>Ga0308159_1001179_pt1 | contig 41451 bp, 35 predicted proteins | sample PhyCR1_FD_201040 | JGI IMG/M metagenome (GOLD analysis project Ga0308159, IMG submission 201040) | Phyllosphere microbial communities from UC Gill Tract Community Farm, Albany, California, United States - DLSLC.R1 | ecosystem: Host-associated > Plants > Phyllosphere > Unclassified | place: USA... | reverse complement strand
CGACCGATTTCACCATTGCCGAGGCCCGGACCGCGCTGGCCAAGCGCGAGCTGAGCGCCACCGAGCTGACCCAGGCCCATCTCTCGGCCATCGAGGCGCTGAACCCGCGCCTGAACGCCTATATCACCGTGACCCCCGAGGTTGCGCTGGAGCAGGCCAAGGCCGCCGACGCCGCGTTGGCGAAGGGCGAGGCCGGGCCGCTGACCGGCATTCCGCTGGCCATCAAGGACCTGTTCTGCACCGCGGGCACGCGCACCACGGCGGCCAGCAAGATCTTGGGCAATTTTGTGCCGCCCTATGAGAGCACCGTGACCGCCAACCTGTTGCGGGATGGCGCCGTGTTCCTGGGCAAGGCGAATCTCGACGAATTCGCCATGGGCTCCTCCAACGCCACCTCGGCCTTCGGCGGCGTCGAGAACCCGTGGAAGCGCACGGGCGACGACACCGTGCTGGTGCCCGGCGGTTCCTCCGGCGGCTCGGCCGCGGCGGTCGCGGCACGGCTGGCGCTGGGTGCCACGGCGACCGATACCGGCGGTTCCATCCGCCAGCCGGCGGCGTTCTGCGGCATTGCCGGCATCAAGCCGACCTATGGCCGTGTCTCCCGCTACGGCACGGTGGCCTTCGCCTCCTCGCTGGACCAGGCGGGGCCGATGGCCCGCACGGTGGAGGATTGCGCCATCCTGCTCGGCTCCATGGCCGGGTTCGACCCGAAGGACTCCACCAGCGCCGACATGGCGGTGCCGGATTTCGCGGCTGCCTGCGCGCGGGGCGTGAAGGGGCTGCGCATCGGCATTCCCAAGGAATACCGGGTGCCGGGCATGCCGGCGGAGATCGAGGCGCTGTGGCAGAACGGCATCGCCATGCTGAAGGACGCGGGCGCCGAGCCGGTCGAGATCAGCCTGCCGCACACCCAGTACGCGCTGCCCACCTATTATATCGTGGCGCCGGCCGAGGCGTCCTCCAACCTCGCCCGCTATGACGGCGTGCGGTTCGGGCTGCGCGAGGATGGGTCCGACCTGAAGGACCTGTATGAGCGGACCCGCCGCGCCGGCTTCGGCGACGAGGTGCGCCGCCGCATCCTGATCGGCACCTACGTGCTCAGCGCCGGCTATTATGACGCCTACTACCTGAAGGCGCAGAAGGTGCGGGCGCTGATCAAGCGCGATTTCGACGAGGCCTGGGGCAAGGTGGATGCCATCCTGGCGCCGGCCACGCCCTCCGCCGCCTTCGGGCAGGGCGAGATGCAGGACGATCCTGTGGCGATGTATCTGATCGACGTCTTCACCGTGACGGCCAACCTGGCCGGCATTCCCGGCCTGACGGTGCCGACCGGGCTGGATTCCAAGGGCCTGCCGCTGGGGTTGCAGATCCTCGGCAAGCCGTTCGATGAGGAAACCGTCTTCGCCGTCGGCAGCGCGCTGGAGCGTGCCGCCAACTTCACCGCCACCCCGTCCGTGAGGGCCGCGGCATGAGCTACACGCTGGAAGGTGCCACCGGCACCTGGGAAGTCGTCATCGGGCTGGAAGTGCATGCCCAGGTGACGTCGAACGCCAAGTTGTTCAGCGGGGCGGCGACCGAGTTCGGCGCCGAGCCGAACAGCCAGGTCAGCTTCGTCGATGCCGGCTTTCCCGGCATGCTGCCCGTCATCAATGGCGAGTGCGTGGCGCAGGCCGTGCGCACCGGGCTGGGCCTGAACGCGCAGATCAATCTGTGGTCGCGCTTCGACCGCAAGAACTACTTCTACGCCGACCTGCCGCAGGGCTACCAGATCAGCCAGTTCGAGTTCCCCATTATCGGGACTGGCGAGATCGAGATTCAACTGGCGGATGGCAGTGTCAAGAACATCGGCATCACGCGCCTGCACCTGGAGCAGGATGCCGGCAAGTCGTTGCATGACCAGCACCCGACCAAGAGCTACATCGACCTGAACCGGTCCGGCGTGGCGCTGATGGAAATCGTGTCGGAGCCCGACCTGCGTTCGCCGGAGGAGGCGGGTGCGTATCTGACGAAGCTGCGGCAGATCCTGCGCTACCTCGGCACCTGCGACGGCAACATGGAACAGGGCTCGCTGCGCGCGGACGTGAACGTCTCCGTCCGCAAGGCGGGCGAAAGTTTCCGTACCCGCTGCGAGGTGAAAAACGTCAATTCCATCCGCTTCGTCATGCAGGCGGTGGAGGCCGAGGCGCGCCGGCAGATCGAGGTTTGGGAAGCCGGCGAGGAGGTCGTGCAGGAGACCCGCCTGTTCGACACGTCGCGCGGCGTGACGCGGTCCATGCGCTCCAAGGAAGACGCGCATGACTACCGCTACTTTCCCGACCCGGACCTGCCGCCGCTGGTGCTGGATGCCACCTGGGTGGAAGAACTGCGCGCTGGGTTGCCGGAACTGCCGGATGCCCGCCGCGCGCGCTACGTGGGCGACTACGGGCTGACGCCCTATGACGCGCATGTGCTGACGCTGGAGAAGGAAACCGCGGCCTTCTACCAGACCGTGGCCGAAGGGCGCGACCCGAAGATGGCGGCCAACTGGCTGACCGGCGATTTCTTCGCCGGCCTCAACCGGACCGGCCATAGCATCGGGGACTCGCCTGTCAGCGCCGCGCATCTTGGCGAGCTGCTGGACCTGATCAAGGACAACACCCTCTCTGGCAAGCTGGCCAAGGAGGTGCTGGAGGCGATGTTCGAGACCAGCAAGGCGCCATCCGTGCTGGTCGAGGAGCGCGGCCTGAAGCAGGTGACGGATACCGGCGCGATCGAGGCGATCATCGACGAGGTGATGGCCAAGAATGCGGACAAGGTGGCCGAGTACCGCAGCGGCAAGGACAAGCTGTTCGGCTTCTTTGTCGGCCAGACGATGAAGGCCATGCAGGGTAAGGGTAACCCCACCCTGGTGAATGACCTGTTGAAGCAGAAGCTGGCCTGAGGCCAGAGACCGTGCGACGCTTCCGTTCCTGGATAATCCGGAACGGAAGCGCCACGGCATGATCACGCTCTATACCTACAATACCCCCAACGGCCGCAAGATCAGCGTGGCGTTGGAGGAGATGGGCCTGCCTTACGAGGTGAAGGTCATCGACATCACCAAGGGCGAGCAGTTCTCCCCGGACTTCCTGAAGATCGCGCCCAACAACAAAATCCCGGCCATCGTCGATTCCGATGGGCCGGACGGGCAGCCGGTCAGCGTGTTCGAATCGGGCGCCATCCTGATCTATCTGGCGGAGAAGACCGGCAAGTTCCTGCCCGCCGATACGCGCGGCCGCGTGGCCGTGATGGAATGGCTGATGTGGCAGATGGCGGGCTTCGGGCCGATGCCGGGGCAGGTGCATTTCTTCCTTGGCCAGACGGAAGGCCCCGCCCGCGATTTCGGGCTGGAGCGCTACGGCAAGGAAACCCGCCGACTGTACGGCGTGCTGGACAAGCAGCTGGCCGGCCAGGACTTCGTGGCGACGAAGGGCGAGCCCAGCATCGCCGATTTCGCCATCCTGGGCTGGGCCTGGCGGCACGAGCGGCACAAGGTGGACCTGGCGGATTTCCCGGCCGTTGGCGCCTGGTATGCCCGGATGCTGGCCCGGCCGGCGGTTGCGAAAGGTCTTGAGGTAAAACTGGCCTGAATCTTCGCCATTCGCATTTGACGAACGACCCCTCCGCCGCTAGAAGCACGCCTGCATACGTCGTGTAACTTCAAAGCCCTGCGGAGGGGTGGCCGAGTGGCCGAAGGCGGCGGTTTGCTAAACCGTTAAAGGGAGATAATCCCTTTCGTGGGTTCGAATCCCATCCCCTCCGCCACTTCCCTTCTGAGTATATTGATCGGCTAAATACGGCTGACGGCACTCCCGTCAGAATAGGCGGCCGACCTCAGTTCGTGCTCGGACTTCCACATGAAAATAAGAGCCAGCGCAGCCGCCGTGAGGGCTGACGCGAGAGGCAGACCCACCGCCAGAAAAACTGCCGAGAGCACTGCGAGTACAACCACACACATCCAGGTCCTGGTTGCAATCAGAGCCCAAAGTGGATCAAAGGCGCGCCAAACCGGAGCCAAAAAGCCAAACATAGGCGTGGCCTCCAAGATGCGGCGTGATGCCGCACTCTCATATGGCATTGAATGCGCACCGTGAGCAGGCGGACTTGATCAGATCGGTCATTTAATGATTGAGGTCGCCGCGCCCTCATCGCCGGCTTCGTGTTCGGCCTGGGCCTGACGGCGGCAGGCGCTCCGTACGGATGGGGGGGGCAGGTGGCCTGAACGGCCGCCGCATGCCGGCGGATATCGAAGCCACGCTGGTCCGCCTGAGTGCGCCGAAGGGCGAGGCCGCCTTAGTCACGCGGTTCGGCGGCATTAAGCTGCCGGAGATCGACACGGATTTCTTCCACTTGGTGTTGACGTGAACGACTTCTCGACAGTGATTGTGACGCTGGAGGCGCTGCTGCAGGAATGCGCGCCCGCCTTTCATGCGTGCAATGGCTCCATGATTGGGCAAATTCTCGGCGCGAATGGCGGCCCGTTCGTGCCGTAGGTCGCATCGCGCCGTTGCGGTGCCGGTGGTGGCTGTTAGGCTTCCACCGGACGAAGGAACGGAGCGACGCGATGGGCCGGTATGCCAGCGACTTCCGGGGCGAGCGCCACGTCTTCCGCGATCTGGCCGATCTGCTGGCCAAGGCCTCGCCACGCCGCTCCGGCGATGAACTGGCTGGGCTGGCGGCGGAAAGCGACGCCCAGCGCGTCGCCGCCCGCGCGGTGCTGGCCGACCTGCCGCTGACGCGCTTCCTCGAGGAGCCTCTCATCCCCTACGAGGAGGATGAGGTGACGCGGCTGATCCATGACAGCCACGACGAAGCCGCCTTCGCGCCGGTGCGCCACCTGACGGTGGGCGGGTTGCGGGACTGGCTGCTTTCCTACGACGCTACGCCGGAGGTCCTGGCGGTATTGGCGCCCGGCCTGACGCCAGAGATGGTCGCCGCCGTGTCCAAGCTGATGCGGAACCAGGATCTGATCTCGGTCGCCAGCCGCTGCCGCGTCACCACCGCATTCCGTAGCACCATCGGCCTGCCCGGGCGCCTCTCCACCCGCCTGCAGCCCAACCACCCGGCGGACGATTTGCGCGGCATCGCCGCTGCTACGCTGGACGGGCTGCTCTATGGCACGGGGGATGCGGTGATCGGCATCAACCCGGCGACGGACAGCGTGCCCAACTGCATCGCGCTGCTGGAAATGCTGGACGGGCTGCGGGACCGCCACGATATCCCGACCCAGACCTGCGTGCTGACGCATGTGACCAACGCCATCCGCATCATGGAGCGGGGTGCGCCGGTCGATCTCGTCTTCCAGTCCATCGCAGGGACGGAGGCTGCCAATCGCGGCTTTGGCGTCGACCTGGCGGTGCTGCGGGAGGCGCGGGAGGCCGCGCTCGCCCTGAAGCGCGGCACGGTGGGGCAGGACGTGATGTATTTCGAGACGGGGCAGGGCGCGGCGCTCTCCGCCGACGCGCATCACGGGCTGGACCAGCAGACGGTGGAAACCCGGGCCTACGCTGTGGCGCGCGCCTTCTCACCCCTGCTGGTGAACACGGTGGTCGGCTTCATCGGGCCGGAATACCTCTATGACGGCAAGCAGATCATCCGGGCGGGGCTGGAGGACCATTGCTGCGCCAAGCTGCTCGGCGTGCCGATGGGCGTCGATGTCTGCTACACCAACCATGCCGAGGCCGACCAGGATGACATGGATACGCTGATGACACTGCTGGCCGTTGCCGGCACCAGCTTCATCATCACCGTGCCGGGCGCCGACGACGTGATGCTGAATTACCAGAGCGGCTCCTTCCACGACGCGCTGTACCTGCGCTCCGTCCTTGGCCGCCGGGCCACGCCGGAATTCGAGGCATGGCTGGAGCGGATGGACATGACTGACCGCGCCGGCCGCATCCGCAAGTTCGCGCCGCAGGAAGGCGCCATGAAGCGGCTGCTTTCGGGCCAGGGTGAATCCCTTGCCGGCTGACCTGCCACAGAACGACCCCTGGCGTGGCCTGCGCCGCTCTACTCCCGCGCGGATCGGCCTCGGCCGGGCTGGGGATGCAATGCCGTTGGAAGCCGTGCTGGACCTCCAGCTAGCCCATGCCCGGGCGCGGGATGCCGTGCACACGCCGCTGGACCTTGCTGCACTGGGCGAAGGGCTGGACGGGTTGGATCAGGTTTCGGTCCGCAGCCAGGTGCCCGATCGCGGCACCTATCTGCGCCGCCCGGACCTGGGCCGGCGGCTGGACCCGGCCTGTTTGGCCGACCTGCCGGCGGGTGGGTGGGAGGCGGTGTTCGTGCTGGCGGATGGCCTCTCGGCAAAGGCGGTGCAGCTGCATGCCGTACCGCTGCTGCGGGCTGTGCTGGGCAAGCTGCCTGGTTGGCGGATTGCCCCGGTGGTGCTGGCCAGCCAAGCCCGCGTCGCGTTGGGCGACGATATTGGTGGTGCGTTGGGCGCCACGCTCTGCGCCATGCTGATTGGCGAGCGGCCAGGCCTCAGCGTTGCCGATAGCCTCGGCGTGTACCTGACCTACGGGCCGCGGACCGGGCGGCGGGATTCGGAGCGGAACTGCATTTCCAACATCCATCCCTCCGGCGGCCTGACCTATGAGATGGCGGCGACCAAGCTGGCATGGCTGATGACGGAAGCCCGCCAGCGCCGGCTGACCGGCGTGGATTTGAAGGATGACGCGGCCATCCTGCCCGCGGCGGCGGAGCCGAAGGCGATCGAAGGATAGAAGCCAGCCCCGGCCGCATGTGGCGGCCGGGGCTTGGGTCGGTTCAGGCCTTGCCCTGGTCCGGCGCGGCGTCGCTGTTCAGGCGGATGTAGTCGGACAGGCCGATCTGCTCGATCAGCTTGAACTGCGTGTCCACGAAGTCGGCATGATGCTCCTCATCCACCAGGATGCGCATCATCAGGTCGCGGGAGACGAAGTCGCGCACCGCCTCGCAATGGGCGATGCCATCGCGCAGGTCGTTGATCGCCTTTTCTTCCAGCTTCTGGTCGCACTTGAGAATCTCGCCCACATCCTGGCCGATAAGGATCTGGTTGAGGCGCTGCACGTTGGGCAGGCCGCCGAGGAACAGGATGCGGGAGATCAGCTCATCCGCATGCTTCATTTCCTCGATGGATTCGGCGTATTCGTGCTTACCAAGCTTGGTCACGCCCCAGTCGTCCAGCATGCGGGCATGCAGGAAGTACTGGTTGATCGCCGTCAGCTCATTGGTGAGCTGGATGTTCAGGTATTCGATGACCTTGGGGTCGCGCAGCATGACATACTCTCCGCTTCTGTCTGGAGCGGAAATTGGAGAAGCGTGAGCTCTCCGTCAAGTCATTGTTTTTGCATGAGAATGCGACTGCGAGACGATCTCAATCGCCGGCGGAGGCTTGCTCCGCACCAGCCGGCTGGTCCCGGATGATCGAGAGCATGGTGCCGGTGCAGCAACCGCACTGCGCATTGCAATTGCAGGCGGCGTAAACGTCCTTGGGTCGCTGCGCCCCACCCGCGATGGCGTCGCGGATCTGGGTATCGGTCAGGGCATTGCAGAGGCAGACATACATGTCGTTTGAGCCGCATCGCTGATCGGGATGCGATTGATAACCGCTCGCAGAATCAGTTGCAACTGGTTCTTAGTAACAGTGGTGGCGCGTGCGTTGGTGCGCCCGGGAAGGCGGGCGGTCCCTGTAACAGCTTTATTTTGGGGGTGTCCGACGCGGCTTACCCAGCCAGCGTTGCGAAACCGTCCGCTGCGCCTGCGCACAGCGGACAAGCTTCAGGCAGCAAATTCCCGCAGCACCCGCAGCACGTCCTGCCCGTAGCGTTCCAGCTTGGTATTGCCGACGCCAGGGATGGTGGAGAGGCTTTCCAGCGTCTCCGGTTGCTCGGTGGCGATCTCGGCCAGGGTGCGGTCCTGGAAGATGACATAGGCCGGCACGCCCTGGGCCAATGCGGTCCGCTTGCGCCACTCGCGCAGCGCGGCGAAGCGGGGGTCGGACGGCGCCTCGATATTGCCGCGGGTGCGCAGGCTGCCCTTGGCGGGCACTGTCACCAGTTCCTCCCGCAGCATCACCGATTGCTCGCCCTTCAGGATGGGGCGGGCGGCATCGGTCGGTACCAGTTCGCCGTGATTCTCCACCGCCACATCCAGCGCGCCCTGTGCCACCAACTGGCGGGCGACGCCGCGCCAGGCGGCTTCCGGCAGGTCGCGCCCCACGCCGAAGGTGGGCAACTGGTCATGGCCGAACTGGGCGACCTTCTCGGTGGTCTTGCCTTGCAGCACATCCACCACATGGCCCAGCCCGAACCGGCGCCCGGTACGCAGCACGGCGGAGAGCAGCTTCTGCGCCGCCACGGTGCCATCGAACAGCTTGGGTGGCGTCAGGCAGATGTCGCAGGCGCCGCAGGGCTCCGGCGCTTCTTCGCCGAAGCAGCGCAGCAGGATCTGGCGGCGGCAGGTGGAGGCCTCGGCGATGCCGACCATTGCCTCTAGCCGCTGCCGCTCCACCCGCTTCTGCTCGTCCGATGCGCCGCTTTCCTGGATGCGGTGGCGGGCCAGGGCGATGTCGCCGGCGCCGTACAACAGCAGCGCCTGGGCCGGCAGGCCGTCGCGCCCGGCGCGGCCGATTTCCTGGTACCAGCTCTCCGGGCTCTTCGGCAGGTCGGTATGGGCGACGAAGCGCACATCCGGCCGGTCGATGCCCATGCCGAAGGCGATGGTCGCCGCCATCACCACCGGGTCGCCGCCAGCGAAGCGCTTATGGGCCTCGCGCTTGGCCAGCGGGTCCATGCCGGCGTGGAACACCAGCCCGTCCAGGCCATCCTGCCGCAGCCAGTCGGCGGTCTGCTCCGCCTTGCGGCGCGTGCCGCAATAGATCAGCCCGGCGCCGGTGCCGTCTGCGGCGCCCTTGATGAAGCGGCGCAGCTGGGCGCGCTCTTGCTCCCGCGGCTGGGCGCTGATCATGATGTTCGGCCGGTCGAAGCTGGAGCGGAAGACCGGGCAATCCTCCAGTCCCAACTGGCGCTGGATGTCCTGCACCGTGCGCGGGTCCGCCGTCGCGGTCAGCGCCAGGCGCGGCACGCGGGGGAAGCGCTGGGCCAGGATCGGCAGCGCCCGGTATTCGGGCCGGAAGTGGTGGCCCCACTGGCTGACGCAGTGCGCTTCGTCGATCGCGAAGAGAGCGATCTCCATCTCGTCCAGCCGGGCGAGGGTGCCCTCTGCCGTCAGCCGCTCCGGCGAGACGTAGAGCAGCTTGAGCGTGCCGTTGTTGAGGTCGCGCCATACGGCGCGGGCTTCGTCCGGTGGCAGTTCGGAATGCAGGGTGGCGGCCGGCACGTCCTGCTGGCGCAGGGCGGCCACCTGGTCCTCCATCAGTGCGATCAGCGGAGAGATCACGACGCCGAGGCCGGGCCGGCACAGGGCCGGGATCTGGAAACAGAGGCTTTTGCCGCCGCCGGTCGGCATCAGGATCAGACCTGAGCCGCCGCCGACTGCATGCTGGACGACCGTTTCCTGCTCACCCCTGAAGCCCGTATGGCCAAAGACTCGGTGCAGGATTTCCAGTGGGTCGCCGTATCCGTTCATACGGCGGGGTATTAGCGCGGGGGAGAGCCGCCGCCCACGCGAATTTCCACACGGCGGCTTTCCAGCGGCATCATCTCGAACGGCACGGCGCCGCGCGGGGAGACAACGATGCGCTGCTGGTCGACGCCATCCTGGCGCAACTGCTCCGCTACCGCCTGGGCGCGGGCATCGGACAGCGCGCGGTTGTAGGCGCGGCCGCCATCCGGGTCGGCAAAGCCCAGCACCACCACCGGTGCGGTCGGGTTCTGCTTGGCCAGAGTGGCGGCGTTGGTCACGACGCCGCGCGCGGATTCGTCGAGGGCGGAGCTGTCCTCGGTGAAGAAGACGACGCGGGTGGGTTCATCGGCCAGATTTCCAGGCAGAAGGCCGCAGCCCGCGAGCAGGGGCAGCGCGACAATGGTCGAAACAAGCAGGCGGCGCATGTGCGCACTCCGGTCGATGATGGAACGAAAGCAATGCGCTGCGCGCGGGTCGGCGTCAACTTGGCACTGCGTTCGGGCCGTGGCAGGAGGCGCGCCCGGTTGATCTGGGCTCGTAGCGTTCCTCCAATATTGAGTGTTACGCCGGCGTAAGGCCACATTCGGTGCCGAGGGGGGTGAATTCCTTGGCGAATCGCCCAACATAATCAATGTGATAATTTAGTCGGAATGATAGAGAAACGGCCTTGTTCCAAGCGTTACAAAATGGGATATTTTGTAATAGTTACGTTTTGTCGCTGGACTTTGCGGGCGCAAGTTCCGCAATACCGCATTTGCGAAGGCGGTATCGCCTAATGGGAAAAACCCGGTTTATCGGGACCGATGTTAAGATCATATAACATCTTTTTGCCTTACCCATTTGATAATATGAGCTATGCTCATAAATGCATTCCGCGTAGATTTCGATCGCTCCGCGTAAACGTGAGGAAGCCTTAGAGCCTTTCGTTCACGGTTCGGAATGTATCGTAACTGTGATTTGGATGTTGTGTATAGAAAGCCTTTCTTTTCAGAGGGATTGGCTGCTTTCGGAAATATTCATTTCCCCGCAGGCAGTATGCGGCTGGGTTATGATTTGCTGAGGAATTTCTTCAATGGCCATTCAACATGCCCCGGACCAGCTGGTTGGCATTCTGCGGGACACTGTAGTCGCCCTGGTTCGTCGGGATGGACATGACCTCTCGGCCCGTCAGCTCGGCGTGTTCCTGACTGTCTATCTGAGCGAGGGGCCGCACACGGTGCGCGGGCTCGCCGCCGCGCTCAATGTTTCCAAGCCGGCCATTACCCGTGCGCTGGACCGGCTGGGCGAGCTGGACCTGGCCCGCCGCAAGACGGACCCGCAGGACCGCCGCTCCGTGCTGGTGCAGCGGACCGTGAAGGGCTCCGCCTTCCTGCGTGACATTCGTGGCGTGATGGTGGAAGCCGACGCGACCGCCCGCACCAATGTGGCGCCCGCGCTGCCCGCCAATACCGAGAGCGCCGCCCGCCGCGCTGGCTGAGATCGGCCGCGAACAGGCCATGCCGGCGGTGCCTTCGGGACCGCTCAACAGAAAAGCGGCCCGGGCATAACCTGGCCGCTTTTTTCGTGGGCGAATGCCGCAACCGCCACGCGCCGGCACCGGGGCCAGCGGCGTGGCGTGGGCCGGCTTATTCCTCCGGCTTCAACTCGCCTTCTTCCATCAGTTCGAACCACATCGCGTTCAGCACGGCGAAGGCGCAGGCCAGGGGCAGGCCCAGCATCCAGGCGAAGTACCACATGTTCCGGTTCCTTTCGTTCAGTACGCGCTGTCGCTGGTGCGGCGGATCTCTTCCTCCGTCACCTTCCCCCACAGCACCCGGTACACCCAGCTGGTGTAGGCCAGGATGATCGGCAGGAAGATCGCGGTGGAGACGAGCATGATGAACAGGGTGAGGTGGGAGGAGGAGCTGTCCCACACCGTCAGGCTGGCATCCGGTGCGTGGGACGACGGCAACAGAAACGGAAACATCGAGACGCCAACAGTCGAGATGACGCCGAAGATGGACAGCTTGCTCAGCAGCAGCGTGCCGACCTCGCTCCGGGCCCGCATGCCCAGCCAGGCGCCGGCCGCACCGATGAAACCTGCAGCGGGCGCGATCAGCATCCACGGATAGGTGCGGTAGTTGGTCATCCACGCACCGGGCTCCCGCACCACGCTCTTCAGCAGGGGGTTGGAGGGGCCATCGGTGACGATCGGGCTGGTGATGCGGTAGCCGTCCAGCAGTAGCCAGACCGCCAGCCCGCCCAACGCGAACAGCACCATCACCGCCAGCGCCGCCATGCTGCCGTAGCGGCGGCTTCGCACGGCGATCGGGCCATCGGTCTTCAGCGTCAGCCAGGCGCCGCCATGCATGACGACCATGCTGACGGCCAGCACGCCGCACAGCAGCGGGAAGGGCCCCAGCAGGCCGAGGAAGGAGCCGGCGTAGCGCGGCACCATCTCCGGCGTGAAGTAGAAGGGCGCGCCCACCAGCGCGTTGCCCACCGCCACGCCGAAGATCAGCGATGGCACGAAGCCGGCGACGAACAGCGCCGCGTCCCACCGCGCGCGCCACGCCGCTTCCGGCCGCTTGCTGCGGTACTTCATGCCGACGGGGCGTAGGATCAGCGCCGCCAGCACCAGGAACATCGCCAGGTAGAAGCCGGAGAAGGACACCGCGTAAAGCGGCGGCCAGGCGGCGAAGATGGCGCCGCCGCCCAGGATCAGCCAGACCTGGTTGCCTTCCCACACCGGCCCGATGGCGTTCAGCGCGATCCGCCGCTCCATGTCCGTGCGGGCGACGAAGGGGGAAAGTACGCCGACCCCCAGGTCGAACCCATCGGTCATGGCGAAGCCGATCAGCAGCACGCCGATCAGCGCCCACCAGATGATGCGGAGGGTCGGGTAGTCGATCAGTTCATGAAGGATCATGACGGCTTACTCCGCCGGAACCGGCTTGGCGCCGCGCATGCCGGGGCTCGGCAGGCTGGCATTGGGCTTAGGGTGCGCGGTATCGAATGCCGGGCCCTTGCGGATGGCCTTCAGCATCAGCTTGACCTCGATGATCGCCAACGTCGTGTAGATCACGACGAAGCCGCAGATGGTGAACAGCACGTCCCAGATGCCGAGATGAGAGACCGCGGCAGCGGTTGGCAGCACGCCCTCGATGATCCAGGGCTGCCGGCCGAACTCGGCGACGAACCAGCCGCTCTCGATGGCCACCCAGGGCAGCGGGATGGAGAACACCGCCACCCACAACAGCCAGCGGTACCGCTCCAGCCGGCGGCGGGAGGCAAGGTAGAAGAACGTCACCATCATCACGATGAAGAAGACGCCGAGGCCGACCATGATGCGGAAGGTCCAGAACAGCGGCGCCACCTGCGGCACCGTGTCCCACGCCGCCTGGTCGATCTGCGCATCGGTCGCCTGGCGCGGATCGTCCACGTAGCGGCGCAGGAGGTAAGCGTAGCCGAGCTGCCGGCCATTGGCCTCGAAGTTTTCCTGCGCCGTGGCGGGGATCGGCTCGCCGCTGCCGCCGGCGGCGCGGATGCTCTGCAGCGCGTCGTAGGCGACGATGCCCTGGCGGATGCGCAGCTTGGCCAGGTCCACCAGTTCCCGGATGCCCGGGACCTCGGTGTTGAGGGAGCGGGTGGAGATCAGCCCGGTCAGCCAGGGGATGTGGATGGCGAAATGCGTCTCCCGCGCCGCCTGGTCGGGGAAGCCGAAGGCGGTGAAGGCAGCGGGGGCAGGCTCCGTCTCCCACATGCTCTCGATGGCGGCGAGCTTCATCTTCTGGTGCTCGGTCGCCAGGTAGCCGCTCTCATCCCCCAGCACGACGACGGAGAGGGAGGCCGCGAGGCCGAAGGAGGCCGCGACGGTCATCGACCGCTTGGCCAGCGCGATGTGCCGCCCCTTCAGCATGTACCAGGCGGAGACGCCCAGTACGAAGAAGGACGCCGCGACATAGCCGGCGGAGACGGTGTGGACGAACTTGGCCTGCGCCACCGGGTTGAACACGACCTCGAAGAAGTCGACCATCTCCATCCGCATCGTCTGCGGATTGAAGGCGGCGCCCACCGGGTTCTGCATCCAGCCATTGGCGATGAGAATCCACAGCGCCGAGAAGTTGGAGCCGATGGCGACCGCCCAGGTCGCCGCCAAGTGCCCCAGCTTGGACAGCTTGTCCCACCCGAAGAAGAACAGGCCGACGAAGGTGGCTTCCAGGAAGAAGGCCATCAGGCCCTCTACCGCCAGAGGGGCGCCAAAGATGTCGCCCACATAGTGGCTGTAGTAGCTCCAGTTCATGCCGAACTGGAATTCCATGGTCAGCCCGGTGGCGACGCCGAGCACGAAGTTGATGCCGAACAGCACGCCCCAGAACTGCGTCATCTGCCGCCAGATGGCACGGCCGGTAGTGACGTAGACGGTTTCCATGATCGCCAGGAGCATCGAGAGCCCCAGCGTCAATGGCACGAACAGGAAGTGGTAGAGCGCTGTCATCGCGAACTGGAATCGCGAGAGTGAGACGACGTCGAGTTCCATCCGATTTACGCCGTCTCCGGCGTCCTTTCGGTTGCGGTGCCATCCGGGACAGGGCGGCACCTTTGGGGCGTACGATCAATCCGGTCGCAGAATGTCTAACAGGCCGGCATGTGTGGGGTCACCTTGTCGTGCTTCAGCTTGCACCCTTCCGTCCCGCAGCAGCAGGACGCGGTCCGCCAGGGCTGCCTCCCGCCGCAGATGCGTGACGATCAGGGTGGCGTGGCCGGACAGGCGTGGGTGAAGGCTTCGCAGCAGGTCCTGGGCGGTGGCGCGGTCCAGGCCCTCGGTCGGTTCGTCCAGCAGCCAGAGCGGCGCCGGGCGCAGCAGCGCGCGCGCCAGGGCCAGGCGCCGCGTCTGGCCGGAGGACAGCCCAAAGCCGCCTTCGCCCAGGCGGGTGTCCAGCCCCTCCGGCATTGCCGCCAGCACCGGGGTGAAGCCGGCGGCATCCAGGGCGGCGAGCAGGGCGGCATCCTCTGCCTCCGGTGCCGCCAGCAGCAAATTGCCGCGCAGGCTGTCCTGGAACAGCGCCGGGTGCTGGCTCATCCAGACGGTGCTTCGGTCACCATGGGGCAGGGCGATGCTACCCTGGGCCGGTTCGGCCTCCCCGGCGATCAGTGCCAGGATGCTGGACTTGCCGGCCCCGCTTTCGCCCAGCAGGGCGACGCATTCGCCCTCGGCGATCTGCAGGTCCAACCCGTCCAGCACCGCGGCGCGGGCGCCCGGGTAGCGCAAACTCACCCCGGCCAGCCGCAGCGCCACGCCCTGTGGCGCGGTGGCACGCGACGGCGTGGCGTCCGGGCCGCGCAGCCTCGGCCCCAGGCGGCGGGCGGCCAGCCAGGCCCGGCCCAGCTCCAGCGCCCCGCGCCGCAGCGGCGCGAGAGCTTCCAGCCCGGCCAGCGCCGCCAGCAGTGCCAGCGCGGCGATGGGGGCCGAGATCGCCCGCTGCTCCACCAACGTGGCGGAGACCAGCAACGTCACCACCAGCGCAGCCTGCCCGGCCAGGAGCAGCAGGGCGCCGCTCCGGGCATCCAGCCGGTTCAGCGTATCCTCCGCCTGGGCCAGCTTGGTGTCGGCGGCCAGGACGGCATCGGCTTGGGCGGCGGCGCGGCCGGCCATCACCCATTCGGTCTGCCCCTGGGCCAGGTCCACGGCGCGGGCGCGCAAAGCTTCCAGCGCCAGGGCGCGGCGGCGGTTGGGCCGCAGCGCGGCGCGCGCCACCCACCAGGGCAGCAGCCCGCCGGCCGGCACGAGCAGCAGCATCACCGGCCAGGCCAGGGACGGATGCGCCAGCCATAGCCCCAGGGAAAGCAGCAGGGCCACCGCGAGCGCGGCACCGATCGGCGCCAGGACGCGCAGATACAGGCTGTCCAGCGCATCGACCTCGGCGGTCAGGCGGAACAGCAGGCGGGCGGGGCGCAGGCGCAGCGCCCCGGCGGCGTTGGGGGTGGCGTAGCCACGGAACAGCCGCTCCCGCAGACGGGCCAGCACGCGGAGTGTGGCGTCGTGCGTGACCAGCCGTTCGCCATAGCGCGCACCGGTGCGGACCAGGGCGAGCAGGCGGATGCCGGCGCCGGGGGCAAAGATGTCGAACGTAGCAGCCGCTCCCGCCATGGCCGCGGCAGCGGTGGCGGTGATGAACCAGCCGGACAGGCCCAGCAGTGCCACGCCGGCCAGCAGCGTGGCTGCCATCAACGCGGCCCCGCCCAGCAGGGCGCGGCGGCGTTCCTGCCAGAACAGGCGCAGCAGGGGCGAGATGTCCCGCATCACAGCCGCACCACCCGGTCCATCCGGGCCGCCAGCGCCGGGTCATGCGTCGCCACCAGTAGGGTGCGGCCCTTGGCCAGGCGCAGCAGGCCCCTGGTGACGGTGGCGGCGCTTTCCCGGTCCAGATGCGCGGTCGGCTCATCGGCCAGGATCAGGCCGGCGGCGAGGTTCAGGGCGGCGCGGGCCAGGGCGATGCGCCGGGCCTCGCCACCGGAAAGGCCGAGCCCGCCTTCGCCGATGCCGCCTTTCAGCCCACCCGGGCGGCGTGCAACGACGTCCCCGGCCGAGGCCAGGTCCAACGCCGCAAGCAATTCCGCCTGGTCGACCACGCGGCCGAGCGAGAGGTTAGCCTGGAAGGAACCGGCAAACAGATGCGGCCGGGCACCCAGCCACGCCATGCGGGCACGGGCGGCGGCGACGCTGCTTTCGTCCAATGGAATGCCGTCCAACCGGACGACGCCTTCCTGCGGCACCAGCAGCCCGGCCACGAGGGCAAGCAGGGTGGACTTGCCGGACCCGCTGGGGCCCAGCAGCGCCACATGCTCGCCCGGCGCGACGTCCAGGCTGAAGCCGGACACCGCGTTTTGCGCCTCGCCAGGATAGCGGAAGCCGATCCCCGCCAGCGCCAGCCGCATCGGGGAGGCAGCAGCATCCGGCGCACCTTCGCCCAGAAGGATCGGAGCGGCTGGAGGTTCCAGCAGCTTCGCGATACTGGCCAGCGCGGCCTCGCCGGCGGCGCGGTCGTGATAGGCGGCGGCGAAGTCGCGCAGCGGCTGGAAGAATTCCGGCGCCAGCAACAGCATGAACAGCCCGGAGGCCAGGGTCAGGTTCGTGCCCCAGGCGCCGAAGGGCAGTTGCCCCAGCAGATGCAGGCCAATGAAGGTGGCGACCATCGCCACGCCCAGCGCCGCGAACAGTTCCAGCACCGCCGAGGAGAGGAAGGCGATCCGGAGGACCGCCATGGTCTGCCGGCGCAGCCGCTCGGCCGAGGCGCGTAACTGCCGGGCGGTGATGTCGACGGCACCGAAGGCGCGCAACGTGTCCAGCCCGCGCAGCCGGTCCAGCAGGAAGCCGTTCATGCCGCCGAGCTCGGCCATCTGCCGGTCGCTTGCATCCCGGGCGCGCAAGCCGATCAGCGCCATGAAGATCGGGATCAGCGGGGCCGCGATCAGCAGCGCCAGCGCCGCCACCCAGCTCTGCGTCATCACCACCAGCAGGATCACCGTCGGCACGATGGCAATGCGCAGCTGCGCCGGGTGCCAGCGGGTCAGCCAGGGCAGCAGCGCATCGGCCTGTTCCGCCAGTACGCTGGCGAGCTGGCCGGATGCCGGGCGGGCACGGTCGAAGGGCGAGAAACGGGGCAGGTTGTCCACCGCCGCGCGCCGTAGCTGGGTGACGATGGCACGCGCTGCCAGGAAGCCACGCCGGTTGGCCGCCGCATCCAGCCCCGCCCGCAGCAGCGCCAGCACCAGAATGCCCAGGGCGGGAAGGACGGCGTCCGCGCCCGGTGCGCCCGTCGCCATGCCATGCACCGCACCGGCCAACAAAGCGGCCTGACCGATCCAGACCAGGCCGGAGGCCGCCTGCAGCAGCCCCGCCTGGCGGATGCGGGCCATCTCACGCGGGAAGCGAGTCTCCAGCTTCAAGGCGGCGGCGGGCATGACGCATCAAATCCCTATTCGCCGATGTCTTCGGCATTGGCGGCCTTGCGGCGGCGCCCCTTGCCGCCGGGCAGCAGGGTCAGCCGGTCCTTCATGTCCAGCAGGCGGGTGATGCGGCTGCCCAGCTTCATCAACTGCACCAGCCGCTCGGTCTCCAGCTTCTGCACGTCGTCGGCCCAGCCGGTCAGCAGCTCGATCAGGCCATGCAGTTCGCGCATCCGCTCCTGCGCATGGCGTTCCTCTGGGCTGTCGGGGGTTTCCATCAGCACGCTGCGCAGCAGGCTGAGCGTGGGGTCCACCTCCCGCTTGCGGCGCTCCTCGGCCAGGATGCGGACGATCTCCCAGACATCCTCGGGGGTGGAGAAATACTCCCGCCGGTCGCCTGGGATGTGCTGCAGCCGCACCAGCCGCCAGCTTTCCAGCTCCTTCAACCCCATCGAGATATTGGAGCGGGAGAGGCCGAGCGCGCCGGTGATGTCCTCCGCATTCAGCGGCCGGTTGCTGAGGAACAGCAGGGCGTAGATCTGCCCCACCGTGCGGTTGACGCCCCACCGGCTGCCCATCTCACCGAAATGGAGGACGAAGGTGCGGGCGAGGGGCGGGATGTCCATGGGATACAGTTCGTTCAGTAATTACTGAAAACACAGTACGCCCTGATACCGCCCGCCCGCAAGGGCGATCCGTGACCTTCGCAGTGCGAAAAGGCCACATCGCAAAGCTGGGAGGGGGGTCGCCACCGGCGCCTTATGCTTCTACGCTTTGCCCAACCCCTTGTTCTCCCCCTGCCACGGAGAGGTCCCCATGCCGGATTCCCTGCCCCCCGACGCCAGCCGCCTCAAATTCGGCATCGGCCAGCCGGTGCCGCGCAACGAGGACCCGATCCTTCTGCAAGGCCGCGGCCGCTATACCGATGACCTGCAACTGCCCGGTCAGCTCTGGTGCGTCATGGTCCGCAGCCCCTACGGCCACGGCACCCTGAACGGCATCGATACCGCGGCGGCGCTGGAAGTGCCGGGCGTCGTCGGCGTCTATACCGGCGCGGACCTGGCCGAATACGGCACCCTGCATTGCATGATGCCGGCACCGGGCCTGACCGATATCCAGCGCCCCGTGCTGGCCATGGACAAGGTCCGCTTCGTCGGCGACCCGATCGCCTTCGTGGTGGCCGAGACAAAGGAGGCGGCCAAGGACGGCGCCGAGGCGGTGTACGCCGATATCGACACGCTGGATGCCGTGACCGAGGCCTCTTCCGCCGCCTCCCCCGGTGCGCCGCTGCTGTACGACCACATCCCCGGCAACCAGGTGCAGGACTTCCACTTCGGCGATGCCGCAAAGGTGGCGGACGCCTTCGCCAGCGCCGCGCATGTCACGAAGCTGGACATCCGCAACAACCGCATCGTGGTCTGCGCGATGGAGCCGCGCAGCGCCATCGGCGAGTACGATGCGGCCAGCGAGCGGTACACGCTGCATGTCGGCAGCCAGGGAGTGTTCGGCATGCGGGCCGGCATCGCCAACGAATTGCTGAAGGTGCCGGTGGAGAAGCTGCGCATCCTCACCGGCCATGTCGGCGGCAGCTTCGGCATGAAGGCCGGTGCCTACCCCGAATATCTGTGCCTGCTGCACGCCGCCAAGGTGCTGGGCCGCCCGGTGAAGTGGACCGATGAGCGCACCGGCAGCTTCCTCTCCGACTATCATGGCCGCGACCATGAAGTGACGGCGGAACTGGCGCTGGACGCCGAGGGCAAGTTCCTGGCGGTGCGGCTGACCGCGATGGCCAATATGGGCGCCTATATCAGCAGCGTCGGGCCGCTGATGGGTACGTCCGGCTTCATGCGGAACGTGCAGAGCAACTACACGACGCCGCTGATCGAGATCGCCACCCGCAGCTTCGTCACCAACACGCCGCCGGTCACGGCCTATCGCGGTGCCGGGCGGCCGGAAGGCAACTACTTCATGGAGCGGCTGATTGAGGCCGCGGCATTGCAGATGGGCGTGGACGCGGTGGAACTGCGTCGCCGCAACCACATCCGCCCCGAGCAATTCCCCTACGATGCCGCCTCCGGCAACAAGTATGACGGCGGCGACTTCACCGCGCTGATGGAACAGGCGCTGGAAGCCGCCGACTGGAAGGGCTTCGCGGCCCGCAAGGCGGAGAGCAAGGCGCGCGGCAAGCTGCGCGGCCACGGCATCGGCAACTTCCTGGAGTGCACCGCGCCGCCGTCCAAGGAGATGGGCGGGCTGCGCTTCAACGAGGATGGCAGCGTCACCATCGTCACCGGCACGCTGGACTATGGGCAGGGGCACTGGACGCCCTTCGCCCAGGTGCTGCACCAGACGCTGGGCGTGCCGTTCGAGAAGATCAAGCTGGTACAAGGCGATTCGGACAAGCTGATCGCTGGTGGCGGCACCGGTGGCTCCAAGTCCCTGATGGCCTCCGGTAGTGCGATCATCGAGGCCTCGGCCAAGGTGGTGGACAAGGCGCGCATCGCCGCCGCCCACATGCTGGAAGCCGCCGAGGCCGATATCGAGTTCGAGCCGCATGCCGAGGGCGGCGCTCGCTTCAGCATCGCCGGTACCGACCGTGGCATCGGCCTGCTGCAACTGGCCGCCCAACTGCGCCAGGCCAAGGACCTGCCGCCGAACGTGCCGGACACGCTGGATGTGGACCATATCTTCGATCAGGCGCCGATGGCCTACCCGAATGGCTGCCACGTGGTGGAGCTGGAGGTGGACCCGGAGACGGGCGTCGTCCACATCGACCGCTACGTCACCGTCAACGACTTCGGCACCATCGTGAACCCGCTGATGGTGCAGGGCCAGGCGCATGGCGGCATCGCCCAGGGCATCGGCCAGGCGCTGATGGAGCGGACCAACTACAGCGAGGACGGCCAGTTCCTCTCCGGCTCCTATTCCGACTACGCCGTGCCGCGCGCCGTGGACGTGCCGAACTTCGAGTTCATCAGCCACAGCGTGCCCGCCAAGACCAACGCGCTGGGCGTGAAGGGCTGCGGGGAGGCCGGTTGCGCCGGTTCGCTGCCCGCCGTCATGAACGCGCTGGTCGATGCGTTGAGCGAGTATGGTGTGACGCATATCGACATGCCGGCGACGCCCGAAGTCGTCTGGCGCGCCATCCAGCAGAACCGTTGAGGAACGAGACAGCATGCCCAATCCGCCGATCGGCTTCGCCCCCGGCCTGAACCTCGCCACCGCACAGCGCATCGTGGAGGTCGCGCTCGCCAAGGGGCGCGAGCTCGGCCTCGCGCCGCTGACCGTGGTGGTGCTGGACCAGGCGGCGCAGATGAAGGCCGCCGCGCGGGAAGACGGTGCCAGCCTGCTGCGGCCGGATATCGCCCACGGCAAGGCCTATGGCGCCATGGCCATGGGCTTCGGCGGGGCCGAGCTGGCACGCCGCGCCGTGAAGATGCCCGCCTTCATGAACGCGTTGTCCGACCTGACGGGCGGCCGCGCCGTGCCGGTGCAGGGCGGCGTGCTGGTGCGCGATGCCGCCGGTACCGTGTTGGGTGCCGTCGGCATTTCCGGAGACATGTCGGACAAGGACGAGATCTGCGCGGTCGCGGGCATCGAGGCGACGGGACTCGTGGCAGATACCGGCAATCCCGAGTAAATTGCGCGCAGCGTAATCCTGCCCTGACGGGGGCGGCCTGATGGAAGCCCTCTGATGCTGTTCGCGCTCTACCAATGGATCCTGCGCCTGGCGGCCCACCGCCTGGCCGGGCTCTGGCTCGCCGTGGTTTCCTTCGCGGAGAGCAGCTTCTTCCCCATCCCGCCCGATGCCATGCTGGTGCCGATGTGCCTGGCACGGCCGGAGCGTGCATGGCGCTACGCCGCCATCTGCACCGTCTCCTCCGTGCTCGGTGGCATCCTGGGCTACGCCATCGGCTACTATCTGTTCGAGGCGCTGGCCCAGCCCATCCTGGCCGCCTACGGTCATGCCGAGGCGCTGCAAAGCTTCCGCGGCTGGTTCGCCCGCTGGGGCGCCGCCGTCATCCTGATCAAGGGCCTGACGCCGATCCCGTTCAAGATCGTCACCATCGGTGCCGGCGCGGCGGCGTTCGACCCGTGGATGTTCCTGCTGACCGCCGCCATCACGCGCGGCGCCCGTTTCTTCCTGCTGGCCGGGCTGCTGCGCCGCTACGGCGCGCCGATCCGCGTATTCATTGAGAAGCGGCTGACGCTGATCACCACCGTCGCGGCGGTGGCGATCGTCAGCGGTTTCCTGGCACTGCGCTTCGTGTGAGCGTGTCTGCTGCAAGCTAACGCAGCAGCCTGCTCCTAGCGTCCGTCAGATGGCGCTGGTCGGCGGCGGCACATCGGCCAACGCCGCCAGCAACCAGTCCGCCCGCTGCCGCACCGGCAGTTTCGGCAGGATGCACAGCCTGTAGCCGTGGCTGGGGTAGAAGGCACAGAGGCGCTCGTACTCCGCCACGGCATCCGCGAACCCGTGCTGCCGCTGCAGATCGGTCGCGTAGATCTCCGGCCAGGGCGGCGTCATGAACACCAAGGGATGATAGAGGCCGGGCAGGGTCAGGCCGGGCACAGCGGGTTCGCCCGCATGGTGGAGCGCGGCGGCGGCATCCAGCACGCCACGGTCGAAGAACACCCAACCTTGCTGACTCGCCGCCACGCCATGGTCCGCCAATGCGACACGAATGGCACGGCGGGCGAAGGCGGCAAGATCGGCCCAGGGTAGGGCACCGCCGCCCGACGCCAGTTCCTGGGCGACGATGCGCCGCCCGGGTTCCTCCACCACCGCATGGCCGCGTCGGTGCAGTTCCTCCAGCAAGGTCGACTTGCCGCCGCCGGAGCAGCCGGAGAGGACGACGAACTGGGCCGTCCCGGTCACCCCAGCGCCTGGGCCGCCGCCATCACGTCCTTAGCGTGGCCCGGCACCTTCACCTTGCGCCAGATCTTCGCCACCTTGCCGTCCTTGTCGATCAGGAAGGTCGCGCGGTCCATGCCCATGTACTTGCGGCCATACATGGATTTCTCGACCCACGTGCCATAGGCCTCGGCGACCGTCTTTTCCGCGTCGGAGGCCAGCGGGAAGGTCAGGTTGTACTTCTCGGCGAATTTCTCGATCGGCTTCATCGGGTCGGGCGAGACGCCGATGACGTCGAGCCCCAGGCCGCCGAGTGCCGGCAGCGCCTCCTGGAAATCGCAGGCTTCCTTGGTGCAGCCGGAGGTATCGGCCTTCGGGTAGAAATACAGCACGAAGGGCTTGCCCTTCATCGCCTCCAGCGAAACGCTGCGCCCGCCGCTGGCCGGCATGTCGAACGCCGGTGCCGGCGCGCCTTCCTCGATGCTCATCCTGTCGCTCCGCAAGGCGCGGTCGCTGGCGGTGGAATCACCGGGTGCGATGCCGCGCGGTCCTTCGATCAGCCCGGCGCCTGGGGTGGGGTGCCGCTGTCCAGCCTGCCGAGATGGCGTTCGAACAACCGGCGTACCAGGGCGGCCTTCTCCTGCATCTGTGCGTGGAAGTCGGGCAGGTCAACCGCCGGGCGGTCCAGCAACGGCCCGGTCACGCGCATCAGCGCGGCGCCGGTGGCGGCGGGCAGGGTGGCTTCCTTCCAACGGCCCACCGTCAGGCGCAGCAGGCCGATGGTGGTGCGCCACAGCCGGTCGGCGCCGATCAGCGCCTCCGCATCCTCCTTCGGCAGGATGCCGGCGCGCGCCAGGTTGGCCAGCGCCACATGGGTCGTCGGTGCCAGGATGGCCGGCTTGCGGCGGCAATGCACCAGTTGCAGCGCCTGGGCGATGAACTCCACCTCGATCAACCCGCCCGGCATCGCCTTCACGTCGAACGGCCCTTCCGCCGGCAGCTCCCGCAACATCCGCGCGCGCATGGAGAGTGCGTCGGTGACTGCGCCCGGACCCGCGTGCTCGATCAACGCGGTCTTCACCGCCGTGTTGATCCGCTTGCGCAGGCTGGCGGGGCCGGCGACGCAGCGGGCCCGGGTCAGCGCCATGCGTTCCCACGTCCAGGCATTCTCGGCGTGGTAGCGCTCGAAGGAGGAGAGGGAGGTGGCGACCGGTCCCTTGTTGCCGGTCGGCCGCAGCCGCATGTCCACCTCGTACATCTTGCCCTCCGCGCCTGGGGAGGTGATGGCGCCGACCACCTGCTGCGCCAGCCGGCCGAAATAGGTGCTGACGGGCAGGGCGCGCGGACCACCATGGCTTTCCGCGGTGGCCTCGGGATGGTCATAGATCAGGATCAGGTCGAGGTCGGAACCGGGCAGCATCTCCCGCCCACCGAGCTTGCCCAGCGCCACCACCGCCAGCGCGCCGCCCTTCACCTTGCCGAAGCGGGTGGCGAATTCCGCCTGCACATGCGGCAGCAGGGCGTGGATGGCGCCATCGGCCAGATCGCTGCGTGCCTGCCCGGCGGTGTCGGCATCGACGATCCCTTCCAGCGCGGCGGCGTCGATCTCGAACTTCCCCTCGGTCACCATCCGGCGGGCGCCTTCCAGCGCTTCCTCGAAATGGCGGGATTCCTTGACCAGGGCGGGCAGGCAGGCGCTCGCTCCATCCAACGCATCACCAGCCAGCAACCCGTCCAGCGATGCGGGGTTGTGAGCGAGGTGATTCGCCAGGGCAGGAGCCGCACCCAGAATGCCGGCTACGCGTGCCAGCAGCGCCGGATTGCGTTGGAACAACGACAGTACCTGCACGCCCGCCTGCATGCGGGAGAGCACGACATCGAAGCGTGCGAAGGCGGCATCGGGCTCCCGCTGCCGGGCAAAGGCGGCCAGCACCAGCGGCATCAGCGCGCGTAGCAGCATCCGCGCGCGTTCGGACCGGGTGGCGCGGGTCTGCCCCTGGTACCAGCCGCGAATGACGCTGGCGATATGGGCAGGGTTGCCGAAGCCCATGGCGCCCAGCGCCGTCAGCGTCTCCGGGTCATCGCGCGGGCCCTCGAAGTTGAGCCGGCTTTCCGGTGCGTCTTCGCCGCGTTCCTGCTGCGGGGGCATGCCGGCCTCGAAGAGCTGGGTGTAATGCCGCTCGACCCGCAACAGGTGCTGCAACAGCACGGCGCTGAAGGCGGCCAGGTCGGGGAAGCCCATGAAGCTGGCGATGCGCGCCAGCCCGGCCTCATCCTCCGGCAATTGCTGGGTCTGCCGGTCGGCCACCATTTGCAGCCGGTGCTCGACATCGCGCAGGAACACGTAGGCATCGGCCAGGTCAGCCGCCGCCCGCCGTTCGATCCGCCCGGCGGCGGCCAGGGCGGCCAGGGCGCCCAGCGTGGTCGGGTCCCGCAGGCCAGGGTCGCGCCCGGCCCAGATCAATTGCAGGACCTGCACGGTGAACTCGATCTCGCGGATGCCACCCCGGCCGAGCTTCACATTATGGCCGGGCACCTGCACTTCGGCATTGGCGCCGCGGGATGCACCGTGCGCGGCGTGGATCTGCCGCTTGATGGCGTGGATGTCCGCCATCATCGCGAAGTCCAGATGCCGGCGCCAGATGAAGGGGCGGATCTCGGCCAGGAAAGCGTCGCCGGCCGCGTGGTCCCCGCCCACCGGGCGGGCCTTGATCATCGCCGCACGTTCCCAGTTCTGCCCGGTCGACTCGTAATAGGCGATGGCGGTGTTGATGCTGACGGCCAAAGGCGTCGCCGCCGGGTCCGGCCGCAGGCGCAGGTCGGTGCGGAAGACGTAGCCACCCGCCGTCCGCTCCTCCATCAACCGCACGAGGTCACGCGCGATCCGAACATACAGGGCGCCGGCGCGCTCGGTGTGGTAGGCTGCGGCCTCCGGGTCGTAGAGGACCATCAGGTCGATGTCGGAGGAGTAGTTGAGTTCGCGTGCCCCCAGCTTGCCCATGCCGAGAATGATCAGACCCGACCCTTTGGCGACCTGTCCCGGATCGCGCGCCCCGGCGCGTGGCAGCTTCAGCTCGCCACGCCCGGCGGCTTCCCGCAGCAAGTGGGCGCAGGCGTAGTCGATTGCCTTTTCCGCCAGTTCCGACAACGCACCCGTCACCCGGTCCAGCTTCCATTGCTGGGTGAGGTCCGCTGCGGCGATGATCAGCGCCGCCTGCCGTTTGGCCTGCCGCAGCAGCGCCGCGACGGCCGGGCGCGCCGCGTCCGGGTCGGCACGGCCCAGCGGGTCCAGCGCCAGGGCCAGTGCCGCGTCCGCCCCGCGTTCGGCGAAGCGCAGCAGGGTCGGGCTTTCCCGCTCCGCCAGGTCGGCCAGGTAGGGGCTGTGGCCGCCCAACGCGCCGAGCAGCGCGGCACCGCCGGTACTCTCCGCGAAGGCACGTTCCGGCGCCCCCTTGGCGGCGAAGGCATCCAGCGTTCGCGCGGCGGCCTCCGCATCGTAGGGGCGGGGCAGCCGGGTCAGGTCGGGCATTGCATCGGGCATGGCCAGGGAGCCAATCCATGCCGGGCGTGAGCGGTCAAGCCCTTCGTATCGGTGGCCGTACCTGCGGGCTGGTGCTGCGGGCGGCGATGGCGCTGTTTCTGCTCGGCGGGCTCGGCGTCAGCGCCCTCGCCTGGCGGCTGGCGGAAGGCCCGCTGCACATCCCGGCGCTGACCCGGCTGGTCGAGGAAGCGCTGGATCGCAGCGGGCTGGAACGCACGGTGAAGGTGGCGGACATCGTCCTGGCCTGGGACGGCTTCCGCAAAGGCGGCGGCTCCCCGCTGGAAATCCGCGCCACCGGTGTCCGTGTGTTCGACGAGACCGGGGCGATGCGGCAGGAACTGCCGGAGATCGGCGTCTCCCTGGCCTTCACCCGCCTGTTGCGGGGCGAGATCGCGGTGCGGGACGTGACCCTGCGCAACCCGCGCATCGTGATGGAGCGATTGCAGGATGGCAGCGTCTCTCTCGCCATGGGGCGCATCGCCGACGCGCAGCCCACCGACAGCCAGGGCGGCGACGTTTTGCAGGAGTTGCTGAACGATGCCGAGGAAGCCGGGCCGCTGAGCGCCTTGCAGGATGTCGTCATCACCGGCGGCAACCTGATCGTGCTGGACCGCCAACTGCAATTGACCTGGGATTTGCGCGACGTCGGCATCCGCCTGAACCGCCAGGGGCGCAGCGAGGCCGCCGCCGAGGGTACCGCGTCCCTGCTGTTGCCCGACCATGGCAACATGGTCCCGGTGCGCCTGAGCGGCCGTGCCAACCTGTCCGGCAAGATGGAAGGCCATTTGATCCTGCCGATGCTGGAGCCGGCGCGGATCGCCCGCCTGATGCCGGCGCTGGCGCCGCTGGGCCTGGTGCAGGCTTCCGTCTCGCTCGACGTCTCTGGCAAGTTCGACAGCAGCGCGCAGGAGCCGCCGTCCCTGCGGCTTGGCCTGCGGGCCGGGCCTGGGAATGTCAGCCTTCAGCCCAACCGGCAAATGGCCTTCGCCGGTATCGCGCTGGATGCCAGCGGCACGCCGCAGGACCTTCGGCTGGATGCCCTGCGCATCACGCTGCCCACACCGGCCCGTACCAGCCGTGGCGTGGCGCCGGTCAACCCGGTGATCTCCGCCTCCGGCCAGGCGGCGTTGCGGGACGGGCGCTGGCGCGGGCAGGTGAATATCGGCCTCGACCGATTGGAATCGTCTGAGCTGCCCGCCTACTGGCCGGCGGAAGTCGCCCGGCATGCCCGCGCCTGGGCACTGGAGAACCTGACCGCCGGCGTGTTCAGTGGCGGTCGTTTCACCCTGAAGGCGGAGTCGGCCGACGACCTTTCCGGCTTCCGGCTGACCGACCTGACCGGCACGCTGCGGGTGGAGCAGGCGACCATCCACTGGCTGCGGCCCATTCCGCCGCTGCAAGGCGTGGCAGCCACCGCGACGTTCGGCTTGAAGGAAATCAGCATCCGCGCCGAGTCCGGCCAGCAATCCGGCACCGGCCTGACCTCTCCCGAAACCAATCTGCGCTTCTACGACCTCGACACCGACAACGAGCAGATGGAACTGACGGCCCGCCTGCGTGGCCCGGTGGCGGACGCGGTCTCCGTCATTCGCCACCCGCGCCTCAAACTGTTCGAGAAGCGGCCGCTGGACCTGACCAACCCCGGCGGTCAGCTTGAGGGCACCCTGCGCCTCGCCCTGCCGCTGTTGCAGGACATTCCCAACGAGGCCATCCGCGTCAGCGCCCAACTGAAGCTGACCGCGCTGCGGCTGGACGATGTGGTGGCCGGGCAGCGGCTGGAACGCGGCACCGCGGACCTGATGGTGGATACATCCCGCTTGCGGGCCACCGGCAACGCCCAGCTCGGCGGCATCCCGGCCCGGCTGGCTGTCGACCTGGATTTCCGCCCCGGCCCCGCCAGCCAGGTTGTGGAGCGTATCCAGGCCACCGCACAGACCGAGATCAGCAACCTGCAACGCTTCGGCCTGGACCTGGACGGGCTGGCCTCCGGCCCCGTCGCCGCCGACGTGACCATGGAGACCCGGCGCTCCGGCGATGCGCGCGTCTCGATCAGGGGCGATCTGCGCGGGGCGGAGATGACAGTGACGCCCCTGGCCTGGCGCAAGCCCCCGGGCCAGCCGGCCACCGCCCGCGCCGAGCTGCGCGTGGCCGGCAACGCCTTGCGCGGCGTGGAGAATTTGCAGGTCGAGGCACCAGAGCTCAGCCTGCGCGGCAGCGGCACCTTCGCCGCCGGCAACCGGCTGGAACGGCTGGAGATCGCCAGCGCGTCCATTGGCCGCACCAGGCTATCCGGCAACATTCGGCCGCCACGGGGCACCGGCGGCGCCTGGCAGTTCCAGGTCAGCGGCCCGGTTCTGGACCTCGCCCCGGCGCTGGAGGCGCCCGACGCGCCCGAGCCCGCCGGCACCAATCGCCCCTCCGCCGACCCGGAAAGCGTGGTGGATGCGCGGTTCGACCGGGTGCTGCTGGGCGAACAGGGTACGCTGACCGCTGTGCGCGGCCAGATCCGCGCCGATGGCGGTGGCGTGCTGCGGGAGGCGCGCGTCACTGGCCGCGCCAACGGCACCGGCCCGTTCGACATCGCCGTGGCGCCACGCGGTGCCGGGCGGGACCTGCGGCTAACCTCCGAGGATGCCGGCGCGCTGCTCTCCGCCTTCGATGTGCTTAAGACCCTGCGCGGCGGCCGGCTTACGGTGAACGCGCATTGGGCGACCAACAGCCGCACCTCGCCGCTGTCCGGCACGGCGGAGCTGCACGATTTCTCGGTGGTGAACGCGCCCGGCATCGGCAAGCTGTTGCAGGCGCTGACGGTGTACGGGGTGTTCGAAGCCGTGCAGGGCCCGGGGCTGACCTTCTCCAGCATGGTCGCGCCCTTCACGCTGACGCCACAGCAACTGGTGCTGCGGGATGCGCGTGCCTTCTCCGCCTCGCTGGGGCTGACGGTGCAGGGGCAGCTCAACCGCCAGGCCAAGACGCTGGACCTGAACGGCACCATCGTGCCCGCCTACGCGCTGAACACGCTGCTGGGCCGCATCCCGCTGATCGGACGGCTGTTCAGCCCGGAGCAGGGCGGTGGCCTGTTCGCCGCCACCTATCGGGTGAATGGCCCGCTCGATAACCCGAATGTCTCGGTGAACCCGCTCTCGATGCTGACGCCGGGCTTCCTGCGCAACCTGTTCGGCGGCAGCGGCGCACCGGAACCGCAGCCGGGGGAGGCGCCGCGATAAAGATGGCCAAGGCTGGGGAAAGGAATTCCGCCAGACCCCCATCTTTTTTCTGCCAGTTGTGGGCGAGGGACGGACTGGGGCTGCCCCAAGTTGAATGAAGGCGGGCTGGCCATGGCTACGCGCAGGCAATGCTGACCCAGGCGGGCGACAATTTTAAATCTCTCGATGGCTGCAGGGACTCGCCCTACTGCACCCGGAGCTCAGCAACAACACAAGCCGACCCTGAAAAGGTCAGCACGCATCACAGACTTGAAGAAAAAAGATGGGGACCGGGGAATTCTTTCCCCGGCCTTTCTCTTCAACCTGCCCAGTCAGCCCTGCGGACGCACCAGCACGTGGCGCTTCTTGCCGGCGGAGAGCTTGGCGGCGCCGTCACGCAACTCGGCCTCCGTCACCATCGCCGCTTCGTCGGTGACGGCCTCGTCGTTCAGGCGCAGGCCGTTGCCGCGGATCAGGCGGCGGGCCTCGCCCTTGCTGGCGGCGAAGCCGGCCTGCACCGCCAGGTCGATCACCGCGGCCGGCAGCGCGGCTTCGATGCTCGGCAGGGTGTCGGCGGCCTGGCCTTCCTCGAAGGCGCGGCGGGCGGTCTCGGCGGCTTCCTCGGCGGCGGCGCGGCCGTGCAGCATCGCCGTCGCCTCGGTGGCCAGGATCTTCTTGGCTTCGTTGATCTCGGCGCCGCCGAGGGCGCCGAGGCGCTTCACCTCGTCCATCGGCATCTCGGTGAACAGCGCCAGGAAGCGGCCGACATCGGCATCCTCCGTGTTGCGCCAGAACTGCCAGTAGCCGTAGGGCGCCAGGCGGTCCGGGTTCAGCCACACCGCGCCGCCCGCCGTCTTGCCCATCTTGGTGCCGGATGCGGTGGTCAGCAGCGGCGTGGTCAGGCCGAACACCTCGGCGCTGTCGATGCGCCGGTTCAGTTCCACGCCCATGATGATATTGCCCCACTGGTCGGAGCCGCCCATCTGCAGGCCGACGCCGTGGCGGCGCTGCAATTCCAGGAAGTCGTAGGACTGCAGCAGCATGTAGTTGAATTCGAGGAAGCTAAGCGGCTGCTCGCGGTCGAGCCGCAGGCGGACGCTGTCCATCGTCAGCATGCGGTTGACGCTGAAGTGGCGGCCGACATCCCGCAGGAACGGGATGTACATCAGCTTGTCCAGCCAGTCCGCGTTATCGACCATCACCGCGTCCGACTTGCCTTCCCCAAATTTCAGGAAGGAGGCGAAGGTCTTGCGGATGCCGGCCTTGTTGACGTCGATCTGCTCGTCCGTCAGCAACGGGCGGGCGTCGTCGCGGAAGGACGGGTCGCCGATGCGGGTGGTGCCGCCGCCGAGCAGCGCCACGGGCTTATGGCCCGTCTTCTGCAGCAGCCGCAGCATCATGATGGAGAGCAGGTGGCCGACATGCAGGCTGTCCGCCGTGCAGTCGAAGCCCACATAGGCCGGCAGAGGACCCTGCTTCATCCGGGCGGCCATCGCCGCTTCGTCCGTCACCTGGTGGATGTAGCCGCGCTCACGCGCGACGTGCAGGAACTCTTCCATCGCTGCCTAGACCCATTCTTTTCGCCGGTGGGACTTCCACCGGGCACGCGGCCCTAGCACAGTGTGGCCATGCTGCGAACCATTGGGCTGATGAGTGGAACCTCCCTGGACGGCGTCGATGCCGCCTGGGTGGAGACGGATGGAGAGAGGATCGGCCGGTTGGGCCCCAGCCTGACCCTGCCGTATGAGCCCGCCTTGCGGCGGGACCTGCGCCGTTTGCTGGACATGGCGGGGGATGTGCCGGCCGACGACCCCTTTCTGCTGGATTGCGAGGCGCGGATTACCGAGCGGCACGCCGAGGCCGTGCTGAAGCTGGGATTGCAGGCCGACCTGATCGGCTTCCATGGCCAGACCATCCTGCACCGCCCGCGTGCCGGCCGGCCGGGCGAAGGGCGGACCTGGCAGATCGGCGATGCCACGGCGCTCGCCCGGCGCACCGGCATGGCCGTGGCACATGATTTCCGCAGCGCGGATGTCGCGGCAGGCGGGCAGGGTGCGCCACTGGTGCCGGTATTCCACGCCGTGCTGGCGGCCGACCTGCCGAAGCCGCTGGCCATCCTGAACCTCGGCGGTGTCGGCAACGTCACCTGGATTGGCGAGGACGGGAGGCTGGTGGCCTTCGATACCGGCCCGGCCAACGGCCCGCTGGATGACTGGGCCCGCCGCTCCACCGGCGAGGATTATGACCGGGACGGCCGGCTGGCGCTGTCCGGCCAGCCGGATGGCGCGGTGTTGGGCCGGTTGCTGGCTCACCCCTACCTGACGGCACCACCGCCCAAATCGCTCGACCGCCTGGATTTCGACCGCGCGCTGCGGGAGGCAGGGGCGGGCGAGCTATCGCCGGCGGATGGCGCGGCGACGCTGGCCACCTTCTGTGCCTGCGCCGTGGCAGCGGCGGAGCGGCACTTCCCGGTACCGACGAAACAATGGCTGGTGGCCGGCGGCGGCCGCCGCAACCCGGCCCTGATGCGCGCCCTGGCCGGCGTGTTGCCGGAGCTGGTGCGGCCGGTGGAAGTGGTGGGCTGGGATGGCGATGCGCTGGAGGCCCAGGCCTTCGGCGTGCTGGCGGCCCGCGTCTGGCAGGGCCTGCCGCTGACCTTCCCCGGCACGACCGGCGCGCCACAGCCATTGAGGGGCGGCCAACTGACGGGCGCGAACGGCCCGTTGGTGCCGGCCTGAAGTACGGTTGCTCTATAATAAAAGACACAAAAAAACCGGGTGGCCTGCGCCACCCGGTTCATTCCGTGAAACCGCAGCCGTGTCAGTCGGCGGCCATGGCCATCCGGGCGCGGTTCAGCATGGTCTGCACGTGGTCCTCGGCGGCGTCGGCCACCTTCACGGTCTGCTCGGGCGTGAAGACGTGCCCGGCGCCTTCCAGCACGCGGTAGTCGATGGCGATGCCGCGCTGGGTGTTCAGCTTGTCCACCAGCTTGCGGACGGACGGCTCGGGCACCAGCTCGTCATCCTGGCCATGCATGATCAGGCCGGAGCAAGGACAGGGCGCCAGGAAGCCGAAATCGTAGTGGCTGGCGGGGGCGGAGATGGAGACGAAGCCACCCATTTCCGGGCGCCGCATCAGCAACTGCATGCCGACATAGGCACCGAAGGAATAGCCGGCCACCCACAGCATGGAAGCGTTGGGGTTCACGGCCTGGATGAAGTCCAGCGCCGCCGCGGCGTCCGAGATTTCCCCGATACCGCCGTCGTAGCGGCCCTGGCTACGCCCGACACCGCGGAAGTTAAAGCGGAGGGCGGAAAAACCCATATCCTGGAAACGGGAATACAGCGCGTGCACCACGCGGTTGTTCATCGTGCCGCCGTGCAGCGGGTGAGGATGAAGAACCAGGGCAACCGGAGCGTTGGGCTGCTTCGAGTGGTGGTAACGACCCTCAAGCCGGCCATCAGGCCCGGCGAACATTACTTCAGGCATCGTTCCCTTGCATCCAGTGCGGTGGGCGCGGCAGCGCCCGTTTGGGAAGCCATGTGCCCGGGGCGCGTCATGCGTCCCATCGACAGAACCGGGGCCACTCCAGCGTCACAGTCAGTCATCGGGCCTGCACGTCATGCGGGCCGAATGGTTGACTGCATAAGTCAGGATCAATAGCGTCCCCTAAGGCGGCGAGAACGCAGGGACCCATATCTGAAATGGCCTTGGCGCCGCGGGGCAGGCTTCCTCCTCCCCCGGACAGCCCCAATATACGCATGCGGTACGCAATTTCATAACAGATTCATGGCCTCTTCGGTGCCTGAGACGCCGAAACCATCCGTTACCAAGCTTCGTGCCCAGTTCCGGGCGACATGAGGAAGAAAAACCAGCCATGCGGCTGTCTACACGTGGCCGATATGCCGTGATGGCCCTGGTCGAGCTCGCGGCCCGGACGGACCCCTCCTGCCGACTGAATGACAGCCATGCGTCTCGCGCGGGCGCAGGCACCGACTCCCTCGACGAGCGCCCTGTCAGCCTGACCGAGATCGCCACCGCGCAGATGCTCTCGGTCGCCTACCTGGAACAGATCTTCGCCCGGCTGCGCCGCGCTGGCTTGGTGGAGTCAGCGCGCGGCCCCGGCGGCGGGTATCGCCTGGCGAGACCGGCACAGTATATCCCGATCGGCGCCATCATCGACGCGGTGGACGAGCCGATCACCGCCACGCGCTGCGAGAGCGTGGCGCCCGGCTGCCTTGCCGGCCAGCGTTGCCTGACCCATGACCTCTGGCACGAGTTGGGCGAGCAGATCCGCCTGTTCCTTCTTCATATGTCACTGGCCGACGTATTGGCCGGCCGCGTGCTCGGACGCGCCCTGCCGCCGGCGGCCGCCGCGCTGGGGCTGCACGCACCGGCCGCATCGGACGATGCGCAGGGGGACGACGCCCCATGAACGTACTTTACCTGGATGCCAACGCCTCCGAGCCGTTGCGGCCGGAAGCCCGCGCGGCGCTGCTGGCGGCACTGGACCTGCCGGGCAACCCATCCTCCATCCATGGCGACGGCCGGGCCGCGCGGCGTGTGCTGGAACAGGCGCGCGCCCAGGTAGCGGCGCGGTTCGGCAGCCGGCCGCGCGACGTCGTCTTCACCTCCGGGGCGACCGAGGCCAACGCCATGGCGCTGCACGGCCTGGGCGCCGGGCGTCGCATCCTGGCGGGCGCCACCGAACACCCCGCCATCCTGCGCGCCATGCCGGGTATCGAGCAGCTGCCGGTGCAGGCGGATGGGCAATTGGACCTCGCTGCGCTGGAAGCCGCGCTGGCTTCGGGCGGGCCGGCGTTGGTCTGCGTCATGGCCGCCAATAACGAGACGGGCGTGCTGCATCCGCTGGAGGATGTGATGCTGCTGTGCCAGCGGCATGAGGCGTTGCTGCATGTCGATGCCGTCCAGGCCGGCGGCCGGCTGCCGGTCTCGCTGGCCGGGCTCGGCGCCGATTCCATGGCGCTCTCCGCCCACAAGATGGGTGGGCCGAAGGGCGTCGGCGCATTGTTGCTGCGCCCGGGGCTGGACCTTGCCGCCCTGCTACCGGGCGGCGGGCAGGAGCGTGGCCGCCGCGGCGGGACCGAGGCCTTACCCGCCATCGCCGGCTTCGGCGCGGCGGCAGAGGCGGCCGACCCGGCCCAAAGTGCGCGCATCGCCACGCTGCGCGATGCCATCGAGGCCGGGGTCGGCGCAGCAATCCGTGTTCTGGGCGCCGGTGCGCCGCGCGTGCCCAATACCACTTGCCTGCTGCTGCCCGGCACCCCGGCCGAGACCCAGGTGATTGCGCTGGATCTGGCCGGGATGCGGGTCTCGGCCGGTTCCGCCTGCTCCTCAGGCAAGGTCGCCGCCAGCCATGTGCTGCTGGCCATGGGGCTGGGGACCACCGAGGCCGCCGCTGCCATCCGTGTCTCGCTGCCCTGGAATGCGCCCGACGATGCGGCGGAGCGCTTCCTGGACGCCTATGCTGCCCTGCGCGCCCGCCTGAGCCGCAACGCCGCCTGAGGGAGCTGCGCATTGCCCGCGAACCGTCCAGTCTATCTCGATAACCACGCAACCACGCCGCTGGACCCCCGGGTGCTGGCGGCCATGCGCCCGTGGTGGGAAGAGAATTTTGCCAACCCGCACAGTGTCGAGCATGTGCTGGGCCGTGCGGCCGAGGCTGCGGTCGAGGATTCGCGCGCGCATGTCGCCGCGCTGGTGGGTGCCGAGGCGCGGGAGATCATCTTCACCTCGGGTGCCACCGAGTCGAACAACCTGGCGATCAAGGGCGCCGCCCGCTTCGCCGCCAGCCAGGGCGATGCCCGCCGCCGCGTCATCACCGTCGCCACCGAGCACAAATGCGTGCTGGAAAGCGTGCGCGACCTTGGCGCCGAGGGGTTCGAGCCGGTGGTCCTGCCCGTCGGCCCGGATGGCCTGCTGGCGCCGGAGACCCTGCGTGCGGCGCTGTCCGTACCGACGCTGCTGGTCTCAGTGATGGCGGTGAATAACGAGATTGGCGTGGTGCACGACCTGCCGGCCCTGGCCGTGCTTGCCAGGGAAGCCGGCGCCCTGTTCCACACCGACGCCGCTCAGGGCGCCGGCCGCGTGGTGCTGGATGTGCGGGCCTTACCGGCGGATCTCATCTCCATCTCCGGCCACAAGATCTACGGGCCTAAGGGCATTGGCGCGCTCTATGTTCGCCGCCGGCCGCGCGTGCGGCTGCTCCCCTTGTTCTCCGGCGGCGGGCAGGAGCGGGGGCTGCGCTCCGGCACCCTGCCGGCACCCCTGCTGGTCGGGCTGGGGGAGGCCGCCCGCCTGGCGCATGCCGAACGCCAGTTGGATGCCGGGCGCATCGGCGGGTTGCGGGACCGGCTATGGTCCGGCCTGCAGGCCCAGGTGCCGGGCGTGGCGCAGAACGCGCCGCAGGCCCCCCGCGTGCCGGGCAATCTCAGCTTGTTGTTTCCCGGCGGCGTCACTGCCCAGGCCATCATGGCGGCAGCGGTGGATGAGTTGTGCGTCTCCACCGGTTCGGCCTGTTCCTCGGCCGAGGTGGAGCCTTCCTACGTGCTGCGGGCCATCGGCGTGGCGGACGCGGCGGCCAGGTCGTGCTTGCGGATCGGCATCGGACGCTTTACCTCGCCCGCCGATGTGGACCTTGCCGCGGCCGCCCTGGGCCGCGCCTGGCGCCAGGCCCTTTCCGAAACCAGAGATGCGGCGGAGTAGAGAGACGGCGATGCCGAAGATGACGTTCATCGAGCGCGACGGTACGCGGCGCGAAGTGGAGGCCCCGCTCGGCCTCTCCGTGCTGGAAATCGCGCACCGCAATGATGTGGATATCGAGGGTGCCTGCGAGGGCAGCCTTGCCTGCTCCACCTGCCACGTCATCGTCGATTCCAGCTGGTTCACCAAGCTGGAGGACCCGACCGAGGATGAGGAAGACATGCTCGACCTCGCCTTCGACCTGCAGGAGACCTCCCGCCTCGGCTGCCAGCTCATCATGAGCGAGGAGCTGGACGGGCTTGTGGTGAAGCTGCCGGCCGGCACGCGGAACGCGGGCTGAGATGAGCTTTCCCGCGCCGTACGGCGCCCCTGGTGGTCTGTCTCAGCGGCTGCGGGAGGCTTCGATCGAGCGGTGGGATGCCTATTGCTGGCATCCCTTCGTGCAGGGACTGGCCGAGGGCACGCTGCCTTTGGCCTGCTTCCAGCGCTACCTGGTGCAGGACTGGCTATTTCTGATCCAGTTCGCCCGCGCCAAGGCGCTGGCCGCCTTCAAGGCGGAAAGCCTGGCGGCGCTGCGCTCCAAGGCCTCCGGCCTGAATGCGCTGCTGTCCGAGATGCAGATGCACCTGACCTACTGCGCCGAGTGGGGCCTGCTGGAAGCCGACGTGGTCGCGCATACCGAGGCACCGGAGACCGTCTCCTACACCCGCTGGGTGCTGGACCGCGGCATGGCGGGCGACATCCTGGACCTGGAAGTCGCACTGGCGCCGTGCACCATCGGCTATGGCGAGATCGCGTTGCGGGTCCTGGCGCATCCTGGCCGCAAGCGCGACGGCAACCCATATGAGAGCTGGATCGAGACCTACGGCTCGCTGGGTTACCAGGCCTTGGCCAAGGGTGCGGCCGAGCGGCTGGACGTCCTGGGCGTCAGCCATGGTGGCGATGCCCGCTTCCCCAGCCTGTCCGCCACCTTCGGGGAAGCGGCGCGGCTGGAGATCGCTTTCTGGCAGATGGGGTTGAACGCAGCATCATGAGGGTACTGGTCGCCATGTCCGGCGGGGTGGATTCCTCCGTCGTCGCGGGGCTGATGAAGGAGGCGGGGCACGATGTGATCGGCGCTACGCTGCAGCTCTACGACCATGGCGAAGCGGTGCAGAAAAAGGGCGCCTGCTGCGCCGGCCAGGACATCCACGATGCCCGTAACGTGGCCGACCGGCTGGACATTCCCCATTACGTGCTCGACCGGGAGAGCCGCTTCCGCAAGGCGGTGATCGAGGACTTCGCCGACGCCTATGCGCGTGGCGAGACGCCGGTGCCCTGCATCCGCTGCAACCAGACCGTGAAGTTCACCGACCTGGTGGAACTGGCCAAGGATTTGGGCTGCGAAGCCCTGGCCACCGGCCACTATGTCCGCCGCGTTGAGGGCCCGAATGGGCCGGAGCTACGGCAAGCGGTGGACCCGGTGCGGGACCAGTCCTACTTCCTGTTCGCCACCACGCCGGCACAGCTGGCCTTCAGCCATTTCCCGCTGGGGGACTACGCTTCCAAGGCCGATGTGCGCGTCCAGGCGGCGCGGCTGGGGCTGGACGTGGCGGCCAAGGCGGACAGCCAGGATATCTGCTTCGTCCCCCGCGGTAACTACCACGAAGTCGTCGCCGGCATCCGCCCGGACGCCGCCCAGCCCGGCACCATCGAGCATGTCGATGGCCGCGTTCTGGGCACCCACCAGGGTATTGCCCGCTACACGGTGGGGCAGGGGCGCGGGCTGGGGCAGGCCTCGCGCGATGGCGAGGAGCCGCTCTACGTCGCCACGCTGGATGCTCCGCGCCACCGGGTGGTGGTGGGCCCCCGCGCCGCCCTGGCGGTGCCGGAAGTGGTGGTGGGCGAAGTGAACTGGCTGATCGAGCCCGGCGCCGCCCCCTTCGCCTGCACGGTGAAGCTGCGGGCGCGCGAGAATCCGCAGCCGGCGACCGTGGCCTGGGACGCCGCCGCCCGCCTGATGCGCGTGCGGCTGGACGTGCCGGCCATCGCCGCGCCCGGCCAGGGCTGCGTGTTGTACGATGGTGACCGCGTGCTTGGCGGTGGGTTTATCCGCAGCGCCGTCCGGGCTGTTGACAGCGGCGGAAAGGCGGCCTAATTCGCGCCACCTGACGGGAACGATCCTCACGGATCACTCCCTGCAGCTTGGTTTGGCGGTGTAGCTCAGCTGGTTAGAGCACAGCACTCATAATGCTGGGGTCGGCGGTTCAAGTCCGCCCGCCGCTACCAAACCTTCCTTATCCGATATCTGTAGCGCTTCCGCCCTTGGCCCAGCCGGGCGGCTTCGGCGCGTTCGCAGCGCGGCTCGGCCTGCAAAGCCCGTGGACAATCCGGACGTTCTTGTCGGGGTATTTACATTGCGATATCGATATGGTCGCGCGTAGTCTCCGCTCCCGGCGTCCGTGGCCATTGGTTCGCATACGCGCGGCCGGAAGCCGCGATGGCATGGCACGCCGGCAATCGGGGAGGGCAGAATAGCCGAGAGCTTTGCTTCGGACTCGCTTCCGGCGGCGCCTTGTGTGTTCTCTCTGCCGGAGTTGGAGGATCTGCCGCCGCCCGGCACGGAGGAGTGGGAATCCCACTACGCCTACACGCTCGGCCTGCAGGCCTATATCTACGGCTTCCCCTGGATGTACCTGGCGCAGCTCCGCTGGCTCTGGACTAGCGAGGGCGGCAAGAAGCTGGCGGAGGCGCAGCACAGGAGCATGCCCTGGGCGCCGCTCAACAGCTTCTTCAACGTGGACCACCTGGCGACGCCGGAGGGCCGGACCGGCGGCTCCCCCAATCATGATACGCTCTACTCGGTCGCGTGGCTGGACCTTGCGGCAGAGCCGATGGTGGTCTCCGTACCGGCGATCACCGACCGGTTCTGGTGCGTGCAGATGTGCTGCATCGATTCCGATAATTTCACCTATATCGGCAGCAAGGCGACCGGTAGCGCCGAGGCCAACTACCTGGTGGGCGGCCCTGGCTGGCACGGCACGGTGCCGGCGGATGTGCTGGACGTGCTGCCGCGCGCACGCACGCCCGCCGTGCTGATCTTCGGCCGGACCGGCGTGAACGACGATGCCGATGGCGGCGCCGATCTGCAAAAGGCCCGTGCGCTGCAACTACAGTATCGCATCACGCCGCTCTCGGTCTGGGCAGGGCAGTCGCAGCGCCCATCGCATTCGCCACACGCGCAGGTGCCGGCGGGCATCGATTACGAGAACGCGCTGGGTAGCTGGATCACCATGAACCGGGCGATGACGGAGAACCCACCAGGTGCCGCGCCGGGCATCGACCAGGCGGAACTGCTGCGGCTGTTCGCCACGATCGGCGTCGGGCCCGGCCAGATGCTGGAGGATCGCTCCCCCGCCACGCGGGCGGGGTTGCAGCGCGCGGCGAAGCACGGCCTGCGGCTGTTGCGGCAGATGGCCAAGGGACGAGGCAAAAGCATCAACTCCTGGCACTACCCACCACCCGTCATCGGCCGGGCAGGGCAGGCGAGCGACTTCATCACCCGCGCCGCCATGCAGGCCCTGGCGGGCATTTCCGCGCATGACCCGGAACAGGCGGTCTATGTGAACACCGCCAAGGATACCGACGGCAACACGCTGACCTCGGACGGCGTCTACGTCATGACCTTCGACCCGGCGCAGGGCGGCTTTCCGCCTTACCATAAGGAATTCCACGGCTTCTGGTCCGTCACCATGTACGGTGCCGACTACAATCTGGTGAAGGGCTCGGACAACTACTTCGTCAATGGCTACTACCCGCGCTTCCAGGCACTGGGCCCGGGCGGCACGATGACCATCATGATCCAGCGCACGCCGCCGGCCAGCCCGCTGCCGACCGGGACCTACTGGTTGCAGACCCCGGACCCCGCCGACCCGACCACGGCAAGCTGGTACCTGATCCTGCGCGTCTATGCGCCGGGGCCGGAGGTATCCTTCATCCAAAGCTGGGCGCCGCCGGCGATCCAGCGGCTGAACTGAGAAGCGGTCAGCCCCAGGCGCAATCGCCCAGGGCATCCAGCGGAATCTTCAGGTACCGCTGGCCATTCGCCTCGGCAGGCGGCAGCTCGCCACCTGCGATGTTCACCTGAAGGGCGTGCAGGATCAGCTTGGGCATCGGCAGGGTGCGGTCCCGCGCATCGCGCATCGCCACGTAGGCGGCTTCGTCCTTGGCCTGGATGACGTGGATGTTGGTGGCCCGCTGTTCGGCCACCGTGCTCTCCCACGCCGGCGGGCGGCCCTTGGGGCGGTAGTCGTGGCCGGTGAACAGCCGGGTCTCATCCGGCAAGGCCAGCACGCGCTGGATGCTGCCCCACAACGCGCTGGCGCTGCCACCGGGGAAATCCGCCCGCGCCGTGCCGGAATCCGGCATGAACAGCGTGTCGTGGATGAAGGCGGCGTCGTTGATGCGGTAGGTGACAGAGGCCAGGGTGTGCCCCGGGCAGAACATCACCTCCACCGGCAATTCGCCGATGGAAAACACCTCGCCATCCGCGAAACACCTGTCCCACTGGGAGCCATCGGTGCGGAAGCCGGCCGGCAGGTTGTACAGGCCCTTCCACAGCTTCTGCACCTCGACGATCTTCTCGCCGATGCCGGTGGGCGCCCCGGTGCGCTGCTTCAGGTAGCCGGCGGCGGAGAAGTGGTCCGCATGCGGGTGAGTATCCAGCACCCAGCGCACCGTCCAGCCCCGCGCCGCGACATGCGCCAGCAGCGCGTCGGCCGAGGTGGTGGCGGTGGAGCCGGATTTCTCGTCGTAGTCCAGCACGGGGTCGATGATGGCGCATTGGCCGCTCCGCGGGTCCGCCACCACATATTGGATGCTGCCGGTGCGTTCGTCGTAGAAACCATCGACCAGCGGGGAGTGCGCCATCCAACCAACCTCCTGAAGTCACGATCTGCAGGTTCGCGCACCGGACCGACATGCCCGGACGCTGCGGTGGGGCGCCTAAGGCCATGCCCCGTTCGCCCGGCCGCGTGGTTGCTGCCCGCGATGCAGCGTTGCTGTTCAAGCTTGAGCTTGCGGCTTAGGCCGGCGCGGCGCAAGGGCTGGGCACCGGCGCGGCGCTCAGCACCAGTCCAGCGCTTCCGGATATTCCGCCCGCAGGAAGGTCAGGCCATCGGCGGGGGCGGTCTGGCCGGCGCGGGTACGGTCGCCGCCCTCCAGCACCTGGCGGGGCCAGGTGACCGGCTTGCGCCCCAGCCCGACCTCCACCAGCGTCCCGACCATGTTGCGCACCTGGTGGTGTAGGAAGCTGCGGGCGGCGGTGTGGATGACCACCTCATTTCCCAGCCGGGCCACGTCCAGCTGGTCCAGCGTCCGCAGCGCGTGCTTGGCCTGGCAGGTGGCGGCGCGGTAGGCAGAGAAATCATGCCGGCCGAGCAGCATCTGCGCCGCCGCATGCATCGCGCCCGCGTCCAGCGCCTGCGGCACATGCCACACCCGGCCGAGATCCAGCGCCGGGCGGGCGCGGCGGTTGAGGATGCGATAGCGATAGGCACGGCCCTGGGCGGAGAAGCGCGCCGACCATTCCGCCGGCGCCCGCGCGACGCTGACGACCGAGACGGGGTGCGGCC
>Ga0308159_1001178_pt1 | contig 41458 bp, 38 predicted proteins | sample PhyCR1_FD_201040 | JGI IMG/M metagenome (GOLD analysis project Ga0308159, IMG submission 201040) | Phyllosphere microbial communities from UC Gill Tract Community Farm, Albany, California, United States - DLSLC.R1 | ecosystem: Host-associated > Plants > Phyllosphere > Unclassified | place: USA... | reverse complement strand
GTCATCTATCCTCACACTTGTCTCCGATCCGGACATTCCGCAATCGGCCAGTCCAAGGCATCCAGAATGAGGAAGCTGCCGGTCCGCACCTGAGAGCGTAAAAATGGGTGCTAAATGACCGACAAGGGTCGGTTCCGCCGGGGGCGCAACGCCTTTGGTTGGGACGAAGCCGCCGTTGAGGAGCATCGACGCGAAGGGCGGGTTTCGTGCGAAACGGGCTATTCAAAGGACGCCCGAACCAATCTCCCCTAAGCAACGCGTCACCACTCCACTAGTCACCTGCCGGTTGCTTGGGAGGCGTTGTGCTTCGCACTAGTTCGACGTGCGGCGCGATATGGTGATGATCGGTATAGAGCAGCGCTGGCAGTCGTTCGATCGTCAAGCTGGTCGCGCTGTATCCCTTCGAGCGCATCCCGCCCTTGATCTTCGGATAGTGCTTGAATTTCACCTCGTTCTCCACCGGCTGAAACTGGTGTATGAGCATTGCTTCGACCTCTTTGGTCAGCGCTTCGTCACCCAATTCTACGAAGGGTTTGAGTAGGAATTGCTCGAACGCGGCATCGTCCTCGAGATCGACCTTGTGCTTGATCGCCTTGACCCCAAGAGGGATCGAGAACCCGATCGCGGGGATTTCCGGAATGTCGGAAAGACCGACGACCGTAAGCAGGATCAGCGAAATTTCGAACGGTGCGCGCGCTTGCGGTGATGCCCCCACCGGCCCCTGCATCGTTAGAATACGCTGCATCTTGTCGTGCCCGGTAAGCCGGGCCCACACCTTTTGCGAGAACGCCTTGCCGATATAATGAACCTTGAAGTCGAGAAAGTTCAGCGGATTGCCGTCCTCGGCGACCTCGACCTGCAATCCGTTGACCAGCATCTCGTAAAGGATTTTATGCGGACTCCACCAGACCACAAACGTTCCGTCCGGCTTGAAGACTTTGATCGCGCCTACATCGCGGAAAGGCTGTTGATTGATCGGCTTCGCGCCAAAAAACTGCACTTCGATATCGATCGTCTCGTCGTCACCGCAGATGCCTGCGGCAGCTAAATCCAGTCTGCACTTCAGCGGTGCTGTCGCGCCATCGGCAATTTCGAAATAGATGTAGCGACCGATCAGCTCGACCTGATCGAAATAGGTCAGCGGTCGCTGCACGATCAGATAGATCGTGCAGTCGTCGAGCCGTTCGCGAATCACCGTTTCCTGCTTGAGGAACTCGAACTCCCATGCGGAGACGATTGGATAGGTCGTCGAGACCTGAATCTCGGCGACCTTGGTGCCTTCAATGATATTGTCCTGTGCGGCCATAGCGTGCTGCGTTCAATCCATTCGTTTTTGCCGTCTGAGCGAAGCGAGAATTACCAAGACCTCACTTGCTCTGAATGCCCTGCTTCTGGCACGTCAGATCAGTGGAAGGCCCGCGTCTAGAAGAACTTCGTTTAAGGCCCGAATGCAGTCGGCTCGGTCGCGCTCAATCTCGTCACCTAATGTGGGATCGACATTCGTGAAAAAGCCGCCGTTGCTCTGCAATCTTCCGTCCTTTATTCCTCTCACGGTAGCAATCCTGACGCGGCTAAGGGTCTCGTCGACTAACCTGAGTTTGGATTGCCAGACCGGCTCGCAGACCGCACGCCACCCTCCAAGCGCTTTTCGGATTACGTGCCGGGATTGCCGATCGACGAGTTCACCGTGCCTGAGTGCCGCCTGTGTGTCCCTAAGTGCCCGCAGCATATCGTCGGGAGCCTCAATACTGAGAGGATCCGTCAGTGCTGGTCGGTGAAAGGCAGTGGAGATGACTTCAAGGATGAGGATGTCCTGCTCACGTGTATCCCGCAGCTTGATGACATCGGCATAGTAGTTTCTTTGCACACCTGAGTAGCTGTTTAAAAACGCGATGTAGTCGTCCCAGAACCACAGCTTTATCTCGAACGACCCAACCTTGCGGTTTGCCTCGTCCAGCTTGCGCGCGTAACGCTGAATCCGCGCATCTCGCTTGGCGGTCGTCGCCAATATCCACAGATCGAGAGAAGGGGTGAATCTCCTCGCCTTGTCCACCTCAGCTTTGAGCATGGTCTGTGTGATCGCCCCACCTGGAAGGGTGTTATTGTTCTCATCCGTGGAATCAAGTCGCTTGCACTGCACTCCGACTGATCCGGCGCGTGAACGCTTGAGATGCACGTCCACGCCGTCTTGGGCTTGGCCGACACGCCCGATTTTATCAGCCGTTGAGGCGCCGTAGACCATAGGGAGGACGGCTTCGGTCAAGTCCTCGAATTGTTGCCATAGGAGCGGCGGTTGGAAGTGTTGAGTAATCTGCCGCATAGACTAGCTATTCAACCCCTCGGAGCCATCACGAAGGCCGCCCTCTACATGCCCTTACGAAAAATCGCTAGTTTAGACGTCTTCCACTTTGAGAATCTGCTGCCGCTCGAACACCTCCCGTCAGCTTGCTCGCAAGTTTCGTAGTTCGGGATATCAAGCGGCCGGCAACTGGCAAATTGTTGTCAAGCCGCCCTACGAAAGGCAAAAGGCAGGCCTCGCCAAGATCAGACGTTTATGGTCGGCGGGGGAATGGCGTGAATTTGGTCGCGAGCTGACGGAACCGGACCGTCCGCACGTGGGGATCCGATTCCGACGATTGTACGGCAACAATGGGTCCAGACTGTGTGAAAACGCGGCGGATCTGGTATGATGCTCCAACGGTTTGGAGGATCATATGGGTCGCTTCATTTCTGGCGCGGATCGCAAGCAGACGACATTGTTTCCGCCCTGCGTAGATGATTGGATCGGGGACGATAATCCGGTTCGAGTGATCGATATATTTGTTGATACGCTCGACCTTCTGGGGCTCGGATTTGACCGCACGCAGCCTGCCCCGACAGGGCGGCCTGCTTATCACCCGTCGGTCCTCCTCAAGCTTTACATTTACGGATATCTCAATCGGGTTCAGTCGAGCCGGCGCCTTGAGCGGGAGGCTGACCGCAATGTCGAGCTGATGTGGCTGGTGGGCCGGCTTGTACCCGATCACAAGACGATTGCAGATTTCCGGCGAGATAACGGTACTGCGATCCGGCAAGTTTGTGGCCGTTTCGTCTTGCTCTGCCGGGAGTTGGCTCTCCTCACGAGTGGCAGCGTTGCCATTGACGGCAGCAAGTTCAAAGCGGTTAATAATCGCGACCGCAATTTCACCAAGGCCAAGCTGGCGCGACGTCGGGAGCAAATTGAAGAAAGCGTTGCCCGTTATCTCGCGCAATTGGACACGGCAGACCGGCAGGAACCGACAGACGCCCTTGCGTCGAAAACGGATCGCCTGAAGGAGAAGATTGCCAGGCTTGAGGAGGAGATGAAACGTCTCGACGGTTTGGAGGAGCAGATGCTGGCGGCGCCGGACCAGCAGATCTCGCTGACTGATCCTGATGCTCGCTCCATGGCCACAAGCGGTCGTGGAACGGGAATGGTCGGGTATAATGTCCAGGTCGCGGTCGATACAGAGCACCACATCATCGTTGCCCATGAAGTGACGAATATCGGCAGCGACCGGGCTCAACTGAGCGGCATGGCGACAACGACCAAGGCGGTCCTGGGCGTGGATCAGCTGGATGTCGTGGCCGATCGCGGCTATTTTTCAAGCGAGCAGATCCTCGCCAGCGAACAGGCTGGCATCACCGTCACTCTGCCAAAGCCACAGACATCAAGGGCCAGATATGAAGGACGCTTTGGAAAGCCCGATTTTGTCTACGTGCCCGAGCAGAATGTCTATCGCTGTCCGGCGGGAGAACTGCTGAAAAACCGCCTTCAGAGTGAGGAAAGAGGTCTGAAGATAAACCGCTACTGGGCCAGCACCTGTCAAACCTGCGCGATCAAATCGCGATGTACACCAGGCAAGGAGCGACGTGTTTCCCGATGGGAGCATGAAGATATGATCGAGGCGATGCAGTACCGGCTCGATGCCAATCCGGACGCTATGCGTATCCGGCGCCAGACCGTCGAGCATCTCTTTGGCACACTGAAGTCGCGAATGGGTTACACTCATTTTCTCACCAGAACCAAACCGCGCGTTTCCACCGAAATGGCCCTCCACGTGCTCGCCTACAACCTCACTCGCGCCCTCAACATCATGAGAACCCGCAATTTGCTGAATGCGATCGCCGGCTAAGACAACGTCGCAAAAATTCGGCCCCTGACGATATCCATCAACCTCGACTGCGAAGACGTTTCCACACAGCCTGGGTCGTTCCACAATCAGTGAAGCAGGCCCTCCACATGCCTGAGTTTGTCAGGGTTGCGCATGACATAGATTGCCTTCACGCAGTCGGATTCGACCAGCAAGGCGGTCGTCTGCAATATCCCATCCGGTTCGCGCGTCACAAAGCCGGGCAAACCATTCACGAACGCCGTCTTGACCAAGTCAGGATTACCGCGCCGCAAGCGGAATATCGCGGAAAGCCCGCGCAGGACTTCTGCGGCACCTTCAAGGATTCGGCCTGCAGCGGGGCGTTTCCCACCGCCATCAGAGTGGAAACGGACATCGTCGGCTAGCAAGGTCTCTAGCCTAGCAGTGTCACCAGCCTTGGTCGCTTCAAAGAAGGCAGACGCGATTGCCAGGCCACGATCACGTTCGACAGGGAAGCGCGTTCGCTCGCTGCGCACGTGCTCTCTCGCGCGCGCTGCGAGTTGGCGACAGGCGGCGGGATCGCGGTCGATGGACCTGGCGATATCCTCGAAACTCTCCCCGAAAACGTCATGGAGCAGAAATGCAACTCGCTCGAGTGGAGAAAGTCGCTCGAGCGCAAGCATGAGAGGGAGGGTAACATCCTCGACGGGTTCTTCCTCCACGATGGGTTCGGGAAGCCAATCGCCGACATATTCTTCTCTCATGACCCGCGCTGACTTGAGATGGTCCAGGCATAGGCGGGTCACCACGCGGCGCAAATAGGCGGCAGGAACGCACACGGCTTGCCTGTCCGTTCCTGCCCAACGGATGAAAGCGTCCTGTAGTATGTCTTCCGCGTCGGCCAACGAGCCGACCATGCGATAAGCGACGCGAAGCAAGGTGGCCCGCTCCGCGTCGAAGCTCGTGACGCCATCGTCGGTCATGCGGCCCAGCCAAGTGCAGGATTATATAGCCTGAAGCCAACAGCGAGCCGGTTCCATCCGTTGATGACATTGATCGCCAGCGTCAGTTGTACCTGTTCTTCCGCGCTGAACTCGTGCGCCAGAGCGGCATAGACGTGATCCGGCGCTCGCTTTGTCGCGATTTGCGTCATATGGTCGGTCCAGTCCAGCGCAGCCCGCTCGCGGGGGCTAAAGCATGGAGCCTCTTCCCATGCGCAAAGCAAGTGGATGCGCTGCTCGGTTTCGCCAGCCTTGCGCGCATCGGACGTGTGCATGTTGAGGCAATTGGCGCAGCCATTGATTTGCGAAGCACGAATCTTGATCAGTTCCAGCAGGCTTTTCTCTAGACCGGATTTCTCCACCTGTATCGACAGATCGTACCAGGCCTTGAAGAGCGCTCCACCCACAGCATAGACATCGGTGCGGTCATTCATGTGTCGGATCCTATCATTGTGTCGGATACCAGCATGACGAGACAGCGACTGGCCATGTGACATGCGCTATCACTTTTATTTGAGCGCCGATTGCCATTTTCCGACCAGCTAGGGCCTAGGCGGGCTGCGCGGCCGAAGCGAACCAGATCTCCCTATCACGCAGATGTGGCAGCAGCCTCCTGGTTCGTTCGGGCACTTCAAATGAGAACTCCGATCGCCACTATGCTCGGTTTTCAGCGGTGTTCGAGGCCCTGCTTCCTGCCTTCCCCAGCGACGGGCTCGAGATGGCCGCGACGGCGTGGGGTATTCTTGAAAGCCACCCCAACTGCTCTTGCAGATCATCCCATGAGATCGCATGCCGCTCATCATTGATTTCCCACCGCAACGTGGCTTGCATCTGTTACAGGGTTTCCTGGATCGGTGTGAAGTATTACTATGGTGCTCGATCAAGGAGTATATCGTGGGGCCCGAAGCAAACCCAGGTAATGAACCGGCTGTCTCGGATTTGCCGAGACCGCGTATCGGGACCTGGGTCTGGTCGCCATGGTACGCGAAGGTATGGTGGCTGTGCATAGCGCTCTACTGGGGTGGCAGGGCGATCTCCCTTTATAACGAGAGGCTCGACAGCTTCTATACCGGTACAATTGCGGCATATTTCAATCTGGCCTTCATGCCGATGGCCCCCTTTCTCATCCTTGGCATCGGGTTTGCATGGTCGTGGATGGATCATCATGGACTGGAGTTTGGCCCGCCGGATGGTGATTACGTCCCGCCGAAGCGGTCGGTTGGGGGGTGGCTCGATCCAATGTCCGATCCCCTCGATCCAAGGTCGCCGAAGTACTGGCAAAAGAGACGTAGTCACTGACGTGTCGTTATCGATGCGTTTTGAAGTCTGGATTGCCGTCAGCAGGGCTACCATCAACATCATTTGAGAATCGCCCTGTTCTTAGCACAGAATTTTGTTCGAGCGATGAGAGTGGCCCAGTGACGTCGAATGTAGCTCGCCCGTTATCGGCGTCCTCCAGATATCGGTTTCTGAGGCCGTCGCGACCCAGCACCCGCTCAGAAAGATGCCGCGCGAATGTATCCGCCGGGTTTTGAGACCTCGCTGCATCCCGTTCACCGTTCGCAATAGCCGCGCGTACATCATAATTTAGGATGTCGATGCTTGCTGTTGCAGCTTCGCTCGTTCCTCCGCGATCCGAACTTGTGAAGCCGAATGAGCCAGCGACACCTCCGGTGGCGCCGCTTCCACCCTTTGATTTTGAAGGTGGGGCTCCGCGTCGGGCATCGGCAGTGACCGTTCCGCCGATCTCAGTACCTATCGTATTGGTCTCATCAGCGGTTCTCGTTAGCGACCTCGACCATCCCGTCTGGACCATAATCGCCTGGACATCGCGCTGGAGGGTGTCAGCCACCTGCGGTTTGAGGTGCCAGTTGCCCTTGCGATCCATCTCGAAACCGCCTCTCAGCCAATTCGCCATCGCTGCCTGACCTTCCTTGCCGCCGCCCATGAAATGCTCGATGGTATCGGGCCCGGCCTGCTTGCCGGCTTCGAAGCGCGTACTGGTGTCGCTTCTGGCTGACTGCTGGAAACCTGCGGAGCTCGATACGAGCAGGTCATTGTGCGCAAAGCTGAGGCGTGCGTGGCCGCCGTTCGCAATTGCGCCAAGCTGACTCTCGTTGATGAGGCCGCCCTTCCACATCTGTGCTGCCGTGCGCGGTGTCAGGTTGAACGTAAAGTCGCCGTTCTGGTCCACGGCGATCTCGCGCTTGCTCATGTGGATGCCCGCCTTCTCCAGCAGTCCCTGCGCGCGTGTAAGACGCTCGGCATCGACGATCCTCGTCATGCGTTGGTTGCGTGCACGATCGGCAATACCGGTAGAGCCGCCTTCGCTGATATCGACCTGATTGCCCGCGGTCTTCGACAAGGCCTGGATGAAACTGTCGAGCCGGGCTGCTTCTCGAACCGAAACACCTGCGGCTGCCGCACCTTGTGCAAAGCCGGCGTTATCAGACTGACGCCGCTGCTCGCCAATCCTGGCGGCAGAGCGGGTTCCCTCCAGACCGACCTCCCGCTGGGCATCGAGCTTGCCTGCGCGCTCGGCAAAATCGTAGCCGGCAGCCTCGCGGGTGCGGCCGTAGATGCTCGTGCCTTCGCGCGCGGCCTCTGCGCCTGCACCATCGGCGGTCCCGAGGCTGACCGCGGCATTGTAACGCTCGATCGCGCTTGTGACCTGCGCCTCATTGCGCCCGGTCGCGCGGGAGAGTTGGGAGATGGCGGTGGAGCGGGCCTCGCCGCTGAGCGCGTTGATGAAACTGATGCGGCGGCTGGTTTCGTCCACCGACAGGCCGAGCATGGCGGCGGCGCCTCGCTGACCCTCGTTGCTGCCGGTGCGATGGGCTTGCTCGGTTGCGACATTGGCTCGTTCGGCTTCGATTATACGGTTTCCGTCGTGGTCGCGCCGGCCCTCCATCGCGCCGACCTGGACCTGCGCAGCGGTCAGATCGTTGCGCATCATAACCTCGGCCTCGAAGCTGTTGGCGACGATCTTGCCGAAAGTCGGATCGGCGGCGGCGTCGCCAATGAGGCTGGCCGCCTTGAGCCTTGCATCGTCCGGGCTGTAGCCCGCGCGCTCGAAATGACGGGCAGTGTTCTGGAACATCATGTCGTAGGCACGTTCGTCGCCGAAGGCACGCCATTGAACCATGCCCTGCGCGAAGGCTGCAAAGGCTCGCTCGCCGCTCTCGCCTTTCCCGAAATAGCGGTGACCTAGATCGCGCAGCGCGTCTTTCTCCGCGAACTGATGGATGGCCGCGGTCGCTGCGTTGGCCCGGACGGCCTGTTGAACTGCGGGACTCGAAATATCTCCCTTCGCCAGAGCCGGCGACAGGCCGCCAAGTTCCCGGCCTGCGTCGAGATCACCCAAAGCCATGGCTCTTTGACCCGGGGCCGCAGGCTTCACTTCGCCCAGCATAGTGCCTGCAGCACCGAAACTGCGGTTGGCAGCGAAAGTGCTTCGCTCACCAAAGTCGCCGAAGCCGGCCGAGGATGCGCGGCGGTTCATCGTGCCGGCAGCCGCGCCCTGGGCTTCGAGCGCCGATGCGAAGCCCTCGCTTGTCGCAATCGGGGCGGCGGCATTGCCGGCCTGGGCGTGGATGCCCATAGAGCCCGAGGTAAATGTGCTGAAGACATTTCCGGAGAAACGGAACACGGGAAAGACGAAAGCTCCGGCAAGACCTGCGCCGGCCGTGCGAAACGTACCGAAAACAGCGAGAGCTTTCTGTGCCGAGGAGGGGGCGAGAAGCCAGGCATTAGCTCCGGCTGCCTGCCCCCGCATCTGGGCAAGCGCGTCCATCGCCCGGCCGAGTGTAAGCTGGTAGATCCCGGCGTCGATGACGCCCCACAGCGCGACGAATACAAAGAGACCGAGCGCAAAGCTTGCGACGCGCAGGCTGATCGGCGTCAGGATGAACAGCATCGCGACAGGAACCATGAACAGCATGATCGCGAAGACCACGGCACGGATTGTCGGCAGCCACTCGTTGGCGACCGCCATGGTGGCGAGGCCATTCGACAGGACCGCGCGGTTGGCCATGACCCTGGCCGCCGCCGCCGGGCTGTCCTCGAAGAGCACATCACCCAGAGAGTTGGCGAGCAGGACATCGGCGAAGAGCGTCTGCATCGACATCGGCATCCCGGCCATCATGTCTCCCATGTTGCCAAGCTGGCTGCGGCAGCGCGTAAGCTGCGCAGCCTGGCTGACGTCGAAGCCGGTCGCCGCGCAGACTTGCGCAGCATAGGCCTCGAACAGGCCGGTGTCGGACAGTCTGGTCGCAATATGCTGCCATGCCTCCTCGCAGCTGACAGTGCTGCCCCCCTTGTCGGCGGCCGTGTAGACAGTCGAGAAGGTTGCAGGCCCCGCCATAGCAGCGAACGCGGCGGGCAGGTCGGTCGCCGTGCGAAACAGCACGTCATCATCGACGCCGTAGGCCGGTGATACGCGTGCGACCGGATAGCACTGGCGCACATAGTCCTTGATCGTTGCATCGAGGAAGGTGTCGGTCATGGGGCCACGCGGTGAGACCGCGTTGAAGAACAGGTCGAAGGCATGGCCGCCGGCGCCAAATTCAATCTTCGCGGACGGGTCGGGGGTGTTGTCGTCGATGGTCTCGACGAGTGCGCGCTCGATGAGGTTGGTCGTCCCGGCGATGAGAACGATCAGGTTGGGGACGTCGCCAACGGGCTGGTAGGCATTGCGCACCCGGTCGTAGACATGGACCGTGCCCGTCGCCGCGATCATGCCGACGAAAAGTCCGATGCCGATCAGGATCTGGAGACCGAACGCGACAATGCCCATACCCTGACCACGAACGCTCGCCAGGACGGCGCCCAGCGCAATTCCGACCGTGGCGATGACGACGACAAGCGTCCCGTACCGCGCATCCGCAAAGATCATGGATGCCAGCCGGAAGGCATCGACCGTTTCGGCAAAGCCGCCGTAGGTATGAAAGCTCGCATCGACCGCATGGGCGGGAGAAGCCGCGGTGCCGATCAGACCACCTGCGCCGCAGAGGAAGTGGAAGCGGATTTTCACGCTAGCGCTGCCGGGATGACGTGGTACCGGCCGCGTCCCGGGCATCGCGGTCGCGGCCCCGGACCAGGCCGGCGTAGTTCGCCGAGAGGTTCGCCGAACCCAGCGAGGCCAGGTAGGACTGGCGCATCTGCGCGCGGTGGCGCAGCACTTCCTCGCGCAGGTCGCGCAGTTGCTCGATACCCTTGCCAAGGATGCGTGTCTGGCAGATGCCCGTTGCCGCGGCATCCGAGGAGCCCGCCGCGAGGGTACCGCGCTCGGCATTGGCGAGCGCGTAGTCGATCGATCGCGTGAGATCGTTCAGCATCTGATAGGCGAGGGTCAGCGCGACAAGTTCGTCCGTGTCCGCGATCACCGAACCCGTGACGCCCTGCCGCACGCCCCACTCCAGCATGCGATAGACGGGGAGAGTTCGCACGTTGGCGACGAACTGGCGCTCTTCGCTGGTTAAGGTACTCCGGCCGCGGATCTTGTCCGAGATCGCTTCCATGCGGGTACGTGCAAGCGCGAGAGCGCCGCCGCCGGTTTCAGTCGAGCAGTCGGCAGCGGTGGCCGGGATATTGAGAGCGCGGCGCTGTACGCGCCCGGCGAGAAAGTCGTCGGGGGACTCGGTATCCTGGTGCGGGCAGGCGGGAATGGCCGAGAACAGCGGGACCTTGTCGGCATCGTTCCAGCGCATGTAGACATCACCCACCCGCGCACGCATGACCTCGGTCCAGTCGGATGCGCCGACACGCGCGGCGGCATGCGACAGCAGCGATCCGGTCCGGAAGATGTCGGTGACCTCGGGCGGGCAGTTCTCCAGCGCCTCCTTCAGGTCCTCGGTCGGGTTGTTGTTGTTCGCCTGGATTTTCTCGCGGCTCTGCTGGTAGCTGGTGGCGTAGCCCTGCTTGACCGAGCGGTAGCCGGTCATCTCCTCGATGATCCCGGACATGTTGTCGTCGCCCTTGGCGATCTGCACCATGCGGTTGGCCAGGCGGCAGTCGTTGACCTGGATGGAGTTCAGGTAATTGGTGGCGGCTTCCATCTTCGAGATGATGTTGCCCATCTTCTCGTCGAGCGTCTCCAGCAGGTACTGGAATGCGACCGCGGGAGCGGCCTGAAGGATGCTCTCGAGTTTCTCGACTAGGTATTCGGGATCGAGGAAGGACATACCGCCAAGGAACATGTCGATGCCGCCGCAACCCGCCTTAACCTTGGGGAGGCTGAGCGACAGGAGGTAGTCATCGTGGACATCGACGCGGCCCGACATCCCCCCCGCTGTGAGATAGCCTCGGGTCTGGTCCTCGAAGCTGCCTGGCGAGGTGTAAGTCACGTTGTCGAACCAGGTCTCCGCCCAGCTTTGCGCGTGGGCCGGTACCGCGAAGAGCAGGGCTATGCTCGAGCTCGTGACTGAAAGAGCCGGCAGGCGGGACAAGGCAGGCATGGCATGCATCCTTCAGGGGTTGCGGGGGAGGGCTCGGGGGGCGCCGGTGCGGTCTGGCGCGACGATACCAGTGAACTTCGACATGGCCCTGACCGCCACGGCGGGCCGTGCGCCGGAGAGCATCTTGATGGCGAGATAGGCGTTACGGGCAAGATTAGGTGCGTGGTCGGTCCCGATCGCGATCGGGATCATGCGCTGCGGGTTGGCGGCATCGCGGACCCAGGCGACCGGATGGCCGATCCATGGAAGACCAAGCCGTCCCGAGCGCACCAGGCCTTCGTCGGCTGGCAGAACGGCTATGCGAAGGGCGTATTGCCGGTGCAGCGCATTCAGCTGAGACCACAGGTCCGCGCAGGGCAGGCACCCTGGCGTGGTGGTCATCTCCAGCACGACCGCCCGGTCAGAACTACGGAGGGTTTCTGGAAGATCGGCGGGAAAGTCGCGGGTTCGTGGAACTCGTGCAAGCCAGGCCTGCATGGCCGCAGCATTCTCCACAGCGTGGATTGCGGCAGCTGCGGCAGAGTTCCTTGAAGTCGGCTGCGCCGCCAGGGGCGCAATGAAGCCAAACGAGGAGCATCCGGCGATGACGATCCCGATCCATGCCGGTCGGATCATGGTCTGCCACCCGGGACACCGCCCAGACCTGCGAGCCCCGAGGCTGCGGGATCGCCGGCCGCGACGGGGCCATTGGCCAAGGCATCGAAGAAGCCTCCCTCCTGACCGGGGCCGGTCATGAACTGTTCGGGCCGGATGTCACCGGTAAGGAGACGAACCGCCTGGTAGGCCATCTGCGTGAGGATGGGATAGGCCTCGACGCCGCTCGCGATGACCATGCGTTGCTGGCTTGAACGGCGGATGATCATCGTCGTCGGCGTCACCTCGACACCGAAGCGATTGCCAAGCTCGGGTCGCCGGTCAAGGTCCATCAGCGTCACCTGCCAGCCAATTTCATCCTGGAAACGCTGCACGATCGGCCACTGCACCCGGCAGTAGCCGCAGGAGGTACGGCTGAACATGACGAGCGCGAACTCGCCGGCATGGGCGCGCAGATAGCTGGCCCGAGTCGCATCCTTGTGCGCGGCGAGCTGGTCGCGCGCGTCGCCGACCATGGGATTGGACGATCTCGAATTGAGCTCGGGGTTCTGCAGCATGGCAAGCTGGGTCACGCCTGCGAACGCGCGGGCCTTGCGCCGTGCAAAATCCTCCAGACGCCAGAAATCGGCAACCGCGTCGACCGTGAGGACTGTTGCTGCGTAGTCGCGCTGATCCTCGATGAGCTTGCGGATCCTGGGCGGGGTCCAGGTCGCGAGCTCGGTCATCGGCGGGACGATCGGCTTTCTGATCGGCTCGGCGACCGGATCTGGATCCTCGCCTTTGGGAGGGGTTTGGTACCACCAGTATCCTTGCCTGGTCTGGGAGGCCGCAGCCCCGGTGGAACCTGGGGCGACTGAACTCTGCGCCGCAGCAGTTTGCGCGTTTGCAGCATGGAGTGCAGCAATTGCGAGAGCGGCCAATGCCAGGAAGTGGGCGTTCACAGCACGCGCTCCATCCGTGTGAGGCGCTCGATAAGCACGGGCCCATAGTATCGGCTGTCGAAGCCGTCGGCATGGCGCGATCCCACGAAGATCGATCCGTCGGGCACTACGCCGTCTGCGGGACGATACGACGTCAGCCGCTGCCCCGCCCGTCCATGCGGCTTGCTGACGGCGATCAGACTGCCATTGCAGTAGAACCGTCCGTACCGCGCGCCCGTCGTTGCCGACGGGCGTTCGATCATGACCAGGCGATCGCCCGGCATGCACAGGGCATATTTTGTGACGGAAACCGGGAGAGGCCCGGCGAGGGGGTGGGAGAGCATGAACGAGACAAGATCGCCGCGCCGGATCGTCCCTGGCCGTGCGCGCACTGCCCATGCGTCGATCGAGGGGCTCATGACCCAAGTGACCTGGGGTATGGCCCACCAAGTCGCGAGCGCCGTTGGGAGCACGAGGGCCTGGGCGAGCATCAGCCTGCCCGGTTTCTCTCCCAGCGCCGTTGCTGCCTGCCGGGCGCAGCATGCAAGCTGCGAGGCGGCAAGTCTACCGCCGATCAAGGCGAGCCTGAGCATCGCGAACCTCCTCCTGTCCACCAAGGCGTGCATATTCCTCAAGCAGCCCCGAGAGCGAAGCATCACCTGAGATTAGGTGGGCACTTGTCGGGCTGTCGTCCTCGCGCTCGCAGTAGGCCCGCGCCGGGTCGCCCGGGATCATGGCAAGGGCGGGGACGCGCGTGACGCCATGCGCGCGAAAGGCGATCGGATCGACGATGACCTGCACATCGCGCATCGCACATGCCGGACCTTCGCAGCCGGGATCGATCCTCAGGACCTGCGCGGACAGTCGGGCCATCGGCGCCACTTTCGATAAGCCACCCGGCATCCCGCGAAAGGCGAGGACACCGCCGACCTTCTCGAGCTGGGCAGCGTATGCGCGCAGCGTGGACACGGGCATCGAGGAGGAAACGAAAAGGACGACGACGCGCCCCTTTGCGGCAGCGGGGATGACGCCTTTCGCCAGCGCCGCGGTGTCCGGCGGTGTGAGGCCAAGGGCCTGCCCCAGACGGGCGGCCATCACTTCTCGTTCGCGCTCCATCGCCTCGCGGGCGGCGTCGAACGCAGATTTGCTGCGCCTCTCCATTGCTTGATCGGCCGCCTGCGAATGCAGCGCTTCGGTGATCTCACGGGTCCGTTGATCGCCGGGTGTCGGTAGTGCAGGAACGGTAGTCTGATCCGCGCTGCCTCGGCTGCCGCTGACAGCATGCTGCAGGCGATCGATCGCAGCATTGCTCTCGCTTTCGATCGCCGCACTGGCCCCTCGCGGGACCGCGTCCAACGGTGGAGCAGCGGCTTTGCCCGTGACGTCCTGTGCGAGAGCAGGTGAAGGCGTGTACAGCGAAGGAAGGGCGCAGGCTAGCAGCATCGCCATTCTGAGCGCGTCAGTTCGTCGCGGTCTGAAGGTACGCATCGACCCGCTCCTCCATGTCGATCTGGATTTCGCTCTGGGTGCGCGCCTCGATGTCCTCGTAGTATTCGGAGAGGTCCATCTTCGAGAAATCGAGCGCCTGGAATTCCTCGGCCGTGAAGCCCCGGCAGTAGGGCTGCCTGGGCGTTCCCCACCCTTGCGCGTTGAAGGCCGCAAGCTGGGGCCTTCCCTGCTCCTGGATGATGCGGCCGAGCTTGGTGTTGAAACAGCAGTGCCCGCGCGAGCGCTGGACGCAGAGGCCCAGGATCCTCGAGCTGCAGTAACTGCCGACCTCGTGGCACATGTCCGAGCCGCGCAGCATGCCCGTTTCCATGTCCTGCTGGTCGCAGCCCTGCAGCAGCACCTCGATCATGAAGTTGATCGCAAGGCTGATTGCGATCGAGGTGGGATCGATACCGGCGATGATCGCATTGGCGCCCGACGTTGCAGCCTGGCTGGCGGTGGCCCCCGCCTTGAACGCGGTGTAGGCTGCCTTCATGCCGGTGAAGACGCCTTTGGCGACGGCGATCTTGGTCGAGAGCGATGTGAGCGATGAGCCCATGCCGTCCTTGACGATCTTGCCCTTGTCCTTGCAGCAATTGGAGAAGGTCGTCTTGAGGCCAGCGGGGCGGCACCGCATTGCGCGCCCTGAGAAGATCTCGATCGATGCTGTGCAGTTGCCGTCGGCATCGATGCTGCCATCGGCCGGTGTTCCGGGATCGTCGATCACCGGCTCGTCCTCGAGAGGGTTCACCTCGGTGTCGATGCAGGGATTGGGCGAGCAGCTAGGTTGGCCGCCGTTTGCCGGGGCAGCGCAGGCGAAGCGGGTGCCGAGCGGGCAGGCATAGGACCCAGTGGGCTCTAGCATGCAGGTGACCTGCTGGATCGGGCATTGGGCGCCGCCGCCCGCCATTGCAGTGCAGGCCGCGAACTCACCGGCACTCGCCGCCTCTCCATCGCCGTCGAGATCGACGGCGCAGACCTGCTGCGCGCTTGCCGGCGGGGTGAATGCTGCAAGCAGGCAGAGAGCGAGCATGGTGCGACGAGGGGACCGGGCCAGCCTCATGGCGCGCTGCTCGTGCAGACCATATCGGCGCCGGCGAGCCTTACCGACTGCATCATCACGACCGCTTCGGGGAAATCATCGAGGCACCCGCAGTCGCTGACGATCTCTTCGCCGGATCCGAGCGGGCAGACATTCTGCGCTGAGCAGGAATGGTAGAAAGTGTCCCAGCCTGCCGGTTCATTGAGCAGCGCGCCGGTGACCCCGGTGGGCGTGGCGGCGGTGCTGGCTGCCGGTGCCCTGGTCTTGCAGACCGGTTCGCAGGCTGCGACTGTGCCGCGGTCGGGGAGCTGGAACGCCCGCGTTGTGGAGACGATGCTGCCATCGGCCGCCCTTGTCCGGTCGGCAAGCAGGGTCTCGGTCGAGTGGTCGATGATGTAGGCGCCGCGGGACAAGTCAGGTGCTGTCATCGCCGCGGTGTCGGTGACGCAGGCGTATTGTCGCTCGCGATTGAAGAAGTCGCGGGTGATTGACATCGCGCAGCGATCGGCGCCGAACGTGCGGGTCTGGGGCAGGGGCCTAAGACCCGTCGCGACCGCGTTGCGGAAGGTTTCGACGCCATCGACCGCCTCGCTCGAAAGCGTGCACTGGCTCTGCGCCGCATAGCCCGCGCACTGGTCGACCACGCGTTCGGCAAGCGTGCAGTTCTCGTCCACCTCGACATGGAGTTGTGCAAAGGCTTCGCCGCCATCGGCGACCGCGGCGCGCAGCCAGACCTCGTGGTCACCTTCGGTAAGATAGGAGATGATGTCGAGGTTCGGCGAGGCCTGGTAGGTCGCCTTCTTCTCGCACTTGCCCGGAGGCAGACCCGTGGTTGTCCATGGCGACGGGCCGGAACCCAGCAGTGCGCCGTCAATCCGGAACTGCACCCAGTCATCGGCAAAATAGCGCACGAGCCGCGCTGCGGTTATGCGGCTTGCCTGGCTCACATGCAGCGTCATGCGAAAGTCGAAAAGGGTGCAGGACCCGCCCTTCAGGCTGTCGTCGGCGGGCGATCCCATCAGGAAGTCGATCGCGCCCGTGCCTGTACGCACCTCGGAGTATCCGCCCGAGGTACGGCTTATGACATCCTCGATGGACGGATCAGCAATCATGACCTCGCGCTTGATCGCGCACGAGCGCATCTGCTGTGCCTTGCCGGCGCCTGTACCAGAAGCGGCAAGCGACTGGAAAATGCTGCTGCCGGTCGAAGCGTTTGCTGCATCGGCCTGGATGGTCGCCGGATTGGCGCGGTAGGAGACCTGCGCTATCGTGGTTTCGTCCGCGCATGCGGTGGCCTCAGCGCCGACATAGCGGATGAGCGGGCCATTGACCTGTGCCTGGGCTACTCCGACGCGCGGGTCGGACGTGGTGAGCGCGCCGATCATGCCGCCGCCCAAATCCTTCAGGACATCGTCGAGGTTGCCCCATACCAGATTGGCGCCGCAGCTATTGTTGACGCAGTAGCAGCCGGCAAGCTCAGGCATCGCAACCTCGGCAAGGCTGAGTGCGCGGCCCGCATCCGCGGTCCAGGCGAGAAAGTGGCACTGGGTCCAGGTTCCCGGCTCGCAGGAGACGACACCGTTCGCGCAGATCCCCGAGATGGGCCGGGAGATCGTGCCCGAGCGATCGAGACTGCCGTCGAGATTGGTGTCCTGTAAGAGTGTTATGCTGGTGATGTCGCCGGTACCGCCGGGCTGGATCAGGACCTCCAGCAGGCTTGTGGTCTTCTGGCAGGCGATCGCGGGCGTGAAGGTCCGGCTCTGGTCGATGGTGGAGATGGCCTCTCCGCTCAGGCCCGGTGTCAGGTAGTTGCCGCGAAGGGCGTCGCTCGAGCCGGTCCGCTGCTGCGTTGCCGTCGCCGCTGCCCGGGCACGGTCTTCGACTGTCTGCGCCCGGCTTTGCGGAGCGGCAAAGGTCAGCACGCAGGCCGCGAGTAAACAACGCCCTGCCATGCGTAGGGCCGTTTCGCGCGCGGCGGATCGGTAGGCATGTTCTGAGCCGCCACCTCGGCGATCATACACCGTGCGGCGCTGCCTCTCGCGTTCGCTGCGTTTCCCGAGTGTCAGCGCGGCCGCCTGCCAGGAGCCTGCCGGGGGGCGGGCCGGCATCTGGCGGTTGGGCTTGGCGGCCGCGCTGACGGGTGGCGGGACGGCGCCCCTGGGGAGGCCGGGCGCCGTCCCGTTCCCGCACTGCCGATGCCGGACGTCCGCATGCGTGGCGGGCATGCCTCGCGCGCCGGCACCGGTCGGTGCGGGAAAGGGCAGGGGTGATCGCTCAGGGCGCCGTGATACCGGCACAGCAGATCACCTTTTCGAAAAGCATGAACTGGGCGTTGTCCTGGCCCGGGGCATGCTTGGAGGAGGACCAAAGGGCGCCCGGGCGGCCGATGTTGACGCAGGCACCGGCCTTGACCGGCTCCATCAGCTGGTACTTGTAGCGCGACTTGGTCCAGATCGGCGCTGCCTTGAAGGCGCAGCCGTCCGCAGTGCTGATGGTCGCGGCGCCAAGCCTGCCCATCATGTAGGTGCCGCGCGCGGCAAGCCCTGCCCAGGCCTCGACGGAATCGTCGAAATGGATGTCACCGGCGAGCGGGTAGGCGGAGCCCCAGCTACCCATGCACCAGAACAGGGGGTCGATGACCTTGCCGGCCGCCGCCGCCGCACTGTCGGCCATGCAGGCAAGGCCGGCCGCGGGATTGCCGAAAAGGATGGCCTCGGGCTGGATGATTGCACCCAGCGTCGCCGACTGCCAGGTCGGCAACAGCTCGGTCATCATCGCTACGTCGAACCCGTCGTCCTCCAGGCAAGGCAGGTCGGTGAACATGTCAAGCATCGCCCAGACCGGGGCGATGTAGTAATGCATCTGCGCGAACATCTTGCGCGTATTGGTCCCGTCCGCGATCGATGACTGGCTGCCCTGAAGCCGGCCGTGGGTGGGCATGATGTCGGCGCCCAGCGCCATCATGCAGCCCGGCTCGGTCACCACGTCGATCATTCGGCTTGGCGACCAGAAGCTGACCTTGACGCCGAACCAGAAGGTGGCGCCCTTGCGGCAGGCACAGAGCGGCTTCGAGGACGACTGGGCGTCGAGTTCCTTGGAGAGCTTGTCGAAAGTGCCGATCCTCACCCCGCCGATGGTGATCGGAAAGACGCAGGTCCAGCGCACTTTCGTGATCGGGTTGAAGACCGTCCCGGCAGGGCAAGAGGATGCATGGGCAAGCGGCGGCATCGTCGGTGTCAGCCAGAGCGCGACCAGGATTGCGCATACCAATGCTATGCGGACAAGCCAGCGCGTCATGTCGCGGGTCCGCGCTTGAGGGCCACCTCGGTGAGTTCGAGGCTCTTGCCGACCTGGCGGACGATGACCGGGGCGACGGTCAGGGCAAGCCTGTCCTTGACCCGTTCCTCGAGGATGAAGAGCGGGCGTCCGGCAGTCTCGGCCAGACGAATGGGATCGCCATTGATGGCACCGACATCACCGGCGGGGGATGCAAGCAGGATCCAGTCTGTAGGCGCTGCGGTGCGGAGCGCCCATGCAAGATCGCGCGGATGGACGATCACGAGCTTCTGCGGCAGCGTGACATAAGTGAGTGGGTTGAAGGTGAAGCCGCGGGGATAGAGCACGCGCCCATCTGGCAGCGTGATGTCCATGTCGAGCGTATGGAACGGCACGAGGCTGCGCACCTTCGATACGCTCGCGGTTGCCAGCTGCGCGGAATGCATCGCGGTCCAGGTGCTGCGGGGGCCGAACTTCTGGCCAAGATCGGGCGGAAGCGCAGAAGCTTTGTGCTCGATCTCTGCAAGCGCATCGGGCTCCGCGATCGGCCAGGTCCGTCCGATGGTCGAGGTCGCGCCCTGGGCGTTGGTCGCGAGGGTTCCAGCGAGGATACCGGGAAGAAAAGCGGCGATTTTAGCCAACTTTCGCGCAAACGGCTCCGAGATCATCGGTCGATCACCGCTCATCGTAAGTGGCCTCGATATCGGTCTGGCGGGCCGGTTGGCGTGGACGATGGCTACGGGTGGGACGATCGGAGGGGCGACTGGAAGGCTGGCCAGCGAGCGCTGCTGCAAGGCAGGCGCCCGAGATAAGCGCCAGCAGCATGACAGCCAGTTGCAATGCATCGACGGACGTGACCGATCCGCGCGCAAGTGCGACAAGAACGAGCCCGGCCTGAATGAGCAGAAGAAGGTAGCCACCAAGCAGGAGCCGGATGGCCGCAGGCTCGGGGTTGGGGCCGAGCAGCCCCCTCATGATCTGCCCCGGCCGCGCAGACGCGAGAGGCCGTGGCCGGCAAGCGCAGAGAGACCGACGAGCAGGATGCCGCCCAGTAGACAGCCGATACCGACCATTAGAGCGTTGCGCACGACCAGGGTGGGCGGATGGCCGAGCAGGAGGCCTGCAATCAGCACGAGGGCGCTCAGCATGACGGCCTCGATCATGACCAGTCGCAGGCGCCAGTGGACGGCTTCATTTTCCGCGCGGATCGCGACGCGCGCCTCTACCATGCGTTCCAGGATCGGGTCGCCGGACAAGTCGAGGGCGAACTGGTCGCCGCCCGCGGCCCTGCGCGGCTTTCGCTTCGAATCTGCCATCATGATGTCTCCATGCCGGTGCGGGGCTCGCCCAGGATTTCTGCAGGATCGACGCCGGCAAGCTCGCAGACGGCCTCGAGGGGCGAGCGTCCTGCGCGCAGGCGCGCTTCGAAGGCGGCGACCTCCTCCGGGGCGCTTGTGTTGATCCAGTAGGAAAAGGGGTCGACGACGAGACGGGCGATGCCGAGACCCAGCGGAGAGTCGATGAAGACTTCCGAGTAGTGCGGTTTGGAATTGCGCACCGACTTCAGGAGGTCGAGCACGAAACCCGAATAGTCGAGGATCTTGTTCTCGACCGCCTTGTCGTATGTCGAGCCTTGCAGGAGGAAGCGTGTTGCCGCGTTTTCGAGGATGACCTGGCCGGTGCCGCCGAACAGCAGGAGGTCGTTCATGGACTGCAGGACGATGCCGAAGCTGCCCTGGTACTTGCGGGCGCGGCGATAGCCTTGGCCGAAGGCCTCGGCGAGGCGCGAGAGGTCCTGCCCATCGGTTTTGGTCATGAACTGCGCGGCCTCGTCGCACAGCACGAAGCGCGGGCGATCGCGGGCCGAGAGGTAGAGTTCCTGGGTGACCGCGTTCACGACCACCATGACGATGACGTTGAAGAGGTCGGGCATGGCCTTGAGCCGCTCGAGTTCGAGCACCACGAACTCGTCGCGCGAGATGTCGAGGGTCGAGGGGCCGTTGAAGAAATGGCCGTAGGCGCCGTCCGATCCGAAATCGCGAAGATTGAAGGCAAGCTCGCGCGCTGCGGGAATGAGATGTTCGACGCTGTCGATAGGGCTGTGGACAAGCTCTGGATAGGCTGCGAGCCACCTGCGGACAGCGTCGATCCCGTCCTCGGCACGGCCGCTGTCGATCGTCCACTGGACAGCCGATTTCAGGAGGTTCCACTGGGAGGTCGTGACGCCCTTGCGGGTCGCTGCATTGGCCATCTCGGCGACGATCGCGACCGCCATCGAGATCGCGGACTGCTTGTCCTCGCCATCGAGCGCGAACCCCATGTCGAAGGGGTTGAGAACGATCCGCTCCTCGCCGATGTCGATGTAGCGGCCCGAGCACAAGGTACACAGCTTGCGGTAGCTGCCGCCGATATCGATGATGCGGATGAGCGCGCCTTGCGCATAGTACTGCTGGCACAGGTTGTTGAGGAGGAAGCTCTTGCCCGCTCCGCTTTCGGCCGAGACGATGAAATTGTAGTTGTTGATGCGCGGATCAAACAGGTCGAGCGTGACGAGCTGGCCTTTGCGCCCGGCATAGAGCAGGGCGGGGCGGCCACCGCCGCGAAAATCGGTCTGGACGGGTGCCATCAGCACGGCGGCCTTGACCGGCATGCGAAAGTCGCGCTCGAGCATGCGCAGCGTCTTGTTGTCGGGATAGAGCCCGAACGGCAGGCTCATCGGCAGGAGCACCGGGTTGAGGTAGCTTTCCTCCTGCATCATGAAGGGCAGGGGTTCCGCTTCCCACAGGCGCTTGGCGCGTGCGGTCATGTCACGCGCATGGCCGGCGTCCCGGCCGAAGACCCACAAAGTGGGAATGATGCGCACGAACTTGCTGTTGCCCGCCTCGTCGAGCACCCAACCGATCTCTTCGATCTGCTTGCCGACCTCGACGGCGAAGCTGCCTGCGGCCTTCTGTGCCGACAGCACTTGCGCCCGCTTGTGGATTTCGAACGCCGAATGATCGAACAGGACATTGAGGGTGTAAAGGAATGGGCCACCGATCTGGTCGCTGTCCTCCGATGCGCCGCGCATGCCGCCGGTCAGCCTGTTCGCGCGTTCCGCGGAAATTCGGCGTGCAGGGGACTTGGGCGTGAGGCAGCGCGCGACCTGGCCGCCCAGGTGAACCTCGGGTCCGTCGAAGAGCAGGTCGGGTCCGGCATCGATGATCTGGCGCCGGATGGGCGGCACGCCACCACTGAACCCGGCGCTGGCCCACGCGCGGCTACCGGCGCTGCGAGCGAAAGCGCCGGGCGCGGCGCGGTAGACACCGTTGAACACGCGCCGGTAGAAGGCAACGGTCTCCTCGGGAGCAAGCCGACGGATGCCAAGCTTGTCGAGCTGCTCCTCGATCTGGCGCCTCAGGTCGCTCGCCATCGGCGCGCGCGTTTTGACCGACAGGATCGTGCGAAAGTTGCGCAGCGGGATACCGTGCAGGGCATGGAGGCCATGGCGCCCGTCACTGAGATACTGCGCAGTGCGCCTCGCCGAGGCCTGGATCAGCGGATCGGGACGCGACTTGAGATCGAGAAAGGCGTCGAGCGCATTCTCGATCAGGGGATCGGCGAAAGTATGCAGTTGGAGCACAGTGCCGGGGCCGAAGTGGACATTGAGCAGGCCGAGGAGTGCCTGGTGCACATGGGCGAACATGTAGGCCGAAGGCACCAGCTCCCAGGCGTAGCCATAGCCATCGTCGATGCACAGGAACGCCTCTTCGGTCTCGTCCCACGCAACGAGCGGGATGAAGTCCGAGAAACGATCGCGCGAGACGCTCTGGCGCAGCCGCGCATATGTGAGGCCGCCTCCGCCCCGGGTGCCGAATGACTTCACGGCAGCGCCCCTCCCGGCACGGTTGCCGGCTTAGGGGGTTCGTCATTCGCTCTCTCGTGCACCTGGCCCAGCACCGGAGCCTGGCCGGCCTGTGAGACAGGCCTCACGAGGTAGCCGCCGACCACCCAGCCGGGCGCGTCGAGGATCGAATAGACGAAACGGGGCATGTAGAGCCGGTCCGGGCGCTGGCGATCGGCATAAGGCATTACGAGCGTGCGCACCGTGCGCGGCGCTTTCAGCATCGGTGTGACCGGAGCTTCGATCAGTCCTTGCAGTTCCCGATAGACACTGTCGCGATAGCCGGCAAAGGCGGTGGTCACGGTCTCGTTGCCGCGGCGCGGGTTACTTGCCTTGCGCCCTGTCGCCAGGTTTCCATTCTTCAGCAGCTGCCTGTCACGGGTCACGGCAGGATCGGAATGCGATGTGCGTTCGGCGACTGCATCGGCATAAGCCTGGTCGGGGTGAATGCACTGGCCGTGATCCGGGTTCTTACAGCTGAACTTCTCCGAATAGGGAGAAAGCAGTGAACCGATGGTGGTGCATGCGCCCAGGCAGCAGCTGGCGGATGCAAGAAAAACGCCTGCAAGGAGAGGGCGGGCGAGGAGAGGGCGGTTCGAGAGCCTCACAGCTTGCCTCCGACGGTTGGCTTGATTTCGAGGCCGACGCCCTCCTGGATGACGACGACCACATCCTTTGCGGCGCCGACCTCTACGACCGGACCGGCCTGCCGGGCGAGGTCGAGATAGAAATCGGTAAGCTTGTCGGAGGATTTGGAGAGGCCGCCGGACAGACCGGATTTCATCGCATCGCCGGCATCGAGCGTGCGCACGGTACCGAGAGCCGAAGTCGAGGTATTGCCGAAGGTGTTCTCGACGCTCTGCGAGATGCCGCTGATCGTGCCGGCAATGAATGTGCGCGCGAGCGCGGCCCCGGCCCGCGTCACGACTTTGCCTGATAGGCCCTTCTTGCCGTCGGCGTCGACGAAGAAGCCCTTCACCGGCTGATCCACGACAGAGCGTTCTTCAAAGTCGATGCAGCTAAGCGTCACGAGTTGCACCTCGACGCGCTCCTTGGCGAGACTGCCGGTCGCATTGCCGATGACGAAGCATCCCGAGAGGTTGGCCTTGACGTCATTGGGCAGGACGGCCGGTGCCTGAACGCGCGCGATAATAGGCTCGGGGTTCGATGTCGCGTCCCGGCTGGCGAGCGCGTCGATCCCAGTCAACAGCCGCGCTTTCATGAAACCAGGCGGCAAATAGATCATCCGATTCTTTTTTTTCGAATCCGGGCCCGCTCCCTCCTTGGGCACGAGAGGGATCGTCGCCTGGCCGATGCCGCCGACGACCTTCTCGACCGGAGGTGCGGGCGGCGCGGCCGGCGCCGTGGGCAGGGCGGGCGGAGGAGGTATGCCCTGGTCGAGGCCGTCGAGATCGGCGGGCGGTGCGGGAAAACCGGGTAGCGCGGGCGGGAGGCCCTCGCCATCGCTCGGGCCGTTGCCGCTCGGGGTTGGACCTCCAGGGGCCTTGCCTTCCTCGATCGCGGTGACCCGGTCGCCCAGCATCTGCTGGCCGTCGAGAACCTTCTTGAGATCGCCGCGCAGCTTCTCTTCCAGGCTGTCGCCGCGAAGACCGGCCCCCATGTCGAGCTTGGTCGCGGCGGGGGCAGAGACGACCGGAACCTCGCTTCGGCTGGCAGCGTAGAGGCCGCCACCCAGAACACCGACGAAGACAAGTATAGCTGCCTGTTTCGCGCGAAGCTTATGCGTTGAAGACAGTGCATCCCATCTTGCGCGCAAGGCCTCGCGGGCTGGGGCGCTGCGGCTTTCGGGATTTGGGAGCGACGTCTCAGGTCCAATGGCATCGCGCTCGTTTGGTCCGGTCATTCTCCGGCTCCCCTGCGCACGACGATGAGGCGGGCGGTGGCTCCGGCATCCAGGGCGATGCGATCGAGTGTGACGGCAAAGATGTTGGCGCCGAGCCGGCTGTCGAGAAACGCCCGTTCGTCGAGCGTCTGGGCCCCGCCACCCGAGATGAGATACTCGCTGGCGGATAATCCGGCGCCGTCAATCGAGAGGCGCTTGCGTTCGCGAAGGAGGGTCCCGGGCAGACCCGCGAGCGTGATGTCACGCGCTTCGGGCGCGACTTCGGAAAAGCTCGCGGGCACCATGTCGCGAAGGAGTGCCAGGGTGATCGAGACTGCGCGCTCCTCCTCGACCAGAGGGCCTAGAAGATCGGCATTTGCCCGGGCGCGCTGGTCTGCGCCTGGCAGCAGCGAAACTGTCTGCGCAGGGATGTCGGAAGGCTCGGCGTAGAGTGCGTAGACCGAACCGTTGCAGCGCACGAAGAATTCCGAAGGGGCCGTGGCATAAGTGCGGGTGGGGACGTAGTCGCTCTCCACCTCGCGCACGAGGAACTTGACCCAGGCGTCCCCGCCGCTGCGCTCGACGGCGATACCCTTCTCTGCGGAGAACCTGACGTCCTCGATTTCGCCGCCGCTGCACACGATGTGGTTGACGTCATGGTTCGAGAGGCGGATTGCGCTGGTCTGGTCCGGCACCACGGAGATCGTCTGGGCCGAGGTTTGGGTGCTCGTCGCCAGAAGCGGTGCCGCAAGAGCTAGGGTGTACCTCGATGCGGGCCAGCCGGAGCGGGACAGGCAATTGCGCGCGCGACTGGTGTTACTGCTGCGCATCGAAGTTCTCCTCTTTGAGCGAGGTCAGCCAGAAGCGCCCTGCCTCGACGGCAAAGCCTATTTTCAGCGTGCCGCGGAACTTGCGGATGACGCCGCCGATGACGCGCACTTTCTCGACCGGCACGGCGATACTGCTGGAAGTCTGAAGCACGGGCTGATCGGGCCGGATGTAGGTAGCGATCGACAGCGTGGGATTGCCCGAGAGTTCGTCGAGAATTGCATTGAGGCTGTCCCGCAGGCTGCCGAATGCAGACGGGTGCGTGATGGCGAGCAATTCCTGGAACTGCCGGTCCGCCGAGTAGGCCGAATACGTTCCGGCGAGACTGACGATGTTGCGCGTCATGCTGCGCAGGTATTGCGGCGAAGGCTTGTCGCCGGTTACGTAGAGATCGCCGCCGGCGCCGAAGGGAACGACCACGGTTCGCTGGTTCCGGTTCGCGCTGTAGATCACAATGCCGAGGACCGCGGTGATCCCGAAAAGCCCCAGAACCGCGAACTTGAGCAGGCGGTTCTCCTCGAAAAGGTTCGATGAGCCCTGAAGGTAGCGATGGATCCCCCAGCTGGCGGGCTTGCCGGCCAGCGGGTCAGGGCGGCGAGAGGCTGCCTGCTCCATGATTTTGTCCCCGCTCACTCGAAGAACCGCCGCTGGGTAGGGCCGGGGTAGCCTCGAAAGGAGACAAGTCCCCAGCGCCAGGCGAGATGCGGAATGAAGCCGCGGGGCTTGGTCCGCTTCCAGGGTATGAAAAGGAGAAGAGCCGTGATGAGCGTCCAGCCGATCACTCCGCCGACAATGACGGCAACGAAGATGGTCGACATGACCAGCACAAACTCGTCCGAACCGAACCAGAGAATCTGGACGGGGCGGTGAAGGTACTGGGGCAGGCGTTCATCCACGGCTCTTCTCCTCCTGCTTCACAGACAGCCCGGCCGGGCCGGGTGTCGGTTATCCGGGCTGCTGCCCGGTTCGGAGGGCACGGGTTTCTCGCGCGGACGGAGCGCCCGCAGCGTGAGCCTGTGCCCGATCGCTCAGATCACCATCCCGAAGGTCTGCAGAATGGTGTCGGATTTGATGAGGCACACCGCCGCGACGATCGTCGGGATGCCGACCATGATGTTGGAAAACAGGCGCGAAACGCCGAAGAGGAAGGCAGCGACCCCGGCGACGAAGCCGAGCGGCCCCTTGACCCCCTGGTTCACGACGATGTCGTAGATGTCGTAGCCCAGGTCGCCGGCTGCCGGGGCCGTAAAGGCCTGCGCGGCGCCCGCGATCGTGAGAGCGAGGAGCAGCGGGATGCCAACGTCGGCGTAGGTAAGAAGGCGCTTTGCAGTGATGGACCTCATGGTCTGTACTCCAGTCCTGTTGGGGAGCCGTCCGGCTGGAAGCCGGTTCCCGTGGACATTCATCCAGGGCAGCCGGCGGCGGCGCAGGACAGCTCCCCGGGAAGGGGCGCGGCCGCCTGAAACTCATGCCTTCGATGTCAGAGGTGCCGGGGCGGGGCGATTGCTTCCGCCCTTGGGCGAGGCGCCTCAGGGAGAATGGCTTGCCGGCTCCGCCTTGAGCGTGGCCTTGGGTTTGGACAGAAACTCCTCCAGTTCGGCCTGCTGGAAACCGGAGATAACACGGCCGTCCACGATCAGCGTCGGCGTTGCGACTATGCCCATCTTGCCGACCGCCTCGTTGTTCTTCGCGACGCGTGCACTACCCTCGGGGCAGGTCCGCAGGGGGCCTGGCGCCGTGCCGGCATAAATGCGTTCGAATTCTGCTGCAGCGTCCGGTGAGCACAGGATGTGCTCCGCCTTCACAGCTGCCTGGGGATGGATGCCGCTCACGAAGTAGATCAGCCGCCGCACCGGTTTGCCTTCGGCCTCCTTTGCGGCCCAGAACTTGTCGAGGGCGCGGCAGAATGGGCACTCGGGGTCGGTGAACTCGATGATTGTCGGCGCGTCGTCTGGCCCGATGGCGAGAGCGTCCTTCGGGTCGAGCGTTCCGATCCGACGCCTTGCGCTGGTGTCCTGAGCAAGCGCTGTGAGATTGACGCCGTTCTTGTCGTAGACTGCGGCGAAGAGGATCATGTCGCTTTCGGGGGCGTAGTAGATGACCTTTCCGCCTGCGATGGCCTGGTAGATCGGCCCTGTAACCGGGGCAGGACCGAAATCTTCGAAGCGAAGGTTCGTGAAGGTCTGCCGGAGCTTTTGCTGGGCCTGGATCGCGGTTGCGGCAAGTGGCACGGCCGTCTCGGCCGGCTGGGCGAACGATGGTGTTTCCCCCGCAAAGGAAAGCATCAGGCCTGCGGAAAGCGCATATAGAACAGCGTTCATTTTTGATCCTTTTTCGCGAGGCCGGCGGAACGCTCGGAGACCGTCCGATCGATGCGAACGTTCGCGCCGACCGGGACCGGTTCGGGTGTCTCGGCAGGTGAGGTGCGCGCTGCGAGAGTCTGCGGCATGATTACGAAATTGCCGTGTCGGTTCTGGACCTCCAGGCTCTGCGGCGCTTCGACAAAAAAGCGTTCTTGCTTCGCTGCTGCCCCACAGGCGGAGGAAAGCGAACCGAGGATCGCAAATGCGCTTATCAATCTTGCTATCACGGTCAGCTTCCTTCCATTTGCGCGCCGCGATCTCGCGGCCCGCAGCAGAAGTCGATATCAGTGATCAAGAAGCGAAATCGCCAGATGTCGGCGCTCTCGCAAAACTCGAATGAAACGTGTGATCATTATTACGTTGCAGGCAAGAGGGCAGGGACTTGACAGGGCCTCGCGGGGTTCTGTTTCACCCCTATGCGGTACTTCGAGTGCCGCTGCGGGCAGCCGAAGCGCCCAACCTGATCGGTAGTCTCTGTCTCAGGGAATAATTCGCCAACAGCGGCGCGGACGAAACACTCTCGAATTGGGAACGATACGGTTTGACGCACGGAGTTGTACATATGAACGTCTTGGAAACGAGGTGAGAGAGGTGCTGGGAGCTCTTTTTTGGGGGCGCTGCGCATGTTGAATTGCGGGTTCACGACAGGAACCGATCCCGATCAGCTCGATACTATCAAAGTCTTGTCGGGGCGGGTCATTGAAGAGCGGCGCAAGCGGCTGCGAATGACACAGGGGCAACTTGCTTCCAAAGTCGGGGTCGGAGTGCGCTGGCTTCGGGAGATCGAATCCGGAAATCCCCGATCGACGATGGAAAACCACCTCCGATGCGCATTCGCACTTGGAATGTCTGCCTCGCATTTCTTCATACCGGTCCTGTTCTCGGAGCATGACATCAAGTTCCCGCTCGACATTCTCGTCGAAGATCCTGCCGCTATCAAGCAACGATGCCTTGAATGTATCGGCGACTACTGTGTCGAGACCGTCGCTCTCAGATTGGGGCGGAGGTTCAACGGCTGATCGGGTAGATCTAGCCTGCAATGTCTTGTTGCAGATCCATATTTCCATAAATGGGTATTTCCCCTTCCGCAGGAAATCGCCGATGAAGAGGACTTTCGATGTCGCCCGAGGCCGTCACAGCGGAGCGCATTTACCGCGATCTGCATAGATCAATTATCAATGGTGAATTACCACTTGGACGCCAAATCATCGTGCATGGGCTTGCCGAACAGTTCGGGGTTAGTATCTCGCCGGTGAGAGATGCACTCAATAGACTCGTCGGCACAGGGCTGGTGGAGAATCAGGCAGGCGGAGGGTTTTCGACCATCGGCTTCACCGCCACAGATGCTCGCGCACTTTACAGCTGGCAGCTTGATATCGTGCGAAGTATTCTGAACGTCTGCGAGGATTATCGCGCATTGGGGCAACCGCCGACAGAACTCAATCGTGAGTGGCTCGAAGCGGTGGTATTGGATGATGCAACGCTCCTGTTCTTTCGCAGGTTTGCTGAGTGCTCGCCAAACCCCGAGCATACCCGGGCCCTTTCGTCGACCTGTGACAGGTTGCATCCGCTTCGAAAGAACGAAGACGTTCTTTCGGTCCGCGGTGTCGAACTCTTAGCCTTGTGGCAGACAGCCCTGAATGACCGTCGCGGTAATACATTGAGAGCGATGTCGAAGTATCATCGGCGTCGCATTCGCCGGGCGGAGATGATCGTGCAGAAGGCGATGAATCCGCCGGTCAATCTTATAAGTTCCAGAATTGAGAACTTATAAGATCGGGGGTTTGGCTTGTTGTCGTTAGGATCGATGGGTCGGAATTGTCCGGCGCGATTGAGTAACGGAGACTGAAAATGAATCATGAAGACAAGATGATCGATCTCGGCGACGCGAAGATCGAAACGAAGGGCCCGCCGGCAGGCGATCTGTTCGACTTCGGCGGCGAGTCCCGCACCGGTCAGGCAGGCCTCACGAACGAATAACTAGGGGGATGCGTGGTTGCTGCCACGCATCCCTTTTCCTGATGGTGACCCCATGGAACTCTTGCTCGTAGACCACGTGTGCTTGACGCGAGTAGCAGGCCACCTAATCCTGCTGGACTTGCGCAAATCCAGGTATCACGCAGCGCCTTCGCCCTTTAGCGAAGTTCTGGAAGCGGCCGCGAGCGGGGATGGCGCGCGTTTTGTCGGTACTCCGGAGGCGGATCGTCTGATTCGGAAGGATTGGTTGCGTTTTGGTTCGACCGACGCAACCATTCACGCCGCTTGGCTTGAGCCGGCAAGGGCGGATTGGAATAACCCGCAAGGACGATTTTCTCGGGTTTCGCCGCCGCTCTTTACAACGGCGCTCGCGCTGCAATTCGCCAGCATTTGTCGGCTGAAACTGTATTCGCTGGAAAAGATCGTAACAGCACTACGCGAGACAAAGGCGGCGCTGAAGAGCAATGACTGGTTCGATGAAGAGGAGATCAACGCTCTGCTTAGCTCCTTTGAAGCCACCCGGAGAGTGATAGGCGAGAGGGATCGTTGTCTGATGAAGTCCATCGCGCTCTTTCGGTTGCTGGTCTCGAGGGGTGTATCAGTCGATCTTGTAATCGGTGTGCGACTCGCCCCGTTCAGCGCGCATTGTTGGGTGCAGAAAGATGGCAATGTCCTGAACGACCGTTTTGAGCGCGTTCGACTGTTTACGCCGATTGTGAGAGTGTGATGCAGGTTCGTTACCTCATTGCGCGTTCTTCGAATGACCGTGTCCTTGCGGCGATCCGTGGTAGGCTTGAAAGGTCTAAGCCCGGCTTTGTCAGAGAAATAGCCGGTGGGACATTCGTCTGGGTGAATGAAAGCGGCACAGACCTGGATGCGCGAGCAGGGTTTCTTTATGTAATCGGGGATATTTTCCCGAAAAAGGATTTGTCCGAAGCAGCAGGCGGGGTCGCTCGACCGATTGGCGTGTCCCACCTTGAAAAGTGCGTGTCAGAGTTCTGGGGGTCATACATGGCAGTGAAACCTCCAGGTGCCGGCGGAGATATGCAGGTCCTTCGAGCGCCCATGGGGGCATTGCCTGCATATTACGTTCTCTCCCACGATTTGATCGTAGTCGCATCGGATGTCGATTTAATGCAGGAACTTGGCCTGGTACGCAGGGGTGTCGACTGGGACGCACTGCCTGTGTTCCTCTCATCTGTCAGCGTTGTCTCACACCGCACCTGTTTGGCGGGCGTCCAGGAACTGCCCCCAGGGTGCGTCCTTACGATAGACGAGCGGCTGCAAGTGGGCGTCAATCCAATGTGGAAATTCTGGGACTACGCAGAATGTACTCGTATACCGTCAAGACAAGCCGCCGAAACCCAAGTCCGCCATGCTATTGAGGGTGTCACACGACATTTGATACGTCGTGCGGGGGCTGTGGGCGTGAGCCTCTCAGGTGGTCTCGATTCATCCATCGTCGCGTCATGTGCCGCAGCGGAAGGCCAACGCCCAGTACTTATGACCTTCGCGGCAGATGATCCGGACGGTGATGAGCGGCTATTCGCAAGGGCTGTGGCATCCAGGCTTGGTCTCGAGCTTCTCGAGTTCCAATTCGAGCGGGAAGAAGTGGATCTCTTCGTGTCAAGCAGCCGCCATCTGCCAAGACCGATCGGCAACGCCCAGACGCAATCCGTGGCCAGACAGTACACGAAAATCGCAAGTCAGTTGGGCCTTACGGCCATCATGAATGGTATGGGCGGTGACAATGTGTTCTGCACTAACTCCTCGTCCTTACCTTTGGTGGACGCCTTTCTAGGCAGGGCGTCCTTTTCTGAGTTCCGCGATACGCTTACGTCCCTTCAGAACCTCACCGGTGTAACGAAAACAAAGATAGTCGCCCAGATGCTGCGCGTATTGGCACGGGGAAGGAAGCCCAATTGGAAACCCAGCCTTGCGAATTTCCTGAGAGGCGAGCCTGATCGGTGTTCTGGCGATCCCTTGGCGTTTTCATGGCTCGGCCTGAAGGGGCAAAGCCCGCCTGGCAAGCAATATCATGTCGAGATGATTGTACGGACCATGCATACAAGTGAAGGATTTCACCGCGCGACGACACCGGCTTGGTTAAGTCCGCTGATGAGCCAGCCAGTCGTGGAAGCCTGCCTGAAGGTTCCCACCTGGCAGTGGACGTCTGGGGGTATGAATCGGGCCGTTGCCCGCACGGCATTCTCCGACCGTTTGCCACCCTGCGTGGCGTATCGACGCACGAAGGGTGGCCCGGACGCTTTTTTGCGCGACTTTGCGTTATCCCGAAGAACTCTCTTGCGAGAGATAATATTGGATGGCGAACTTGTGCGGCGCGGTATCCTGGATCAGCGGCGGCTTGAAGGCGCGTTTGCTGATGATTCGATGCTTCGCGATGGGTACCACGCCAAATTATTGCACATCGCCGATATCGAGGCCTGGATCGCCTATTGGGACGGTTTGACCTTGTCTGCGGATGATTGTGCGCCCGCTGTGTGAAGTCTCACTCGCATAGTTTCCCAGCGTTCCCGCTCGGTCGGATTTGGAGGTGGGACGGTCTTGAGCCAGTAATCGAACCAGGCGAGGTTGCGTTGGTAGATAGCCAGGCGATGGTGGGGGTTCAATTTGACATGTCCTTCGTCCGGGAAGACATAGGCGTCTACAGGCGCATCCGTTTCGCGGAATGCCTGCAGGCCTTGTAACGCCAGGAGAAACTCCTGATCTCCCAGGTTCAAAAGCAGGGGTGTGCGAAGGGTCTTAGCCCTGCCGGCGGGGGAGATGTCCTCCCAGAAGGACGGTTTGTTTTCCGTCACACCGGGGTAGCCAAAGCTATGGAAGGTGCCGAACGTTGCAGGGCCCAATGCGGCCATTGCCCAAGGGTCCATGCAGCATTGGCTGGCAACTGCGGCTGCAAAGCGATCGCTTACGAGAATGCCGAAGCCAACGGTTGTCGCGCCGTCACTGAGGCCGGTTAGGCCAACGCGACCCGGATCGATCAAGCCCATGCCTTCGACGAGCTCAATGCCGCGATCGATGGCGGATTGGACATTGCGGCGATCGGCCCATCCTGCCGCTCCAATCCTTTCAGCCGAAATTTTGTCCCGAACGCCCGCGACATTGTATCCGATGTCGGGCGGCCGCTGAATGCTCAACACCGTAAAACCACGGGCTGCAAATAATTGGATAGGGTATTCGTCACCTGTCGCACCACGCAGAAAACCTTTTGTCTGGTAGGTCGTAACGATCAGCGGGTAGCGTCTGCCCTTCTGATAACCTGTCGGGAGTACGAGATCTCCAATAACCTCTGTTCCCCGAGCGGTGCGCCAGTGCAGGCGTTGAGCAGGAGCAAAGGCCTTGCGTGCGAACTCAGCATTGGGGTCGTAAAGTACCGTAATCTTTCCCGATACCAGGTCTATTGCGACGATGTGCCGTGGATGAAGGGAACTCTCACGTGCGCAGATCAGGCTGTCTCGTGCCGCGACGCACCCTGATAGAAAATCTTTCGTATCAAGGATCGTGCGTGGCGCCGAGGCGCCTTTGTCCCAGACTTCCACGCTTTGATGGCTCCTTGCCCAACCCGTGGTTCGAAGCCAGACGAGATTTTCCCCGGCACCCGACCACCAGGCGCCGGCGACATTCCGACAGAGATCTTGCGGGCAGGCTCTCGCAGTCGTTCCGTCGGTGATGCTGAGCATACGCGGGGATCCCACGCGATCGGTGAATTCCGCATCGATGGTTGCGACGGAGCCATTTGGCGACGTGCGCGGTACTGACTGGAGGTTTAAGCGGGCCGCTTCGGCTTCGTTGGCTTCTCGTGTGTGACCGGTTGCTAGATTGATCGACTGCACAACTGGTGTACGCCGTTGAGCGAACGGATGGGCTGCAAGAAACGGCAGAAAGCGCGCATCGAAATGATGACCCGATACACCCTCCGCTTCGATGTCAGCTGTTTCTTTCTTGTAGGTTGTTTCCTGTGACACAACGAGATGGGTACCGTCCGCAGACCAAACGAAGTCTGCAACTATACCGTCCGTACCAGGCGTTGGTTGGCTTGCCCCCGTTACGGTATCGATCCGCCATATGGAAGCATCGCTGCTACCGGTGCGTTGATAGGCGATCCAGCGTCCGTCCGGAGACCAGCGCGGGGTGATGAACGCTGGTACTTCGTTCGGAGCGCCGGGTCCGCTATGCTTCCCTGGACTCATCGCTAGTCCAGTGTGGGCGTCGAGAACGGCGTAGTGGCGGGTTTCTATGTTCAACACGCCGATCCCGGTGCAATACGCGCCTGTGGCGAGTGACGCGCGTTGCAAAGGGAACGCAAGCTCCTTTCCATCTGCAGAGAGTGTCATCTGCAGGCCAGCGGCGATGGGGGCGGGATACCCGATGTCCACGAGCTCGATGAGATCGGCGGCCGTTACCATCTGGGTGGTTTCGCCGGCTGCCGAGTTTTCGAGCATCGACCGACAGTCGACATTCTGGACCTGGCCGGGTCCAGCAGACTGATTGAGCGCCATTGCCATGGCCGTGCTTAAGAGCAGCGGCACCATTACCAGTGCTTTCCGATTGTAAGACCGATGTAACGGCCCTGGATTGAGTAGTTTGTGGAATCGTAGGGCGGGTAGTAGAAGGCAGAGACCGGGATGCGTCGGGGCATCCGGTTAGCAATATTGAGGATGCTGAGGCTTGCTTCGAACCCAGGTTCGCCCTCGGGCTCTGTAGATCGGTAGCGCATGGTCAGATCGAACGTCGTCATACCGCCGATCTCGGTGCCGGACGAGCGATGGGTGATGCCACCGATTACATTGCCGACTCCAGTAATGGCGAGTGAGCCGCGCTCCCATGTGAAAGCCCCGGTTCCGCGCCAGTGCGGTGGGCTGTTGGCAAAGCCTGCCTGTTCGACTGACGGGGATTCGGCGAAAGCCTTCTGACGGCTGGAGATATAGGATGCTGATCCGTTCGCAGTGAGGCGGCCGAAGGTACCAAGGTCAAACGGAAGTGTCGCTGAAACGTCGATGCCATCCGCGACGAAGCGAGCGAGATTGTGGAAGCGATTGTCGAAGATCGCCACGAAAGATGTCGGATCGTAAGGGCGACCGGAGTTGTTGCGTAATGGCCCGGTAAGCCCGGCAATGACTGTGTTGATGTCGTCGGTCGTGGGTGAGAGCGTTACAAGCTCCCGATAGCTCGGATTTGAAAGTGCGCCACTCTGGGTGCCGAGCGGGCTCGTTACCCGTCCCTTGTACCGGATGTTGTAGTAGCTGACCGAGATTTGTGCGCCGGGAAGGGCTGGCAGTTGAAGGTGGGCGGAGGCAGACCAGGTTGTGGCGCGCTCCGGATCAAGGGTGGGGTTGCCGCCATTGCGCATCAGGACCGTCGCCGTTGAAGGGTAGGCCGCAGAGAACGAGGTGGCACGGGCGATTACGGCACTGGCCGGAGTGAGAAGCTGGTAAAGGGTAGGTTGTTTGAACGAGCGTCCCCACGAGCCCTGTATGAGTAGGTTAGGCACCGGTGAATAGTTCACGCCTACCTTAGGGGTCAGTACTGCGCCACTCTCGTCGTCGCGCTCGATGCGGCCGGCCAGGGTGAGATCCAGTCGTCGTAATCCAGGTTGGGAATTCAGCAGACCGAAGAAAGGGAAGAAGAGTTCGCCGTAGCCATAGGCGGTATCTCTTCGTCCCCGATAATCGGAATTCACAGTCGTCGTCGAGCCGATGATGGACAGCGTCAGGCCCTGAAGCCCAACGGAGCGGTATCCGAACCCCGCTGCTGCCCGAATCTTACCGCCGGGCAAGGACAACAATGGCCCCTCGGCATGCGCTTCTACGGAATTGTAGTCTGTGGAGTAGGAAGTCGGGTAAAGCCCGATGGAATCTCCGGCGAAGAAATACTCTGTATCGGCTTTGACGGAACTTTCGGACCTCACCCCTTCGATGGTGACTTGCCATGCGTTCGCAAGTTCAAACGCGATGCGTGGGCCGACCGAGTAGGAGTCCTGATCGCTGTCTATCGTGGTTCCATCGGCAAGAAAGTTAGGCAGATCATAGGCTGATACTGTCAATGACTTGCGCCGGTTGTAGTAGGCATCAATCGAGAATTCCGCGGTGACGCCGATGCTCTGGTGCCCGCTCACGAGCAGGTTCAGTGCTTTCATCTGCGGATAGAGCATGGTGTCGGTCGGCAGCGTGGCTGTGATATTCCGGTCGGACGCGCTGATCGCCTCGTTTCTGCTCACGTCGGCTGCGGCGAGAAAGCCGCCGCCCGTCCAGCGTTTGCCCCCCACGAGGCTGTACTGCTGCTGAAATCCCCCTCCGTCGCTTGTGCCTCCGATCCTCGCCCGGGCGTCAAATCCGTCAAAATCGCGCTTGAGGATCACATTCGCTACGCCTGCGACGGCGTCCGAACCGTAAAGCGCCGAAGAGCCATCTGGGACGATTTCCAGCCGATCCACCGCTGAAATTGGTATGGCGGAGATATCGATCGACTGACTTGGCCCATCGTAGGCAACGCGATGACCGTTCAGGAGCGTCAGAGTTGCGTCGGGCCCTAGGCCTCGCAAATTGAGGCCCGAGCCGGAGGTGAAGTTCTGGTTTCCTGAGGCCGCACCAAACGTGATGCCCGGATTTTGACCGCCGTTGAAGTTCTGGGGCAATGATCGAACGAGCTCTCCGAGATCGTTCAACCCGCGGTCACGCATCTCATCTTGGTTCAGGACCACGACTGGCCGGGAAGCAGGTGCACCACGGATTCGTGAACCGGTCACGGTAATGTCGTGGTCATCGGTGCCAGAGACTGTCGAACTGTCGGCGGTTGTCTCTGCGGAACTTCGTATGACGATGGTGGTGTCGGAAATCTCGGCCTGCAGGCCCGTTCCCTGCAAAAGTGATTCGGTTGCCTCTTCGACGGTATAAAAGCCTGTCAGACGTGGCGATTTGCGTTTCGCGAGCAGTCGCGCGTCGGCGACAATCTGTAGATTGTGTGTCTTGGAGACGATGCGCAGAGCATTACCAAGCGGCTGGACTTCAATATTGTAGATTTGCCTTTGCTGCTCGCGTGCTTCGGCCGCCTGAGTAATGACAATTCCGCTTATTAAAGCGCCTGTCGGTGCAATTATGGATAGGAAATTCACAAAAAGACCCCCCTTGGTCATCACCCTTTTTGAAGGGTCATGCTCAGAGACGGATCGACATGATTTTGAAGCAACCGGGCTGCCGAAATTTCTCACGCAGACCCGATGAGATTGATGGTCACGGATTCCGCGTCCTGACGCGCTTGTTCTGCTATTATGAGAGCACGCTCTGCTTCGATCTCGCCAATCATTCCTCCCGGCGCGTTATCCCTGAAGGTGGCTGCACGCGCTTGAGAGGATCTCGTCGAGGCTTTCACTTGCGTTCATCTGCCTTCACTGGGGGCACTGTCGGCACACGATCTTGGTGGTACCCTTAAGGCCATCGCCCTGCGGGCAAAGGACGCCTCGAACGGGTCGATATTCCGCGCGCTTCGTTTCTTTCAAGGAAGCTCGATGTCCGACTCCCGAGGCGTTCAGGTTTTTAGCACTTTCAACGAAACGTTGAATGATTGGAATCGAGTGAACGTCGGACGTAAGGAACTCGCCTTTATTGCGCGGGTGACCGCTATTGTCATGATGCGGTGCAGCGAAACCGTGTACGCCGCGCATGCGACCCGAAGGGCTATACAGCCCTTGCAATCAACTGGCCCGGCACTCGCAAGCGGTCCGGGCCTTATTGCAGTTCACAATAGCGCCCATATTCCAAGGGCGATCGCCGCCCAAAGCGCGGTATTGATGCCGACGATCCAAAACAACCCGTTCACTTTTTTGGGTGTTTGCGGCGGCGCGTAATAAGTGATTTCAAAAGCGTGAGGCATAACCAACTCCTCGCGTCTCAATTGAGCGAGGATGGCATTCCGGCGCGCCAATCCAAGATGGAGAAAGGTTCGCACCTGTTCGTTCTTACAGCCGATCCGGCGGCATTGCCCCGCTTTGACAAGGTCGGAGGCGTCGCCACCATCCCTGCATGTGCCGGTGTGGACGGCCTCTCATCGCCACGGATTAATGGCGCTCCCGTGTCATGGTCAGATGAGAGGGGAATAATTTCAATTGCGGCTGATAGCCGTTTTGACCTCCGCTATGCCGGCAGCGAGAATGTCACTGCCGTCCGCAACTTCCACGTCCGGGACGAAGTGCCAACGTGGGCGATCCTTCGTGTCATAAACGGGTTCCCCCGAATATTGTGCCTGTATGCCGGTCCGATCCAGTCTGATCGGAAAGACGGCTGCTCCCAATCCCATCATTTTCGTGCCAACGACCGTCGCACGGCCTATGTCGCGCATACCCATTGGGAAACCCTCGGCCATGCTTCCGCTCCAATGGCTCGTCAGCACGACAACAGGCTTGCTATAGGTAAAGGGGCCCTTCGGATCGACATATTCGTTCCACGGTGCGCTCAATCCTGCCCCGACTCGCCTACGCATGATGGCGTAAGCTGTCCGTTCTCGTATGAATCGCCCCATGATCGGCCGGGCAACGGCCGTGTCGCCACCCCCGTTTTCGCGAACATCAATAATCAGACCCGGAGCATCCTGTAGACTTTCCAATGCCTTGTCGAAAGCATCAGCCGTCGCGGTGTCGGAAAAGCTCCTGATAACGATATAGCCGATTCCGTCTGGAAGCATCCTGCTTTCAACGTCAGGCAAATCGGGCCTCTTCTTGATGGGAAGCTGGACTGTTCGGGAGGCGCCGTCTTTCGAGCTCACCGACAACAGGCGGGCCTTCCCCCGATACCCCGCAACCGCGACGTTGATGGTGTAGGCATCGGCTGCCGCGTCGGGCTTTACGAGGCATTTCGGCATCAAATCTTGGATGACCGTTTCGATCGGTCGCCCGTCGATCGCGATAATTCGATCACCAATCTTTAATCCGGCATCAGCCGCCGCCGAACCGCTTTCAATGGCAGCTATACGAACCATGCCGCCAGTTCGCTCGGCAAGGAGATCGAACAGCGGCCATCGTGGCGCGCCGTAAGGCGGATCAGAGAGATGCGTGTGCGCGTCATACAATTCCGCGAGGACACGCCGGACGACATTGGTGAAAGCGGCATCGTCTTTCGCAGCCAGGGCCATCGGCCGGTAGAATGAGCGCACCTGATCCCAGTCAGTCTGCTTGTCGGCCAGAAAACAGTAACGCTCCCCCAGCGTCCGCCACAATTCATCGAAGTCGTCGATAAACGTGACATCGTGGAGTGGTTCGGCGGCCCACGCAGGAGTGGCAGCGAGGGCGATGCCGCCCCCCCAAAAGGCTCGGCGTGTCAGGAAAGGTTGCGTCACAGCGGTTGAGTAACATTCATTCCCGGCCATCGAACAGGGAAATTCTCGAAGCGAAAGGGAAACCTTTTGGCACTAACGAACGGCCGGTTCCGGGAACGCCGCGACATCTCGTGAATGTTAGAATCTGGGGCGCGAACGCACAGTCAGCTTCCCAGCATCACGCGTCCATCTGCAGCACGGCGGAACGGAGAATGGCTTCGGGTGTTTGCCCTAGGCCGTCCTTGTTTGTGGGAGGACAACCGACGGACAACGACCCGAACGCCAGCGTATGGCGGGTTACGAGGAGCTTTCGATGACAGAAGTATCGCCAGCAACGCCGACCCTCGTCGAGGCGGAAACTTCGGGATTGAAGGTGCGATCACGCGATGGTGACACCCTCGGTCACGTCAAGGCGCTGATGGTGGACAAGCGTTCAGGGCAAGCGACGTTTGCGGTCCTGAGCCTGGGGGGCTTCCTGGGGTTCAACAAGAGCTTCTATCCCGTGCCCTTCGGCGTGCTGGGCTATGATCCGGCCGGGGACGACTACATCGTCACGATCGACCGCCGAGTGCTCGAAGGCGGCCCGAGCTGGGCAAGCAATGCGCCCGATTTCAACCAGGCCTACGCCGACCGCGTGTCGAGCTATTACGGCACGGTGCCGACTCAGATCGCTTGAGCACGGGCAGTGGGCGTTCAAGTCGGGTCGTCGAGTGCCGCCAGAAACATGACCTTGAGCTTCCGGCGTGTGGCCATGGCGCTGTCGTAGTCGGCACGCGGCCGCGCCATGTCCTTGCACGACGCAAACGTACCTTGGCCGCGGACCAGGGCATCGCAGGACTTTGTCCAGGGCGCGTGCTGTCCGATACCGGTCTTGTACAGCGCTAGCGCCTCGTCGCAGACCGTCCTGGCATCATCGGTGCACGCTTGGGACAGCGCCACATAGGCGAGCAAGTCCGCCCTGGGGTATCGGCTGGGCTTGGCATCGCGCACGGCGAAAACGGTCTTGGCGAAGAAGTGGCACCCCTCGGGGTCGATCATGTCCGCATCATTGTGCAGGAAGCAAGCGCGCGCCAGCTTGGACCAGGCTTGGTCGAGATTGCGGCTGACGCCGGTAGCGGTCAGATTCATCCATTCCAGATACTTGCAGGCGTAGGGCCCGCGTCCCGGGTCACTGCCGTCGCACACGCGCGCGAACCGCGCTTGGGCCTTGGCATAATCGCGCAACTGGCGGTTCTGCAGGTAGAGCTTGCCCGCCTCGTAGCAGCCAAGATCGTCGAGGTGGGCGTCGCAGGACATGTCGTAGTGCCCCAGCGCGCCGCGCAGATCGCCGCCGCGTGCCGCACCGACGCCGCGGCTCCAGCAGGTATCGACGTTGAAATCCGCCTTGCAGGGCGGGGACTGGTCAGCGGGTGCGGGATACTGGATCTCGTAGTTCGGAAACGATTCGCCATCGGAAGATCGCTCCCGGCCGATCTCGCGCATGCCGGCAAGCAGGCGGTCGTGGACTCGCCTTATGCTGTCCGGGCGGCAACTCAACGCGGCGAGTGTCCTGCCCGCCCGGCTGACCGTCAGCAGCCCGAAAGGCTGAAGAGCGGTCGGGTCCGGCGCCGCTCCGTTTTTGAAACCTGCCGCCACCCGATAGGCAGTATCGCCGTTGGTAAAGGTCACGATCTCGTCGATCGTCTCGCCCGGGCCGTTCTTCCGGCGATAGTCCAAGTCCGCCAGGGGGCTGCGCAGCGTCAGCTCCGGCTTTTGCAGGGACGAACCGTAGCGATAGGTGGCACGTGTGCCGGTGATCGAGACCGACACCTCGCGATCTTGACCCTGGATACGGCAGGTCAGCACAGCCTCGTCCCGAGGCGCATCCGCAGCCATTGCCGCGGTCATCCAGGCAGCGGCCAGCAGCAAGACGAGGGCGGTAGTGATTTGGCGCATCGCTCTATTCCTCATTTGCGCGATGGCCTTCCGGCCCGCCTACCATTGCGGGGATCGATGGGGCAGCGATCGCGTCGCGCGCGATGGCGAGGGCTTTCGCGGCTTCGCCGGCGGATGGAGTCCGGGGGGCCAGCGCCAGGCTACGCTCCAGCAGGGCGATGGCCCGAAAGTCATCACGCTCGCGGCCGTTTCCGGTCTGGTAGGCCCGGCCAAGCGTGAAGCAGCTTTCCGCTTCGCCAAGCGTGCACGCCTCGTCATGCAGTGCGAGGGCGCGCTGGTGGTCCTTGGCGGTGCCCCGCCCGTCGTCGATCATGCTGGCGAGATTGCCGCAGGCGCTGCGGTCCTTGGCCTGGCACGACTGTGCGAACAGCGCGACGGCGCGTTTGTGATTGCGTCCCACGCCCAGGCCGTCGC
>Ga0308159_1001177_pt1 | contig 41488 bp, 32 predicted proteins | sample PhyCR1_FD_201040 | JGI IMG/M metagenome (GOLD analysis project Ga0308159, IMG submission 201040) | Phyllosphere microbial communities from UC Gill Tract Community Farm, Albany, California, United States - DLSLC.R1 | ecosystem: Host-associated > Plants > Phyllosphere > Unclassified | place: USA... | reverse complement strand
ATCGCCGATGGTAGTGTGGGGTTTCCCCATGTGAGAGTAGGTCATCGTCAAGATTAAATTCCGAAACCCCATCTGCGAAAGCAGATGGGGTTTTGTTTTAAGTGAAGGTCACCAAATTTCGCTGACACGTTAGCTGCTAACGGATCGGCCACAGAATTTCTTGACGACCATAGAGTGCTGGAACCACCTGATCCCATCCCGAACTCAGAAGTGAAACGGTGCATCGCCGATGGTAGTGTGGGGTTTCCCCATGTGAGAGTAGGTCATCGTCAAGATTGAATTCCGAAACCCCTGTCTGCTTACGCAGACAGGGGTTTTGTGCATCTGGGCGTCGAGAAGCCGGACACAAAAAAGCCAGCCGCGTTTCCGCAGGCTGGCTTTGAGCGGATCAAGCTACTTAAAACTGATAGCTCACCGTCGCACTGACGTTGCGCTCTTCGCCCATGTAGCAAAAGTTCAGGCTCGCACAGGAAGCAACGTAGGACTCATTGGTAAGGTTGTTGGCATTGAGTCGGACATCTACACCCTTCAGGCCAACCTTGCCCAGGTCATAACCCATCGAAGCATCCCACAGCGTATAGGACGGCACCTTCATGGTGTTCTCAGCGTCGACCCAGCTCGAACCGACGTAACGCAAGCCGGTGCCCAGACGCAGGCCATCCAGTGCGCCGCTGTTGAACTTGTAGTCTCCCCAAACCGATGCCATGTGCTTCGGCGCCTGGGTTGGCGAATTGCCCTTGTTATCCACATCGCTCACCGTGCTGAGCATCGACTTCGAGTACTCAATGTCTGTGAGCGTGTAGCTGCCGAGGACCTTGAAGTTGTCTGTCAACTGCATGTGCGCTTCAAGCTCCAATCCTTGGGAGCGGACAGCCCCGATCGCTCGGTAGAAGTTTTCCTGCGGCAGCTTGCTTGCCAGATTTTCCTGCTCGATGCGGAACACCGAGGCCGTGAACAGGTTGTCAGTGCCGGGAGGCTGATACTTGATGCCGGCTTCCCACTGCTTGCCATCGGTAGGTGCCAGCGGGTTGCCTGCACTGTCGGAGTAGGAATTGGGATTGAAGGACTCTGAGTAGCTGAGGTAAGGCGCGATGCCGTTGTCGAAAAGGTAAAGCACGCCAGCGCGGCCAGTGCTCTTGGTACGGTTGTCATTGATTTCAGTGCCTTCAGGGCGGCCGGATTCAGCGATACGGTTCTCGTCCGAGGTCTCCACCCAGTCATGCCGCAGGCCGAGCGAGAAGCGCCATTTGTCCCACTCGATCAGGTCCTGTGCATAGATCCCGGTCTGCTCCAGACGACGCAGATAGCTGGTGGGATCGTAGTAGGTGATTTCGGAATTGCCGTATACCGGATTGAAAGCGTTGATCGGGGCCAGTGCGCCACTTTGCCAGTCGACGACCGTCTTGCGACGCTGGTAGTCCGCGCCGAACAGAGCAGTGTGTTTTACCGGCCCGATGTAGAAATCCGCCTGTAGCATGTTGTCGATGATGTAGGAATGCAGGTGCTCATTGGCGCCTGAGTAGTAGCGGTTCAGCTCGTTGCTGGTAGAGGTCGTCCAGCCATAGCTGTAGACCTGGTCCAGACTGACTTTGGAATCCAGATAACGGAAGTTCTGCCGCGCGGTAAAGACGTCGTTGAAACGGTGCTCGAAATGATAACCGAACGACAGCTGATCGCGGCTGTAGCCATCCACACCCGGCTCACCCTCGAAGAAGTGTTCGGAAATGCGCTGGCCATTGCGCTGATGCAGCGCGCCGTCTGCCGGGTTCCCACCGTGGTAGCCGCCCTCGGGGTCATGTTGCAGATACGCCTGTAGCGTCAGCGAAGTGTCTTCCGTGAAGTCGATACTCAGTGTCGGAGCCAGCGCATAGCGTTTCTCTTCTGCATGATCGAATTGCGTGTCGGATTTGTCGGTGAGTCCGATCAGCCGGTAGGCAATGCGTTTGTCGTCATCCATAGGACCGCTGAAGTCGAACCCTACTCCACGCTGGTTGTTGGAGCCGACCGTGGCCTGAATCTGATGATAGGGCTCATACAGCGGCTTCTTGCTGGTCAGTGCCACCAGGCCACCCGGTGAGCTGCGACCATACAGGACCGATGAAGGCCCTTTCAGAATATCCACGCGCTCGAGGAAGTAGGGATCGACCTGCATCGTGCTGTACGTGCCGCTGTCGCCCATGGACTTCAGGCCGTCGAGGTAGATGTTATCGACCGAGCCGTCATTGAAGCCGCGCATGGCCACATAGTCATACCGATGAGTCGCGCCGTAAGGGTTGGTCAGCACACCAGGGGTGTAGCGCATCGCCTGGGCAACGGTTTGCGAGCCTTGGTCGTCCATCTGCTCGCGAGTGACCACTGACACCGACTGCGAAGTTTCCAGCAATGGCGTACTGGTCTTGGTCGCGATCTGGCTGTGAGTGGCGTTGTAGCCCTCCATACTGCCGAGCGCGTTGCCCAGCGCAAAACCTCGGACATCGGTGCTCGGCAGTGACATCGCTTCACCATCGGCCTTGCGCAGGACATAGCTGCTGCCGTCCTGGCTGACCGCCTGCAATCCGCTACCACCCAGCAAGATCGTCAGCGCCTGATCGGTCGAGTAGTTGCCCTGCAGGCCAGGTGAGAGAGCGCCAGACGTCTGCTCGGGTGTTGCCGACAACATGATGCGTGCCTGGCGCGCGAACTGGTTCAGAGCCTCTCCCAGTGGCCCTGCCGGGATCGAATAACTGCGCGAGGGATTGATGAGCACTGCCGACTCGTCAGCTAGCGCGTGGAAAGGCAGGGCGCAGGTGGTCAACGTCGTGGTGATAAGGGCGGCGCGGATGGCGGCGCCCAGCGGCGAAGGTTTTGCGGAATCTGATGCGAGATAAGAATCGTCAGCAGATCTATGCTGCGGTTTACGTTGAAGCCGGTTCATTACAGGAATCCGTCGAGGTCAGTGAAGAGGGGGTACTGATCTCTAAGCCGAACTTGTGAGCGAAACCCGCCAAAAAAAGTTGATCGTCATGCGTTACGTTGCAGCGTCACCCACCAGCGAGTGCGGTATTTGAGTTGTACTGGCAGCGTCTGCGGCAGGATCGCCAGCAGTTTGTCGGTATCCTCCAAACGAAATACGCCGGACAAACGCAACCCGGCAATGTCCTGAGCGCAGCCCAGATAACCTTGGCGATATCGCGACACTTCGGCAATAAAATCGCCGAGGCGCATATTGCGCGTGACGATCATGCCGTCTGCCCAGGCCCCTGGGTCCATGTCCAGCGCTGGCATCAACTCCGCGCGATGCTCTGTTATTGAATAGCTTTGTCCTGGGTGAGCGGTGATGGACGATGCTCCCGGCGAGCGAATCAGCACCTGGCCTTCAATGACGCTGAGCCGAGTGTGGCCATCCTCTTGGCGTACAACAAAACGCCCGGAAAGCCCTTGGAACAAACCGTGTTTGCAACTGACCAGCAACGGTCGCGGGGATGGACTCTGGGCATCGGCGCCGCAGGTCACGAAGATCTCGCCCTTGCTCAGTTTGATCAGTCGTTGCCCAGAACCGAAATCCTGAATCACCGCCGAATCGGTGTTCAATTGCAGGCTCGTGCCGTCTGCCAGTGCAAAGCCGCTGTGCTGACCGACATCAGTGGCGAAGTCAGCGCCCCATTGCTGCCATGGCAATACGTCACGCGCCATCCATGCGCTGGAGCCCGACACAAGCAGACCAGACAACAGCTTCAGCGCTTGCCTGCGACCAAGGCGTTGCGCACTTGTCTCCAGCGCATCGAAAGCAGCGCTGCCCGCAGGCAATGACTGGAAACGTTTGTTCAAATCGGAGTTGAGCGACAGCACTCGCTGCCAAGCGCATTCGTGATCAGGATGCGCCGCGCGCCAGTGCTCGCAACGTTGTCGTACCCGCGCACTGGCCGTTGGGTTGTTCAGACGCATCATCCACTCGATGGCCCGTCGGACGACCACCGCAGAGGGCTGCCGATGATCCAGCGCCGATCCCTGACTCATGCTTGATACCGCAACATATAACAGTGATACAGCGCATCAGCGACATGGCGCTCGACCGAGCGTACGGAAATCTCCATGCGTTCGGCAATCTGCTTGTGTGTCAGGCCCTCGCACTGAGCCAGCAGGAACGCGCGACGCACCTTGGGTTTCAGCCCATCGAGCATCCTGGCGATGCTCTCTAGCAGTTCGAGTACGAGCTCGCGGAACTCCGGTGACGGCGCTTCCTGAGCGGGCAGTTGAGCGAGGGCTTCGAGATAGGCGCGCTCAAGTTCTTCACGGCGCCAGTGATCGATGACCAGCCCGCGGGCCACTGTGCGCAGAAAAGCTCTTGGCGCTTTCAGTTCAAGCAGCTCGCTGCGGTTGAGCAGGCGCACGAACGTGTCTTGGGCCAGATCCGCTGCATCAGCGGCGTTGCCCAGTTTGCTGCGCAGCCAGCCATTGAGCCAACCGTGATGGTCGCTGTAGAGAATGCGCAGAGTGGCGCTGGAAGAAGGCATTGAAACGCGCCGTCCCAGCGCCGCTCAAATGATAATTAGTCGCATTGTGTTGAGCCGCGTAATAATTTGCAACTGTCGATACAAACCAAACGGCCCGCCCGGAACCAAGCCAAGGCGGGCTGCTGGCAGCAAACGCTGCTTGTCAGGCGAACAGTTTTTGCACGTTGCTCATGGCGTCATCGGCAAAGCCCTGAAGGAAGTTGCGAAATTCCTGGGCGCTCGCCGGATTACTCTCGGCAGCCTCTGCGATGATCGTCCAGGTCGCATCGCAATGGTCCTCGCCCTTAGGCACCACTGTCATCGAAGCCCAGAGATTGCGAATGCCAAGGTTGTTCTGGATCGTCGTCCAGGTCATGGCAAACGCGCTGTCGTCCCGAGAATTGAGTTGCTCGACCACCACCAGGCCGCCTTCCTTGAATTGCTTGTGTCGTATGGCGCCGACGCCGTTGCCGATCACCTCGATGCTGGCCAGCGCCGGAATGAATTTCGCGAAACCGCCAAAATCACCAACTACCTCCCATACCTTGCCGGCCCCGGCGTTGACCCGCACTGACGACACCACCGGCGCGCCAACAGGGTTGCTGATCAGGGTGTCGGGTTTCAGGTTTTCGATCTTGTTGATTGCGTTCATGTCGTTCTCCATTGCGTACGTGAGTTTTGCGTTTGGGGATAAAATCAGATGAAGTCGATTTCTTTCAGGTAGTCGCAGCCCTTGCGCAGCAGTGCCGGGGTTTTCTGCGGATAGCGTTCGCCCATGCGTTGCACGCCGGCCAGGGCGTTCTGGTACGCGATCATCGAGATGTCGCCGATGTCTTCCTCGAAGCCATCCAGGTAAAAGCCGAGGACGCCAAACAATGCGTTCTGGTTGTCGACCCGATTGAGCTGGGTCTGCCAGTGGGCGACGCTGACCATCTCGAAATCACGCCCGGCTTGACGGAAGGCATCGACATAGCCGCTCCAGCTCAAGGGCTCGGGGTTGTGAAGGTTGAAGACCGCTCGGGACGGCTGATAACGACTGCTGTGAAAACCGATGAAGCGGGCGAGAAAATCCACCGGCATCAGGTCGAAGGTCATCGAGAATTCAGGGACCTGGCCCAGCTGCATCGAGCCCTTGAGCATCAGCATCAAGCGGTTCTTGTGCGGCTGGCAGACCCCGGTAACGCTGTTGAAGGCGATGTTTCCGGGGCGATAGATGTTCACCCACGCGCCTTGTTCGCGAGCCTGCTGCAGGACTCGTTCGGCAACCCATTTGGACAGGTTGTAGCCGTTCTTGATGTAGATCGGCGGAGTCTGGGCGGCAGGCGCTTCGAGAACACTGCCGTCGGCGTCCACAGCGCTGGAGGCCGACAGAGTGGAGACGAAGTTGAACACCTTTTTGCTGCGCCCTTCGCACAACCTGAGGCATTCGAAGATCGGCGCAACGTTATCCTTGGCGAGCGTTTCGTAGTCCTGCACGTGATTCACGTTGGCCGCGTTATGCACGAGTGCGCCGAAGTCGCGATCCAGCCGTTCGTACGCTTCGTCATTGAGCCCCAATTGAGGCTTCGTGACGTCTGCGGCATAGACGCGTACCCGGCTCAGGTCCAGATGCTCAAGACGGTTTTCGCGCAGGGATTCGACGAAGCGATCTTGCGCTGTCAGCCCGTTGCCCTCGCGCACCAGACACGCCACTTCAGTTGCGCCCCACGCCAGCAGCGCCTCGACGATGTGTACGCCGAGAAAGCCATTGGCACCGGTGACGATGACTTTGTGCACATCCCCAAGCCTTCCCACCGGCAGAGCCGCGAGCTCGACTGGGGTCGTTGCGTCTTTGATCGCTTGCGGGCTGACGGTCCACGATGACGAACCATCGCTTTCAATCAGCGACGCCAGATTGATCAGCGTCGGCGCTTCGATGAAGCGGTTGATGGGAATGCCGCGCCCGAAATGCTCACGAATCCCCAACAGCATTTGCGACAGCAGGATCGAGTGGCCGCCAAGATTGAAGAAACTTTCATCGGTGGAAATATCACCCGGCGGCAGTTCCAGAAGTTCTGCCCACAATGTCTGCAACAACCGTTCGTTGTCCGTTTCCGGCTCGCGGCGCGGCGCCTGCTCGATCAGGTTGACCGGTAATTGCAGCAGCGCCTTGCGATCGATCTTGCCATTGCTGGCGAACGGCATCTGTGCCAGTTCGGTGTAGGCCGCCGGCCGCATATAGTCGGGCAACAGACGTTCAACATGCACCTTGAGCAGGTGCCGCGCAGCATCGGGTTCGACGCCGTGGGGCTGAGCGAGAAAGGCTAGAATCCGACGCTGATCGTCGGCCACCACTGCGACCTGACGATACAGCTGGGTGTCGCGCAGACAATGTTCGATCTCTTCAGGCTCGACCCGAAAGCCCCGAATTTTCACCTGATTGTCGCGGCGCCCGGACAACTCGACGCCTTCGGCAGTCCACTTGCCGATATCGCCCGTGCGGTAAGCGCGCACGGTTTCTCCATCGCCCAGGGCGATCTGCGCATAACGCTCGTCGGTCAGGGCCGGGTTATGAATGTAACCCAGGCACACACCCGGCCCGACGATGTACAACTCGCCCGGTGTCTGCTCGGCAACCGGTTGCAATTGCTCATCAAGAATCAGCAACTGACTGTTGGCGATCGGGCGACCGAGGTTGCGGTTGCTGCTACCGGGCTGTAATTGCCCAGCCGTGATCAGCACCGTGGCTTCGGTCGGGCCGTACAGGTTGTGGAATTGACATTGCCCCGCCAGGCGTTCGATCACGTAGGGCTCGCAGACATCACCGCCGGTGCAGAGATGGTCGAGCTTCAGCGGCCGATCGATCGGCAAAATGCTTAACAATGCGGGCGGCAGGAAGGCGTGGCTGAGGTTGTGATCCAGCAGATCCATCAGTTGCAGCGGATCGCGACGCTGATCCTCGCTCGCCACCACCAGTTCGCCGCCGCTGAGCAGAGTCGGGAAGATGTCGATTACCGACGAATCAAAGCTCAGCGTCGAGAATTGCAATACGCGGCTATGTTCCGACAAGCCGACATACTCGGCGTACCAGGCCGTGAAATGGCTGAGGTTGCGCTGACTGAGCATCACGCCTTTGGGGTGGCCGGTAGTGCCCGAGGTGTAGAGCGCCATGCACGGTGCGTCGGTCTCAGGGCGGCGGATCATCAGCGACTGGGCGCTTGGCGTGACGTCAATGTTGCTGATGTCCAGCCCCGGCACACCCTGGTTGGCCAGCGGGTGCGACCCGTCGTGCAGTAGCAGGACGGCTCTGGCGTTCTCCAGAATGTACTGCTGACGCTGAAGCGGCTGGCTTGGATCAAGCGGCAGATAGACCGCGCCATAACCGAGGATCGCCAGAATCCCAGCGAACAGCGCTGCGGATTTCGGCAGGCAGATGCCAATAACCAGAGGCTGATCCAAGGACGACGCTAGCAGCGGTTGAATCAGGGCCTGAATCGCCACGCTGTGTTCTCTAAGAGCGTCGTAGCTGATGCGCTGACCATCGATTTCCAGCGCAAACCGCTCAGCGAAGGTCGTGAAGCTCTGATCGAGTCGCGCCACCAGCGGCTGTTGCGCAATGCTCAGCAGATGAGGCTGAGCGGTTTGATTGAAACGGTGCTCGAAGGCCAGGCGATCCAGTGCGTGCAGTGCTTCCTGCCATTCGCTTTGCGGCGGCTCGACACGTTCGCAGTGAGCAAAAAAATCCGCGTCCCGGGAGAAACAACTGACCAGCAACGCAATATTCTCGACCAGCGCAGCGATGGCCGAATCGCGCAGCATCCGGCCGTTTCCAGAAGTCTCGCATGGCACTGGCTGGCGACCGATCAGACGCTGCGCCGTGGCCGAACCAAACCAGCACAGCAACTCAAGGCGCGGCAGGCCTTGCTGGAAATCGGGTGTAAGCCCGACACGCAAGCCGAGATGAGCGCCGGTCTTGAATGCCGCCAGCCGCGTGCTGGTCAGGTGCAGCGTGCCGTCTTCAATCAACAGCGAAGCGCCGCTGACTGGGCTGCCCTCCAGCCCATGAATGTCTGAAAGGTGGTGAATAAGGTGACCGTGGGCATCCAGTTCTGTACCGAGTTCGCTCAAGGCCCGACTGTGACCGATGAGCACAATCTCCAGGCGTTTCATTGCGCGCCTCCTGCCGGCAAGTAGCCGGCGAGGGCGCGTTGTACACAGGCAGACTCGAGCATCGAACTGGTCCTGAAGAAGCGCACAATGTTGCCCACCAGAGGGTGGTGACGATTGATCGGGAAGCACATCGCCTGGGTTTCATCCCTGAGCGCCTGCTTGATCGGTTCAGCGACTGCCAAATGCTCGATCAGCACGAAGTCGAAGGACTTTTGAATGTCATTGGTCAAATATTGAGCAATGAAGATCGGCATGATTTGCGCGATGACTTCCCGGTCTTCTTGAGGGGCTGCGTGCCAGTAAATGCGCACCAGTCGTGCCCAGAATCCCGAGTGCCGACCTTCGTCCAGCAGGTGATCGGCCATCAGCCCCTTGATCGATTGCTTGACCGTGTCGTCTTTGGCGAAAGCGGCGACGTCGTTGGTTACAGTGTTTTCGGCGATGGCCACACAGATCAGCTCGACCGCGCTGCGCAGATGATCCGGCGCCAGCGCAAGGGCTGCGGGAATTGCCCGGCTGAGTTCGATTTCCAGCGGCAAGACGATGGGCTGAACGCCGGTCAGGGCGATGGTCTGCTGCATGAAGTCCATCGCGACCAACGCGTGGTAGTCCTCGTCGACCACAACGGTCATCGCGTCGTAGCGGCAGGCGAAGGGAAAGCGGATCGCGAAGTTGTCCTTGGCGATGCTGCGGGCGGTCTTGTCGACGATTTCGGTCTCGAAAATCACCACGTCGTTGATGAACTTGTACAGGCTCTGGATCAGCGCGAAGTCACGTAGATGCGGGCATTCGCGGGTGAAGGTGTCGCTGAGCACCAGCGGTTGACGGCTCAGTGGGTAGATCAGTTTTTCGTCGTTCTCGACGATGCGGCGTGGGCGGGTGCGGATCGTGGCGCGGCCTTCCCAGGCATCGACGAAGGACAGGTAGTCTTCGGCTTTCATGATGGCGTCCTTGTGTGGTGGGCGACGGAGTTCGGCAGCAGCGAAAGGCTCATGCGCTGACCTCCAGTGCCGGTTCGCGCATGCTCACGCGCAGCGCATCCCACAACGCGATGCGGCTATCCACGGCGGCTATCGCGGCGGCGTAGACTTCGTGTTCCCGCTGCGCGTCGCCGTCGACCAGGCGGGCCAGCAAAGATTCGGCGGCGGGGCCGTGGTCTTCCGAGTCCACTTCGATGTGGCGTTCCAGGTAATAGCGAAAGGTCGGCGCCTGGTTGGCGGTGATGCCCCAGTCATCGAGAATGCGCTGGAACATCTGCGGGATGACGCTTTCGCGGCCATGAAGAAAGGCTGCGGCGACGCTGTGAGCGGGCGCGTTCAGCGCAATCTCCAGCGTGTCTTTGACGAAGCGGGCCGCGGCTTTTCCGGCACTGACGCTGTCCAGCGCGGTTTTGTAGTGAACCCCTTGTTTCTGCAGTTCGACGAAGCGCTCGATGTGGACCGTGCTGGCGCCGACTTCGCGCATGGCATCCAGGTACAGCTCGAAATGGCTGTAATGGCCGTGATCGAGGCGGTCGTCGGACTCTTCCCCCAGCACGATTTCGTTGATCAGGCGCGCGGCGTTCGGGTCCTTGGGCGGTAACCAGGGCAATTGGGTGCAGCTCAGCTCCTGTTGCAGGCGCTTGGTCAGTGACATGAAGTCCCAGACTGCGAAAACGTGAGTCTCCATGAATCGTCGGAGTACGGTCAGTGAATCAATTTCTGAGAAGATCGGGTGAGCGCTGAGTTCGGATTTCTTGCAATTCAATAGTTGTTTTTGAGTAGTCACGGTAACGTCCTTGATGAGTATGAAGTATCGCGTCGCTTATCCAGTTGCAGGGCTGTTTGCTGTCGGTTAGTTGCGCGTCATCGTAGTGCCTTAATACGGCTCAAGTTGACGACAGGCGAGCAGGGGCCGCGAACGGATACTTCGTTTGATAGTCGTGAGCGTTAGAGGCCAAGAGCCTTCGGCCTTAAGTGTCGCCAGCCTGCAGGGCCCAATGCCAAGCGGTTTGGGCATCCATAGATCGGCGACGAGAAAACGTTAAAGCACTTTCAAATCATTCGGCAAACACTTTTTAATAAAATTTAACAACGGTAAAAGTTAGGCGTGCGAAGTGCTGATAAAACTTTCAATTCAAGTTTTATTGGGCCGAGCGCAACCCTTCCGACGTATTAAAGTCAGAACTGATAATAATGAACGAATGCCTCGTTCAGCATTGCGCGTTAACTGAATAATCGATTTTGAAGGATTTTGTGTGGGCGACGTCGATGGACTTCCCTCATGACGTCTCCGCCCCTTGCACTGCTCCTTTTGTTGCTCCATGAAATGGTGTTCGCGGAACCGACTACAGACGAGTTCGTCCCCGAGTGTGCCTGAAACACGGCATTACGCCGCGCAAGGCGACACAGAATTCACGATAGGTGCATTGCGGCCAAGAGAGGATATGAGGAGGGGAAAGTCAGGGAAGGGAGGCTCAGACGCCGAGCAGTCCCAGGTGGGTATTGATGATGTGCAGCAGGCGATTGCGCTGCGATCGGGGGAAGTAGTGGTTGCCGTTGACCTCGATCAGCTCGAACTCGCGGCGAGTGAATTCTCGCCAGTTCATCATGCTGGTGGCGGTATCGAGGGGATCGTCGCTGCCATACAAAGCAGTCAGCGGGATGTTCAGGCCTTCGTCCGGGCAGTGTGACCACAGTTCCGAGAGCTTGATGTCGCTGCGCATCACCGGCTCAAACAACCGCATCAGCTTTTTGTCCTGAAGCAGCGACTCAGGTGCCGCGCCGAGCTTGATCAATGCCTGGATGAAGTCGTCCTTTGGCAGCGTGTGCAGGTACGGTTGGGGCTGTTGACTGTCTGGGCTGCGGCAGCCCGAGATGAACAAGTGCCGGGTGAGGCCCGGATAGTGCGCCTGCGCCAGACGGGCCATCTCGTAGGCGACCCGCCCCCCGAAACTGTGGCCGTAGAAGGCGTGGGGTTCGGTCAGGTAAGGCTGCAGCGCGACAAAAGTATCTTCGAGCAACGGCGCCCATTGATCGTAGGGCGTTTCTTTGAGGCGGCTGCCGTGGCCAGGCAGGCGCAGTGTGACCAGTTCGATATGGTCGGCGAGGCCGTGCGACCAGTCACGAAATTGCTCCGGATCGCCACCCGCGTGAGGGAAGCAGATCAGGCGCGTTCTGATGGGTTGTCCGGAATTGACTACCATCAGCCATTTGTTTTTCTCGGCGTACACTCAGGTTTCCCCAAGCCTGCCGGGGCAGGCTATTCACAACCGTGGGGCCGGGTCCATCGGCGCTGGCACCGCATTAGCCGGCGCCCAAACAACCCTCATCTCTCATCTGGCCGCTGACAGCGGCCATAGACACGGGGCAAATGATGGATCGTGAACACCGTCGCCGTTCACGATCGTCGAACCCTCATTGGGCGAGGGCGCGCTTCCTTGACGCCGAGGCGGGTTTGGCGACTTCCGCTGGACGGCTTTTCAGATAGTTGTTGATGGCCTCCACACCACGGTTCAAGTGGTGGGCGAGGGCAGCGACAGTCGACTCTACAGCGCCAGCTTCCGCCATCTGCAGCAACTCCAGATGGTCGTGCTGGGACAGCTTGCCCAGCCCCATGAACTTGAGGTTGAAACGCAGAAACCGCTCTTCCTCGTTCAGACCGTCTTCGACCAGTTTTAGCAGGCGTCTGTTCGACGCACGCGAGTAAAGCGTCATGTGGAACAGGCGATTGAGCGTGCCCATTTTTGCGTAATCGGTTTCGTTCTCCAGCTGTTCGATATAGCTGCGCGCCATGGCGATGTCATCCGGGGTGAGCAGCGGGATCGACTGGCGTAGGGCCTCGGACTCCAACAGGACGCGCAAGGCGTAGGCATCCGTGGCGTCTTCGTTGATCAGCGGAGCCACAACCGCGCCCTTGTGAGTCTCGACGCGCAGCAGCGACTGAGCCTCAAGTTGGCGCAACGCTTCGCGCACTGGCATGCGACTGACTCCGAACAGCGTCGCCAATTCCTGCTGACGCAAGGCGATGCCAGACGGCAAGCGCCCGTCAAGGATTGCGGCTCGCAATTTTTCCTCGATGACGGCGCGCGCCAGATGCGCAGGCGGTTGCTCGTCCCCCAGGATTTCCCGCAGAAATTGCTCTTTCTCAGTCCTGCGCATCGGCTACTTCTTCTTCAACTGATGAGACATTGGATCCAATGGAACACTAGAGGCCACGTTCAACCTTGTCAAACTTTGTAACATCTTTGATCGGCCCGCGGCGGCCGCATTCTACAAGTCTTTATGGCGTTCATATACGTGCCGTGTTCTATCCTTTGAACGATAAGAGGCGTCGGAAAACGGCCGCCTGGACGCGGCATTTCAACGCTCACGTGGGCAGACAATCGAAGTCATTGAATTGCAAGCCAATGATCGCCAGATGCCATTATTCTCCCCGGTTGGAGGCTCGTCAGCGAGTACCTCCGGTCGCTCCCATGGACTGACAGCATTGGCGACCCGTTTCGCTGTTGATCGGCTGGCGCGCACGATTCTTCAGCTATTGCTGACGTGCGTCGTGTTGGCGAGCCTGGCATACGCCGATTGGGATTTTTCCCTGATCGCCCGGCGTGCCGGTTCGCTCTACGGACCCTCGGTCGAAGGGCGTCAACGCCTCGAGGCATGGAAGGCGATGCTGGGGGGGCAGAAACCGGCCAGCGATCTGGAGCAGTTGCAGCGGGTGAACGCATTTTTCAATCGCGAACTGCGTTACGTCGAAGACATCGATCTGTGGCACATGGATGACTATTGGGCGACTCCGGTCCAGTCGTTGTGGAAAGGTGCGGGCGACTGCGAGGACTTTGCGATCGCCAAGTACTTCAGCCTGCGGCAATGGGGCATGCCAGCCGAGAAGTTGTTGATCACTTACGTCAAGGTGCTCAATCCCGAGCGGGCGCACATGGTGCTGACGTATTACCCCGACGCCGATGGCGAACCGCTGGTGCTCGACAGCCTGCTCGACACCATCGAACCCGCTGACGCGCGAAAGGATCTGCTGCCGGTGTACGCCTTCAATGGCGAGGGCGTGTGGTTGCCGGATGCCACTGACAGCACCATCGGCAGCAACAGCATGGCGGGGGATATCAAACAGCTGTCCCGCTGGCAGGACGTGTTGAACAAGATGAAGGCCGAGGGTTTTCCGGTCGAGGGCAACACGCCCTGACCTATCCGACAGAACAAGGATTCGCCCATGACCCTGTTCAAACAGCTATTGATCGCCATTTGTCTGTTCATGATCGTCGCCTTCAGCGGGGGGTTCATGGTCAGCCTGGAAAGCTCGCGCAACCAGTACGTCAATCAACTGCGCTCACACGCGCAGGATGCGGCCACGGCGTTGGCGCTTTCGCTCAAACCGTCGGTGGACGATCCGACCATGATGGAGCTGGTGGTCAGCTCGATTTTCGACAGCGGTTATTACGCGCGCATCCGCGTGGTCAATCCCGCGACCGGCCAGGTCATCGTCGAGCGTAATGCCACGCCAGCGGCCACGGCGCCGGACTGGTTCATCAAGCTCATAGCGCTGGAGCCCGCTGGCGCCAACGCAATTGTCAGCCGAGGCTGGCGTCCGGCTGCGCGGGTCGAAGTGGTGAGCCATCCGATGTTCGCCATTGGCAAGCTCTGGCAAGGCGCGCTGGGTAATCTGGGCTGGCTGTTGCTGTGTGGGGTGATCAGTTTTCTGCTGGGAGCGTGGCTGTTGCGGCGTCAGCTCAGGCCGTTGGATTACATGGTCGAGCAATCCCGGGCCATTGGTCGCCGCGAGTTCTTGAGCGTGCAGGATCTGCCCGCAACGCCGGAGTTACGCAGGGTGGTGCTGGCGATGAATCAGATGGTCGACAAGCTCAAGGGGTTGTTTCAGGAGCAGGCCGAGCGCACCGAAAAACTGCGCATGGAATCCTACGAAGACAGCCTGACAGGTTTGGCGAATCGGCGTTATTTCGACATGCGCCTCAATGAGCACGTCAGTGAGGTGGAGGATGCTCGCTCAGGTTATCTGCTGCTCATGCGGGTCAACGATCTGACCGGCCTTAATGAACGAATGGGGGGGCAAAAGGCTGATGCCTTGCTCGTGGCCGTCAGCGATGTGCTGGTGCGTCAGTGTTTCAATCATGCTGAGGCGCGGCACCTGATCAGCCGCATTCGTGGCGGCGAATTTGCTGTGCTGGCGCCGGGGTTGGTCAAGGAAGAGGCGCTGCAACTGGCCCATGAACTGGAAACAGCGTTGAGCAGCCTGCGCGGCACCGGTGCATCGGATGTCAGCCCGGCGGCGTTCATCGGTCTGGCGCCCTATAGCCCCGGCGACTCGGCTCAGACGTTATTGGGGCTGGCGGATCAGGCGCTGTCACAGGCTGAAACCCAGAGCGAGCAGATCTGGTTCTGCATTGAGCACGGCGCCGTGGACAGCCTGGAGGACGATCATCACGCCTGGTATGAACTGCTCGATCAGGCGTTGGTCGAGCGTCGGTTCCAGTTGTTCTTTCAGCCGGTGATGGACGCCACCGATATCAGCCGGGTGCTGCATTTCAAGGTGTTGTCGCGCGTCATCGATGAGGACTCGCAAACCCTCGCTGCCGGGCGGTTCCTGCCATGGATCGAGCGCTTTGGCTGGTCGGCGCGGCACGATCTGGTGATGCTTGAAACGGTTTTCGAGCAGCTTCCCCGACATGATCAGAAACTGGCGCTGAACCTGTCAGCGGCGACGTTCGCCGAGGCGGGTGCATTGACTGAGGCCATGGAGCTTTTGAAACGTCACGCGCACCTGGCGCCGAGGCTGATTCTGGAAATCGGTGAAGAGCAGGTACCGGACCAACAGACGCTGGAAGATCTGACACGCCAGCTCAAGGATCTGGGTTATTCGCTGGCGCTCCAGCATTTTGGTGGACGCTTCAGCATGATCGGCAACCTGTCGAGCCTCGGCCTGGCGTATCTGAAGATTGAAGGCAGCTACATCCGCAACATTGATCATGAGCGGCACAAGCGGCTGTTCATCGAAGCCATGCAGCGCGCGGCTCATAGCATCGATCTGCCGTTGATTGCCGAACGGGTCGAGACGCAGGGGGAGTTCGAGGTGTTGCGTGAAATGGGGATTCAGGGAGTGCAGGGGCAGTTGTTCGGGGATCCTGCGCCTTGGGAGTAGCACGGTATATGCCGCTCACTGGTTCTGTGGGAGAGAGCTTGCTCGCGATAGCGCGGTGTCAGTTGGCGTATATGTGTCTGACATTTGCGTTCGCGAGCAAGCTCCCTCCCTCAGTTTGTGCAACGTGTAGGCGGCGTTAGATATACCGTCCAGTCACAAAATGCTGCACATCGTTGAAGCCTGGCGTCGAGGCATGACCCGGGGTCACCAGCGAGTCAATGAAGGCTTCGTCTTCTGCAGTGATCTTCACGCTCAGCGCCTTGGTGTAGCTGTCCCACTGCTCTTCGGTGCGCGGCCCGACGATGGCCGAAGTGACGGCCTGGTTGTTCAGCACCCAGGCAATGGCGAACTCCACAAGTCCGACGCCCTTGTCCTTGGTATAGGCCTGCAGTTTCTGCGCGATGTGCAGCGATTCCTGGCGCCATTCCGTTTCCAGAATCCGCTTGTCCTGACGTCCTGCGCGGGTGCTGCTGTCAGGCGTCAAGTCGGGAGCGTATTTGCCGCTGAGCACGCCACGAGCCAGCGGGCTGTAAGGCACCACGCCAAGGCCGTAGAACTTGGCGGCGGTGATCTGCTCCAGCTCTGCCTGACGGTTGACGATGTTGTACAGCGGCTGGCTGATCACCGGTTTGTCGACCCCCAGACGTTGCGCGACATTGACCACCTCAGCGATGCGCCAGCCACGGAAGTTGGACACGCCCCAGTAACGAATCTTGCCTTCGCGAATCAAATCGCCAATGGCCGAAACCGTCACCTCCAGCGGCGTGCTGTGGTCTTCCTTGTGCAGGTAATGAATATCGATGTAATCGGTATCGAGCCGGCGCAGGCTGGACTCGATCTCGTTGAAAATGTGCTTGCGGTTCAGGCCGCTGGTGTTTGGCGCGGTGTTGCCGGAGCCGCTCCCCACCTTGGTAGCCAGTACCCATTCGCTGCGGCGCTTGGCGATTGCCTCACCGACGATTTCTTCGGAACGACCGGCGTTGTAGACGTTGGCCGTGTCGATGAAATTCACGCCTTCATCCCAGGCCTTGTCGATGATGCGTAAAGACTCTTCGGTGCCGGTCTGCACGCCAAACATCATCGAACCCAGTGTCAGCGTAGAAACCTTGAGGCCGGATTGGCCAAGAACGCGGTAATTCATTGCTCGATATCCTTCTCGTCAGGAAAGTGGAAGTCACGACAGTCTGGGTCAGGCTTGCAAGTGGACTCGTAAAGGCCCATCAGACCGACAGCTCTAGGCCGGACATACTCGCCTGTTTGCGACGGATTTGAAAAGTGACAATTTACAGCGGGATATCGGGATGGGTCAGTCTGGCGCGTCTTCCGGAGAGAAAGCACAGCGTCCCGCCAACGGCCGTCAAGCACGCCAATACATAGAACATCGTCGGTGCCGGCGTGTTGATCAATAAATAACCGCAAATCACCGGGCTCATCGCACCGCCGAATGCGGCCAGATTCTGCGCGCCGAGGTAGCTGCCGCGCAGATGCTCTGGCGCGATAGTGTCGACGAACAGATACTCGGCCGGATAAATGATCATCTCGCCCAGCGTGAATACGAACATTGCCGCGCACCAGGCAACGGTGGTCTGGGCAAAACTGAACCCGAAAAGGCCGATGGCGAACAGAGCAGTCCCCAGGCAGATCCAGTAGGGCAGTTGCTCGCGCTTGAGAAAGCGGCCGATCTGGTACTGCATCAGGATCACCGTGATCGCGTTGCAGGCCAGCACCGCCGAGAGGATTTTCAGCGCCTGTTCAGCCGTGTGTGTGACCAGCAGAAACTGCGAGAGGTACAACGTATAGCGGCCATGCACGATGGTGCTGAGCAGGCTGCCGCCGGTGAACAGAATCAGCGTGCGGTCGTTCTTGAGCGTCGCGAGGGTGTCGAGAAAACTGCGCGGCTGGTTTTCGTCGTCAGCGACGGTAGGTGGAATGCCGATCATCAGGAACATGCTGCCGAAGGCGATGGCACTGGCGATCAGAAACGGCGCCAAAGGCAGGTGCCCCGCGATCAGCACGCCGAGCATGGGGCCTGTGGCGTAGCCGATGTTGGTCAGCGTGTAGCGCAGGGAGAAGACCTTGGCCCGTTGGCCGATGGGCAGGTTCTCGCTGATGATCGCCTTGGAGCCGATCAGAAACAGCGCCGAAGCGGTTTCGGTAATCACCAGGGTCAAAGTGGTCAGATAGACGTTCTGGGCGAAGGTCAGCAGGGTGAAACCGATGGAACTGGATAGCATCGCGAGAATGAGCAGCTTGCGCTTTTCCAGGCGGTCGATGATGTAGCCGCCATACAGCCCCAGCAGCGTTGCGAGGAACACCGCGATCCCCATCAACAGCCCGACGTCCTGCTGGTTGAGGCCCAGCCTGGTGCTGAGGAACAGCGTCAGCAAAGGGCTGGTCATCGCCCGGCTCATGACGATGGTCAGCGAACAGACCATCAGGCGGCGAATGACGAGGGAGTAGGTGGCCACTGTTGTGCTTATGTCCTTATCTGATCTGGGCGCTGGTTCCAGGCTGAGCGCCGCAACCATTGTGGGAGCCGGCTTGCTGGCGAATACGGTGGATCAGTCACCTGTGATGTTGACTGATCCACCGCATTCGCCACCGTCGTAACCTCCTGCAGCTCCTACAGGTGATCGCGTTTACCTCTGAAGCGACCTTGCTCTCGAATCGGGCAGAATTCGCTTTACTGCCCTTGATCCATCCCGACCTTGGTCACAGCGCCCTGCTCCAGATCCCACTTCTTGAGGATCTTGCCGTAGGTGCCGTCGTCGACCATCGCCTGCATCGCTTCAGCGATGGCTTTCGCCAGCTCCGGGTTGGACTTGTTCACGCCAAGGCCGGTGAACTGTTTGGAGATCGCCAGGCCGATCGGCTTGTAGGTGTCCTTCTCCTGCGACATCAGGTACGGAATGGTTTCGCTGCCTTGCATGGCGGCGTCCAGACGACCCTGGCGCAACTGCGCGCGGGCATCGGCTGAGCCTTCCGAGCCGGTCACGATGATTGCCGGTTTACCCGCCGCTTCGCAGTTCTGCTTGCTCCACTCGGCGATTTCCGCAGGCCAGGTGGTGCGGCGGCTGGTGCCGACTTTCTTCCCGCACAGGTCGGTCAGCTGATTCAGCTCGGTGTTCTTGGTCAGCGTGTACAGTTGCGGGCCGCTGGTGAAGTAGTCGATGAAAGTCACCGACTTCTGACGCTCAGCGGTGTCGGTCATGCCCGACAGGATGATGTCGAAACGCTTGGTGACCAAACCGCTGACCATCTGTTCGAAAGCGGTTTCTTGCCATTTGATTTTCACGCCCAGACGCTCGGCCAGTGCGTTGCCCAGATCGACATCAAGTCCGGTCAGCGTATTGGTGGCGGTGTCCTTGAAATCCATCGGCGGGTAATTCGGCACGATGGCGGCGGTGATTTCGCCTTTTTCCTTGATGGCGGCGGGCACGCTCGCGAAGACTGAAGCGGATGCCATAAGGCCGGCGAGCAAGGTAGGGATGATGATTTTTTTCATGGTCGTTCTCGTTTGTTCTGGTTTAGGTGCGAACGGCAGAAATGAAGCTTTGGGTTCTTGGGTTTTGTGGGCTTATTAGAATGTCTTCGGGGGTGCCGGCCTCCACAATCTGGCCGCCGTCCATGAACACCATGCGGTTTGAGACTTCGCGCGCGAAGCCCAGCTCATGGGTCACGACGATCATGGTCATGCCGCTGTGCGCAAGGTCACGCATCACCGACAACACTTCGCCTACGAGCTCCGGATCGAGGGCGGAAGTGGGCTCGTCGAACAGCATCAGCTTGGGCCGCATCGCCAGCGCGCGAGCAATCGCCACGCGTTGCTGCTGGCCGCCGGACAGTTCGACGGGATAGGAATGACGCTTGTCTGCAAGGCCTACCCGGGCCAGCAGTTCGATCGCCTCTTCATTCGCCTCTTTGGGCGAACGCTTGAGCACTTGAATCGGGCCTTCGATAACGTTCTGCAACGCGGTCATGTGCGGGAACAGATTGAAGCGCTGAAACACCATGCCGGTGCTCAGCCGCTGACGCGCGACCTGAGTTTCGTTGAGCTCGTGCAGCTTGTTGCCGACGATGCGATAGCCCACCAGTTCGCCATCGACCCACAGGCCGCCCTTGTCGATCTTTTCCAGCTGATTGACGCAACGCAGCAGCGTGCTCTTACCCGACCCCGAAGGGCCGATAATGCACAGGACCTCGCCTTGCTCGACTTCAATGCTGACGTCTTTGAGGGCGTGGAACTGGTCGTAGTATTTGTTCAGGCCGACGGCTTTGACGATGCTTCTCATGGGGTTCTCCTCGCCTGACTTACGAACGCTTGCCGGCGCCGCGAGCGAAACGCAGCTCCAGACGGCTCTGGCCGAACGACAACACAGTGACCACGGCCAGGTACCAGATACCGGCGACGATCAGCAGCTCCATCACACGGGCGTTGGCGTAGTAAATGTTCTGCGCGTTGTGCAGCAGTTCCGAATACTGAATCACGCTGGCGAGACTGGTCATCTTCACCATGCTGATGAACTCGTTACCCACTGGCGGGATGATCACGCGCATCGCCTGAGGCAGGATCACCCGGCGCAACGCCTGCAAGCGCGGCATGCCGATGGACTTGGCGGCTTCGTACTGACCGGTGTCCACTGACAGCAGCCCGGCGCGCACGACTTCAGAGGTGTAGGCGCCCTGATTGATGCTCAGGCCCAGCAGGGCGGCAACGAAGGGCGTCATCAGGCTCACGGTGTCGAGCTGGAAAACGCCGGGAATGCCGATCACCGGGAAAATCAGCGCCAGGTTGAACCACAGTAACAGTTGCAGGATCAGCGGCGTGCCGCGGAACAGCCAGGTGTAGGTAATCGCCACGTAGCGCAGGATCGGGTTGGCGGACATGCGCATGATTGCGGCAATCACGCCGATCACCACGCCGAGCAACATCGCCAGAATCGACATGATGATGGTGTTGAGCAGGCCCCAGAGAATGGCTTCGGACGTCAGGAACTGGCCGATGTAACCCCATTCGATCTGGCCATTGGCGAACGCGCGGCCGAGGCCGACCAGGGCGATCACGATCAGCGTGGCAAAGAAGATTCGCCCGTAGTAGCGACGCGGGACGTGCTCGTACTGCGTGATGTCGAACTCGTTCTCGTGCTTCTTGCGTTCGGCTTGCAGACGCTCTGCCTGGTTCTGGTTCATGGTGTATCTCCGAAGCTGTGTTCAGGCCGCGCGTATTCGATATCGGCGAAGGGGCTCTCGAGCCCGTCGGGAACGCTGTAAGCGCACCTTGGGTCGGAGGTTTTCGCTGAGAGTGGAGGGCAGTTCCGCGTTGCAAGTTCTGATCGAAGTGTCAGGTTTTATCGGCGTTAAATCGGCCGGTTAGTCACTGATCGAAGCATCGTGTGGACGGTTGCCAATCGCCATTTTCTGTGGTCATTATTATCGTTCGGGCATGTTTTAGCGGTAGGTCAAAGCCTGTTGAATATGACGGGCGAGGTAAATAAGCATTATGGAAACTCGACTTTCCACTTCTGGAAACGTGCCGCCAAAACCGGGGATTCGTCCGCCTTTGTCGCTGAGCGGCATGGACTTCAAACTGTTGCGAGTATTTCAGGCTGTGGTCGAGGCGGGCGGCTTCAGCGCCGCGCAGAACGAGCTGAATGTAGGGCTTGCGGCGATCAGCAAACAGATTTCCGACCTTGAAATTCGCATAGGCATGCGCCTTTGTACGCGAGGCCGCGAAGGCTTCCATCTGACTGAAGAAGGCAAGCTGGTCTATCAGGCCGCCATCGAATTGTTTGCCTCGGTGGACACTTTCCGAGACCGTATAAGTTCGGCACAGAATGAATTGATCGGCGACCTGAGTATTGGCGTTATCGATAACACGATGTCCGATAAAAGTTCGCCATTAATTGCATCGCTCAGAACAATGCACGATGAAGCGCCGAAAGTAAGACTGCGTCTGCATGCCTCGCAACTCGACGAGATAGAGCGGGGGATCGTCGAAGGGCGTTTGAGTATCGGCATCGTGCCGGTGTATCAGCGCCGGGAGGAGTTCGATTATTTCGAGCTGTACGAGGAGCTTTCCCATGCCTACTGCGCTGTGGGCCACCCTTTGTTTGAAGTGGCCGACAGCGAGCTGGACGCCGACAGCCTTCGACATTACCAGGTGATCAACCACCGCTATGCCATCCACCGCGACAAGGCCAGCTTCGTCAATTACGACAGCCAGTCGGCATCCGCCTCACAAGTGGAGGCGGTGGCGATCCTGATCATGACCGGCCGCTTCATCGGTTTTCTGCCCGAACACTACGCCCGCCATCTTGTGCGCGACGGCCAGCTTCGCGCCCTGCGCCCTGACATCATCCACCTGAGCACACCGTTCAACCTCATCCTCAGACAAAACGCCCCGCGCAGCCCCTTGGTTAAAGCGTTTGTGCAGGCGCTTGGGGTGGATCTGAAGCGGGTGATTTGAGTGCGAGTATCCAATACTCAGGCAATTGCTGCGAAGGTAAGGCCAGTGGCGTGTACGACTATTCGGCTCTTCGATGCGGTATGCGCCGAACGTCGCGCCGTAGCGGTGCCAATCAAACTCAGGGGCATTCAGCAGAGCCAGACTCAGGACTTTCGATAGCCCGGCAAACCCCAGTCTTCGAGCGGGAATTCTGCGAGCGACCCCAGCATCAGATCGGCATGGGCGTATTGTTCGACCGGCATGTGCGAGTCCGGCACCGCCACCGCGTACATTCCGGCGGTTTTCGCTGCAGTTACGCCAAACGGCGAATCTTCAAACACCAGGCAATCCTTGGGGTCGACACCGAGCAGACGAGCAGCGGTCAGGAAGATGTCCGGCGCAGGCTTGGCTGCCTTCACGTCCTTATGGTCAGCAGTGACCACGTGCTTGAACAACTCGAACCACGAACGATGGTTGCCCGTTTTCACATGGAAATAATGCAGTGAGGAACTGGTGCCGACGGCAATCGGGATGTTGTGCTCGGCCAGGTGACGCACCAGCGCTTCGGCACCGTGCATCGGCTGTGCATGGGGGAAGCGTTCATCGAGCATCGGCTGGCGAACGGTGAGGAATTCATCGGCAGACATCGGCAGTTGGAGGGCGCTGATCACGTATTCGGCGAAATCCTGCGAGCCACGACCGATGGAGTGTTGTTTCACGGCCCAGTCGAAGGTCTTGCCGTGCCAGTTGGCGATGGTATTGGTGACTTCGGTGTAGATGCCCTCGGTGTCCAGCAACAGGCCGTCCATGTCGAAAATCACCGCCTTGATCGGCCCCTTTGGCTTTTGCTCGTTGCTCATCTCATCGATCCCGTTTGCAGATTGATGCCCAGCCTAACGCCTCGGCAAAGCCTGTGGCTAGGCGCAACGACTGCAAAATGCCCTCGGCAGATGCTAATCTCGCCGGGCTCTCGGCAGCGCAAGGTGCTGCTCGGCGCTGATTTCCAGGCGCCGAAACCCTTCAGGGGTCAGGGAAGACACGACCCCTCTTCAAGAACGGACATCTTCGAGTCGACACATGAAAAAATCAGTCAACATTGCCGTAGGCGTCGTCGTGGTTGCAGGCGCTCTTATCACCGCAGGCGCCTGGTACACGGGGACTCGTCTGGAAGGCGTGCTCGGTGATGCCGTTCAGCAGGGCAATCAGCAGATTCAGGCCGCATTGGTTGGCCATGAAGGCAGTGCCAGCGTCGAGCTGCTGTCGCTGGATCGTCATTTCTTCACCAGTACCGCGCATTACAAATTCACCTTTCAGAACCCCAGGCTCAATGACGGTCAGCCGGTCGAGCTGCTGTTCGTGGATAACATCGAGCACGGCCCTTTCCCCTGGACGCGCGTGAAGTCGCTGAATCTGGTGCCAGTGATGGCCGCCAGCAACATGGCCCTGGAAAAGAACGTTTTTTCCGAGAAGTGGTTCGCCATGACCAACGGCCAGCCGCCGCTGACCGGGCACTTCAGCATGGGCTATGACCGCGCCGCGCTGGGCCGGATCGAGCTGCTGCCGTTCCAGTTCGACGATCAGAACGGTTCGTTCAAGTTTTCCGGGTTCACCCTCAATGCATCCGGCAGCGCCAATGGCGAGAAGCTGGAAGCCAATGGCGTGCTGGGTAGCCTCGATGTGACGGCCACCTCCGAAGAAGGCCCGGTCCACCTGACGCTCAAAGATCTGACCTTCAACACTGGTGGCACCAAAGGCAAGTCCGGATTCTATCTGGGCCACAGTGACGCCAAAGTGACGTCCGTAACCTTCCAGGCCGCAGGCCGTCCGCCGTTGCAATTCAAGGACTTCGTCAACACCAGCCTGTTGCAGGAAGTCGAAGGCAATCTGAACGCGCAAGTGAGCTACGACATCGGCAACATCAGCGTCGATGGCAAAGACATCGGCTCGTCGCAGATGCTCTGGAAATTCGCCAACTTCGACATCGCCTCGACCAAGTCGCTGTTGCAGATCTATCAGGAAAAAATCCAGCCGCAAGCTCAGGCTGCCGCTGCCATGGGTGAGTCCTATACGCCGCACTTGAGTCTGGCGGATCAGGCGCTGGTGCAGGCTGAAGTCGGCAAGCTGCTGGCCGCCAAACCGCACATCGAGCTGGAAAAGCTGTCACTGAAAACCGCCAGCGGCGAAAGCCGTTTCAACCTGTCGATGGACCTGAGCAACCCGACCTCGCTCGACCAGCCGGGCGCTGCGCTGCTCAAGCAACTGGTGACTCAGCTGGATGCCAAACTGGTGCTGTCCAAGCCGATGATTCAGGATCTGGCGAGCTTGCAGGCTAAATCGGCCGGTCTAACCGACCCAGCGGCTATCGCCGAACAGGCCAAAGGCGCTGCCGAGTCGGTGGGCGGCATGGCGATCATGCTGCAAGTGGGCAAGGTCGAAGGCGACAACATCGTATCCACCCTGCATTACGCAGACGACGTGGTGGACTTCAACGGCGAGAAGATGAGCGCTCAGCAGTTCGCCGCCGCGATGATGGGCAAAGTGGTGATGTTCAACCAGGCACAGTGATCCAGGAAGGGCTGCTGACTCAGAGCCCGACACTGGACATGTGGGAGGGAGCTTGCTTGCGAGAGGGCCGGTGCAGTGGGTAAATTTCCTGCGGATGTGCCGGCCGCTTCGCGAGCAAGCTCCTTCCCACAGCGGTATGTGTCGGTGTTGGGCGAATCCAGTGCCGTTCTCTACACCGGTGGCTGACGCGCGATTTCTGTCGGCGGCTCGTGCGTCTCCCGCTCCGGCTGTGCGGTTCGGGACGACATCTCCGCACGCAGCTGCGGCAGGCACTGCGGGTACTGCTTGGCAACGAAACTGATCAAGCGCTCGCGCATGTGGCAGCGTGCATCCCAGCTGCGTGACGAATCCACCGAACTGAGCAACACCCGCAACTGCATCGCCCTGTCGGTGGTGTCCGTCACCTGCAACACGCAGACCCGGCCGTCCCACAAGTGCGGAATGTCCTTGCAGATGCGCTCGGTCTCGGCCCTCAGCTCTTCCAGCGGTAGCGAGTAATCCACCCACAGAAACACCGAGCCGATCAGGCTCGACGTGCTGCGCGTCCAGTTCTGGAATGGCTTCTCGATGAAGTACTGCAGCGGAATCACCATCCGCCGTTCATCCCATATCTTCACCACCACGTAAGTGCCGCTGATCTCTTCGATACGCCCCCATTCGCCTTCGACGATCACCACGTCATCCAGACGGATCGGTTGCGAAATGGCGATCTGCAAGCCCGCGATCAGGTTGCCCAGCACCGGCTTGGCGGCAAAACCTGCCGCCAGCCCGGCCAACCCCGCAGATGCCAGCAAGCTGGTGCCGATCTGACGCACAGGCGGGAAACTCATCAGGATCAGCCCGGTGCCGAACAACAGCACCAATACGTTGAGGCAGCGCACCAGTACGCGCACCTGCGTCTGAATACGCCGCGCCTGAAGGTTGTCCTCGATATCCAGCGGGTTGGCGATGGCGACGGCTTTGCCGATGGCCTTCACACTGCTCAAGGCCAGCCAGGTGAAGGCAGCGACAACGAGCATGCCGTTGAGATGACGCACCCCGTTGATCATCAGCAAATCGTCGGGCGCGGAGGTCCATACGGTTTGCAGTGCCAACAGCGGAATCAACCAGAGGGTTGGGCCCTCGGCACGAAGAATGAGCTGCTGGGCGAAGATGAACGAATTGGCGACGCGTCGAAGTATCACCAGTGCAATCCAGCGCGCCAGCAGAGCAATACAGACGGCGGCACTGGCGGCGACCAGTGTGTTCAGCCAAGGCAACGGCAGGGCATTGAGCCAGGCGTCCGGGAGTACGTGTTCCATACGGGTCACTCGCGAGAAGACGGTTCAAAGACAAGAGGTGTGAACCCCTCAAGCCGTCGATCGTTCCCCGGCCACGCCACATTCGCCCAAATGACCGTGGTTGAAATCAGCGAGCCAGAGCGCTCGACCCCGTGAACGCGCGATAAGATCCTCCTCGCGGACGGGCCTCCAGCAGCTGCGCCAGCAAATGATCGATGAACGTCTCGCCGCTATCCACGCTGGTGTCGACCACGAACTCAGGATCGAGTGGCGCCTGGTAGGGGCTGTCGATTCCGGTGAAATTACGAATCCGGCCTTCACGCACCGCCTTGTAAAGGCCTTTGGCGTCCCGGCGCATGCATTCGGTCAGCGGCGTGCTGACATGCACTTCGATGAATTGGCCCTCGGCGAAGTGCGCGCGACACGCATCCCGGTCTTCCCGATACGGCGAGATCGCCGAGACAATCACGATCAATCCCGCGTCCACCATCAATTTGGCGACTTCTCCGATACGCCTGACGTTCTCCCGTCGACTGTCTTCGCTCATGCCCAGGTCCTGGCAAAGACCTCTGCGCAGACGGTCGCCATCGAGCAGATAACTGTGCAGTCCGTGGGCGATCAACGTCTGATCCAGCCGATTGCCCAGCGTGGTTTTCCCCGCGCCGGACAGTCCCGTGAACCAGATGCAGCAAGCGCGCTGTTGCTCCAGCGATTCGCGCTCGGTCTGTGGCACCGACAGAGGCGACGCGACGATCATTGGGCGGGATTCGGAGCGTGCGTCAGTCATAGGCGAATAACTCGTAGTCGCGGGCATACACTTCGCGAATCCGCCTACGCGACGCATCGGAACACAGGCCTGTGGTTCGATAACGAGAACCGGGCGAGCGGTTGAGGTGGCGCAGCGGAGCGTTGATGCCCAAGTGTTCGCACAACGCGGCGAAATCCGATTCCAGATGCTCCTGACGACCGATGAAATCGACGGCAATCTGCCCCATGCTGTTTTGCAAAAAATGATACTGCGGCGCGAAGTGTATTTGCTTCGATACATTCTCCGCGTGCAGCCAGCCATCAATGAACGTATCGAACCGCGAATAACGGCTGACCAGTTCGAAGGCCGCTCTATCCCGGGGCTGCGGATTCTGTAATAAGTAACGATAAGCCGACAGTGCTCGATGTAATGGATCACGTACAAAGCCAAACTTGAAGTATTGCTCATAGCGTTCTTTGAATTGCTTTTCGTACCAGTAGAGCGGCAAGTGGCCCGTGGGGGTGTCACCGAATATCGACATCGCTACACTGCTGCCCGCGCACTTGGGCACATGGATGAAAATGCACTCGAAGTGGTCGAAGGCCTCGGGAAACCGGGCCTTGCGCGACAGCGTCTTGTTGACCACCTGCCGGTCGACGACCGAAAGCCGCTCCAGCAGAAACTCACGCTGGCGCTTTGGAAATAACTTCCAGAGTAAATGATTCATGGGGGGTGACCTGTAACGAGGTATGAAGCGACGTTCAGATTACAGCCAGTTACTACCAGAAAGGCAAACTTTGCAAATACTTTACGCTGAGAGTTATTAATGTATTGAGTTGTAGGTTTGTGTAGAAAGTCGGTTACGTTTAAATAACTTTCAAGGCGGGTGATAACTTGTTGGGCTGGTTACGGTTTTGATATTCGTGTCGTAAACAGCCGGTTTTGTGTTACTTGCCGGTTACCGATTGATCATCCATCAGACCCTGCTTTCTGTTTCGCCAACACTGGTTCACTTTCTGCTCGGGGCGTACTCTTGGCGCAACGCTCGGGCGTCTGCGTGTTCTGGCGCTCGTTGCCCATCGAGGCCCTGGGCCTGCTCGCTGCTCAATCCAGCTGCTTGGCGGCTGGTGCGCGGTTGATGGGCGGCTTTATTCGGCGGGAGCGTTGCTAACTGAGTATGCGTGACAAGAAAGGCGGATTTCGCTCAGAAGGTTTGCGGTTCGCAAAAGGTGGCGGGTTGTCGTTTCCCTGATCGTGGCGCTAGTCGCTGGAGTGCCGAGGAACGCGTGGGCGGGGGCGAGCATGAGGCTGGCGCCCGCGAACCCCCAGGCCTCGGCGCTGAGCTCAAGCGGCAGCTTGCCGAAGTCCAGGGAGCGGAGGTTGCCGTCATTCACCTGTTTTCAATACCCGTATATAGGTGGGTAATAGGAAAGTGGAGGGTGAGTTTTTTCCCATTCCTTCGCGAATTCGATCCCCTGCTGAATTTCCTCTGGGGTCATCTTCGCCGCTATCCTAGGAAGCATTCTTCTCGCGTTTTCGGGAGCAGCGCCTCCACCCGTCAGTTGGGTGATCAAATAATTAATTCCGTAAGCTTCAATCAGATTAAGCGGATAGTCCAACTTATTTGGTAAGTGTGCGACATATCTCGCATAGCTCCCAACATCCTCAAGATGACCCGCTTCGGCGCCTTTCTTCAGCCAATACGCTACTTCTTCTTTACTGCCTCCGTTTTCGAATAGAAAATTCGCATACATGTCTATGCCTGGGGGGTATCCGTTTTCGGCTGAGGCTTTCGCCAACTTTCTTACTGCCTTTTCCCGATTGCCCGGAATTAAAAACCAACCTCTCCCATTTTTATAAACAACCGCCAAGAAATGCTGAGCATTGCCGTCACCGTTTTCAGCTGCCTTCTCTAACCACGCCAGGCCTTTCCCGATGGTATAAAGCACTCTCATCGCTTCGGTATTCCCACCTTTGGCGCGTTCAAGGGCAATTCTTTCAGCCTGTTCTCGCCACTCTGCCCCTGATTTCTCACCACAGCTGCCAATGATTCTGCATAGATCACCCGCGTTGCTTAGACGAAGCATGGCGTAGAGGTCGCCCTGATCCGCAGCGGCTGTATACCATTTCCTTGCTTCATCGGTTGTGTACATCGCATTGAGCCTGAGTGCTTCAGCCAAATAATACTGAGCCTTGGCATCGCCTGCTTCCGCGGCCATTCTCAGCGGGGGCTGTGCGCTGTCCCATGCACTCTGCTTGAAGAGAACGATTCCTCTGTCTCTAGCTATCTGCTGTTCAGGTGTCAGCTCTGCAAGGGCGAATGATGTCCAGACTATGGAAAGCATTGCACCGATAAATAATCTTTTAATCAATGTCAGGACCTTTATATTCAGTTTTATTTTCTGGATTGGAGCAAAGGCGGGGCCTTTGTACACCGCTTGATAATCGCAGTGCGCATTCAGTCGATGACCTAATTTGAACACGTGATCGCTATATCTGGCTCGCATTTCTTCGCTATCTTCATGTAGAACCTTTACTTTATCTGCGATAAACAAATCAAGATGCAGTTTTTTTTTGCAATATGTCAAACCGGCCTGCGCTGGACGTATGCCATCTCGATTCATACAAATAATCGCTTCTTCGAACTGTAGGGTTGCGTCAGACCTTCCCAAGATCCAGCTCAGGCACAGCTCTATGGCTTGTTGTTGTAGAAGATGGGCGTCATCCACCTCGAAATTTTCTCCTGACGTGTCTTCTATCGCTTCGACAGAAAACGCTGCGGGCGTACTACTCAACGCCAACAGCAACGGCCCAAACGCTTGCGGTTGCAGGTTAATTACCCAATTCCTCATCACGCTGTAGTTTTCGCGCCGCATCAACGTATACGCAATCAACCCCCCACGCCCCCCCCTCGGTCAGGGCGTCATAAATCGCTTTCGACATCGAATACCCGCGCATGTAGATGAACGGCACATCAATGCCCGTGGCACCGAGGAAGCTCAGGTCGCGCACGTAGGCAAGCGCCTCGCTGCACCCAACCTGGGCGCCGGCGAACAGGTCGAACTTGGCCAGTTCGCCGGTTCGCTCGGCGATGTCCACGCCGCCGATGCTGGTGTAACCGGTTTGCTGATCCAGCGTGAGGTTGCGGGCGAGCATGAGGCTGGCGCCCGCGAAACCCCAGCCTTGGCGCTGAGCTCAAGCGGCAGCTTGCCGAAGTCCAGGGTGCGGAGGCTGCCGTCATTCACCTGTTTTCAATACCCGTATATAGGTGGGTAATAGGAAAGTGGAGGGTGAGTTTTTTCCCATTCCTTCGCGAATTCGATCCCCTGCTGAATTTCTTCTGGGGTCATCTTAGCTGCTATCTCCGGCAGAGATATTCGCGCATCTCGAGGAGCGGCGCCTCCCCCGGTCAGCTGAGCGATCAAATACGTGAGTCCGTAAGCTTCAACCAGATTAAGCGGATAGTCGAAGTTATTGGGCAAATGGGCGACATATAGTGCATAGCTCCCAACATCCTCAAGATGACCCCCTTCGGCGCCTTTCTTCAGCCAATACGCTACTTCTTCTTTACTGCCTCCGTTTTCGAATAGAAAATTCGCATACATGTCTATGCCTGGGGGGTATCCGTTTTCGGCTGAGGCTTTCGCCCACTTTCTTACTGCCTTTTCCCGATTGCCCGGAATTAAAAACTCACCTCTCCCATTTTTATAAACAACCGCCAAGAAATGCTGAGCATTGCCGTCACCGTCTTCAGCCGCCTTCTCTAACCAAGCCAAACCTTTCCCCATGGTATAAAGCACTCTCATGGCTTCGGTATCGCCAGCTTCTGCGCGTTCAAGGGCAATTCTTTCAGCCTGTTCTCGCCACTGCGCCCCTGATTTCTCGCCGCAGGCGTCCATGATCCTGCATAAATCGCTCGCGTTGCTTAGACGAAGCATCGCGTATAGATCACCTTGCTCAGCAGCGGCCGTATACCATTTCCTTGCTTCATCAGTGGTGTAGCGTTTACTTAATCTAATGGCTTCAGCCAAATAATATTGTGCCTTTGGGTCTCCAGATTCAGCGGCAATTTGAAGCAATGGCTGCGAGTCATACCAGTCGGACTGTTTAAATAGCGTAATGCCTTTATCTCTGGCTATTATCAGCTCCGCGCTTGAATCAGCTTGAGAAAATGATGCAGATATAAAGAGCATTGCCCCAATGAACGATTTCTTAATCAATGTCAGGACCTTTATATTCAGTTTTTATTTTCTGGGTTGGAGCAAAGGCGGGGCCTTTGTACACCGCTTGATAATCGCAGTGCGCATTCAGTCGATGACCTAATTTGAAGACGTGATCGCTATATCTGGCTCGCATTTCTTCGCTATCTTCATGTAGAACCTTAACTTTTTCTGCGATGAACAAATCAAGGTGCAGTTTATTTTTGCAGTAAGTCAAACCGGCCTGTGCTGGACGTATGCCATCTCGATTCATACAAATAATCGCTTCTTCGAACTGTAGGGTTGCGTCAGACCTTCCCAAGATCCAGCTCAGGCACAGTTCTATGGCTTGTTGTCGTAGAAGGTGGGCGTCGTCTTTTCGAAACTGTTTGATCTCATTACCTTCCGAGACAGAAAAAGCTTCCGGCGCACTGCTCAACGCCAACAGCAACGGCCCAAACGCCTGCGGTTGCAGGTTAATTACCCAATTCCTCATCACGCTGTAGTTTTCGCGCCGCATCAACGTATACGCAATCAACCCCCCACGCCCTCCTTCGGTCAGGGCGTCATAAATCGCTTTCGCCATCGAATACCCGCGCATGTAGATGAACGGGACATCAATGCCCGTGGCACCGAGGAGGCTCAGGTCGCGCACGTAGGCAAGCGCCTCGCCGTCCACCCACTCGAGATCCTTGTAACGGTTGGCAGCCATTTCCTGCCGCACCAGTTCCGAGAGGGCGACAACGCTTTCGTAACCCACTTCAAAGGTCATGTAGCCCTTGAGGCCTGCCCCCCAGATCAACGCGGCTTTTATCGAGAGCAGGAAGCGCCCGTTTTTGACGCTGAGCATCAGATTGCCCGAGAGGTTTGCCCCAACCCCGACGGCAAGTTCCACTTCCAGCTTTGCCATTGCACGCCACGTATCTCCCAAAGCCCGATTGGGGACTGGAGCAGGAGGCAGCACGCTGGGAGGCGGACACCAGAACAGCCTGCCCGAAACCTTGCAGCCCGCCTGGGCGCCGGCGAACAGGTCGAACTTGGCCAGTTCCCCGGTACGCTCGGCGATGTCCACGCCGACGATGCTGGTGTAACCGGTTTGCTGATCCAGCGTGAGGTTGCGCGCGAGCATGAGGCTGGCGCCCGCGAAACCCCAGGCTTTGGCGCTGAGTTCAAGCGACAGCTTGCCGAAGTCGAGTGTGCGGATGCTGCCGTCGTAGGCGGTGTAGTCGACCTTCAATGATTGTGCTTCGCTTCGTGTCGGCACTTTCAGATCGAGCAAGCTGACTTCGCCACGCCATGCAGTCACGTCCAGATTGACGTTGGCGCTCAGCAGATGGGGTCCTTTGTTCCATTGGGGGCCTTGCAATGTGACGGCTGTTTGCAAGCTGCTGCCTTCCGGTAGCAGGCAGCGGATGAGTTGCGCCTGGGAGCTATTGTCGAACAGCATGAGGTTTCGTAACTGCTTGTCTTCGAAGACCATTGCCTTGAGGGTTTCGCCCCAACGTTGGCGCTTGTCGGCGTCTTGCAAGCTGTCTACCGTGAAGTTGGCTTTCTTCAATTCGGCGAAGAAGGTGTCTGGCTGAAATAAGCCAAGTTTGTCGAACCACGGCCCTTTCTCATCCAGAAGATGGGCGCCGCCGGATTTAAGCCAGTCGCTGAATGCCCGATCCTCGTCGGCGGCTTTGGCCAACGGCTTGGGCAATGTCTTCAAATCTTTAAGTGCCTGGGTGAGGGCGCCCCCCGCCTCCTGCGCAAGGTATTTGAGGCTGATATGGTTGAGCAGCGTGTCGGACGAAGCGCTACTGATCTCTCGAAATGGAATATTCGCTTTGGCGAGGCGATCCAAGGGTCTGGGTTTGTAGCTCTCCGGCTCCCAGACGAACAGCCGCGCAGGCAGCATGTTTCGAATTGTGGCCTCTGCGGTGTTCTTAAGCCGTTCGGCTTGCTGATTCAGTAGATGCCATTGATCCTGCAGCCCAGAGAACAGGGCTCCAGGTGGGGCGGCTTTACCACCGGTGGCGGATATCCATTCCGAATAGCGGGCGTCTATGGTTTTTTCCAGCTCGGCGCGCTTAGTAGTCAGCGCGCAGTAGGCTTGAAATGCTTCCGTCCCTTGGTACTGATCGTCCGGGCTGAGGGCAAACTCGGGAACCGCGATGCCACACTCAGCGAGGTCCACGATTGCCTTGACGTATTTCTCGACTTTCGCTTCCAGGATGGCAATGGTTTCTTGCACGCCCTTCAGTGCGCGTTCATCCACCACGCTGGCTTGAGTGAGCGTTTGCCTCAGTGCTTTGTAATGCTTCAGAAAGTGCCACACGGGCGCTTCCGTGTTAGTACGGAAATCGAATACGTCAAAGCCCTCTGCCCTGGCCTTTTCCCGCTCTGACAGATACCGATCCATCGCCTCACGTGCCTGCAAGGCTCGGGGTGTATAGAACACGCCGTCGTCGCGCTTGTAGCCCAACGCTTCGGCGCGCTTGGCGGAGGTCTTTTCCAAATCCGCCATGCTTTTTTCATGTTCATTGATGCGCTGTTGAGCGGCGAACATTTCGCGCTCTGCGTTCATCGCGGCCGTATGTTCGCCCGCAGCCTTTGCCGCAAACCACTGCTGGTTGCACAGGGCCTTTTTCGCGGTGTCGTCGGCGATAGCAGCCTTTGATTCGAGGTAGCGATTGCGTTCTCCGGTTCCCCCGTCAGCGTCCTCGAGAAATGCTTCTGGCCCTGGTGTGAGAAAGTAATCCAACAGTCCGGCATCAGCGATGTTGCTCATGCGCGTTGCCTTGTCGGTATCGACAGTCTGCTGCTTGAGCAGGCTGGCACTTTCCTGCAACTGGTCTGCAACGCGCTTTGGCAGCAGCCAGAACTTGCGCTGACCTGTCACGTAAATGATGTCGTGGAAACGAGTACTGCAACCCGGTTGCGAATCCTTGCAGAACATCTCGGTGTCGGCGGGCGCGCTTGCTTGCTCTGCAGGCAGCACAATGGGCAGTTGCTTTGAATGTGTTGGGGTTTCTGACGTACCTGTCATCTCAGACTTCCAGTTGCTGTACTTTTTCGAAGGCCGGCATGCCGCTGGTTAGCACGCGCATGACGTCGGGATTGCCGGATAGAAGATCGGGATGGAGCCGAGCGAACAGACGTTCCAGGTGTCGACCTTCGTTGATGCCGTGTTCGACCAGCAGTCTCAGATTGGCGAACACCAATGGAAGCTGAGCTTCGAGCAATTCACCCGCGGACTCGGATGCACGGGCACGAACCCAATACCACCAGCGGACGTCGTCTGACGCGTCGAATGTCGTGTCATCGAGCAGTAAGGGATAGGTTGCGGCGGGCTTTGCTTCGCTGTCGTCTTCCGGTCGCGACCATGTTCGCCACTGATCGTCTGCTGGACTCGCTGGAGGTACATACACCTTCCGCCAAGGGCCATACAGGGCTTGTGGTGAAACAGTGAGAGCCAACGCATTCCAGAAAGCTGGATCGTAGAAGCGAGCCAGTACTTCCCCCTGTGCTTTGACATTCATCCGCAACAGTTGCTGGGCGTGCTGAAAGGCGGTTTCCGGCTTTGCGTTGCTACTGAGCAAGATGCCAGAGCGATTGCCGCTGCACAGTTTCGCAGCGGTCGACGACAAAGCAGTGCCCGCTTTGACTGGCACCCAAATAGGGCTGACATCATCTAGTGCAGTAAACGGCGTGCCTTGAAAAAGGCGTTCTGTCTTGGTAACAGCAGCCTGTTGATGTAGATACTCCAAGGCCCTGGGCTGGCGAACGCGATCAATGATGCAATACAACGAACTATCGTTTTCGAGCCAGGGCGCAGTGATGCGAGGTCGCTCCAAAAAACTATTCAGCCACGCAGACATGGGCAAACCTCCCGAGTGCAAACGCCATTGGCTTGCTTGCCACAGGTCGGAACTACAGGAGCATCTACCATGCTATTGCGAACGAACAGATTGGGCATGGCGGGAGTAGGGATTTCCCCTGCCTTGTCCGTATCGGCTTCTTTGAGTGGCCCAGGCAACAAGGGGGCGGCGCCAGTCCCGGCCCCCGGTGTACCGCCGGAGTTCAGCCCCACCAGCTGTCCATTGATCCACACGCCGTCAGCGGCAATTTTGATAAAGCTGCCGCCTGCCTTGAGGGTGAGTTCGCTGCCCGCTTCGATGACGGTCTTTTCACCGCTGCTGAGATGGATTTCCTGTCCTGCTTCGATGAACTGCCCTGTGCCGATCTTGATGTGTTGGTTCTTGCCGACCGTCAGGTGATCGTCGGCACGGGCTTCAGTCTTGCGATCGGCATGAACCGTGTGATGTTCTTCGGCCTTGAACTCGCTATAGCTGTTCTGTTCAACGGTGTCGTGGCGTTCGTTGCCCACACGGATTTTCTGGTCGTGCTCGATGTTTTCATCCCAGTCACGCTCGGCATGCAGGTAGATCTGCTCCTGACCTTTCTTGTCCTCGATGCGCAGCTCGTTGTACCCGCCGCCACCGGGTGAGCTAAGGGTCTTGAACGTGCTGAGGGTCTTGTTCGCGGGCAGATCGTAGGGCACGACATTGGTCTTGTGGTACAGACACCCGCTGATCAGCGGTTGGTCGGGATCGCCTTCGAGGAACGTCACCAGAACTTCCATGCCGACGCGCGGAATGGAGATGCCACCGTAATGGGCTCCGGCCCATCCCGAAGAAACGCGCAACCAGCAACTGGTCTTGTCGTTGTACTGGCTTCGCGGTCCCAATGGAACTGAACCTTGACGCGGCCGTATTCGTCGCAGTGAATTTCTTCGCCTTCGGGGCCGGTCACCTTGGCGCTCTGGCTGCCGAGAATGCGGGGTTTGGGGTGTTCCAGGGCGGGGCGGTAAAACACGTCCCAGGGGGTTGCCTTGAAGGTGTTGCGGTAACCTTGGGAGAAATCATCTTCCTCCTGAGTCGACTCGCCAGTGAGCGATTCTTCCAGCACCTGCGGCTGTTTGCCTTCGTGAACAATTTCAGTCAGCAGCCACAGATCGTTCCATCGCCCCGTGGGATGGTCGGACAGGGCGAGGAAGTGGCCGCTGACCAATAACGGTTGATCGCTCTCGCCTTCCGCCAACTGGAAGTCGCTGCGATGGCGTTCGAGGGCACGTTTGGCCAGGTGCTTGCCGCGCTCCCTGTCAGTGAATCGCCCCGGATAGTCGTAATCTTCGAGGTCCGGCACCGCGCTGCCACGGCTCTCGCTTTCGAGCAGCAGAAGGGGCTTTTCGAAATCATAGTCACGGCGAGAGGTTCGGCTGGTGCGCGTCTCCAGCCGAAGGCCGAAGCGTTTAATGACCGGGTCTGAGGCGACCATCCCCGAGTCCTGTTTGTAGATGACGGGTGCGAGTTTAGGGAACACCATCTGGTCGTCGCCGAACACAAGATTGTGCGCGGTGAGGCTATGTTCGAAGTGATAGTGGATACCTTCCTCTTCGCATAGCCGCTGAATGAAGTGCAGATCTGACTCATCGTATTGAACGCAATAGACGCGCTCAGGGTAAGCAGCTCCCAGTCTGAATGCGTAGGCGTTGCTCTGGATGCCATGCTCTTCGAGCACTTGACCGATGATTTGCGGCACCGTCCGGTTCTGGAATATGCGCTGATTAACGCGATGGGCGAGATACGAAAGCTGCGGACGCAATGTCACGGAGTAACGCGTCAGGCGTTTGCCCGACTCACCTTGAGCTGCGCGATAGATCTGGCCGTGGATGCCACCGCCATCGGAGGCGAGCTGTAAGAAAGCCGGCTTGTGTAGGAGCGTCTCGAGGTCTAGCGACGGCCGTTCGCTGACCAGTTCCACATCAAACGCGAACGGTTGGCTGATGGCCTCCCTGCCGGTCAGCGCCGATACCTGAAGATCGTGAGTCAAGCCTTCAATGGTCAGGTTGAAGTGAGTCTGATTGGCGGGGGCGAACATCCCTTGTTCCTCATGCATGCTTGCAGCGAGCGAAAAGCCTCGTGGGCTTTTGCTATGGCAGAAATTCTGGAAGGGCGAAAAAACATCGACCAGCTTCGCTGGTCGATGTTAGAGACGCCCCTAGCAATCAAACAACCGGCGAGCGCCAGTCGTCGGAGCCCGAAGTACCGGAAACCTCGTGGGTCCAAGTGATCTTGCGGTAGGTGAATTGCACCTCCTCCAGATGCGTGAAATGGGTATTCGCGGGGTCTTGGCAGTTATGCATCTTGTTGTTAATCGCGACGATGATCGCGTCTTCGAGTTTGGTGGTGTAGTAGTGCTCCTGAGTGCCTTGGGCAGAGGTCCGATACCACTGGATCACGATTTCACTCATTCGCTCGCCGGACGTCAGCGCCGCTTGCAGCAGTGGCGAGGATTTGTCGAAGACCTTGGTGATCGCGACAGGCTTGTGAACGCGCTGGCCGGTCGGCTGACCAGACTGCGGATCACGAGGAATGATGACGTCGTGGCTGAACGCCTGGACCATGACCTGATCTTCATGACCTTCTTGATAAGTATTGCCAACCGAGTCAGCGGTGAACGCGCCAGCAGTGATCAGACCTTGTTTTTCGCCAGTGACAGACATGTACGCTGGAGTAGCCATTAATGCTTTCCTTGCTAGAAGTTGAGAAGCCCAGCCAGGACGGGATTGCCCCGCTGGAGCCAAGTTCTAGTCAAATAATGTGCCAAAAAATAAATTACCAATAAAAACAGGTGTTTGGTTGTTTTTGTTGTCCTCAAGCAGTCTTTTTCTACCGGAAAGTGCGCAAGAAGTTGCGCAGTGCTGCGCAACTTCTTGCGCAGTTGTCTGCGACCCTTTATCTAGAGCGGATCGCGATGTTTATCCACAGGGTTATACACAATGGACTGTGCAACTTCTTGCGCATAGCGCCCCGTAACAGATTTTGTAAATGATCGAAATGCAAAAGGATTTGTCATCCATATTGAGAACACTCGAATGCGGACGTGGCCATCCAGTAGGTAAATGTGCGAAAACCGGTCTCAGGCTGAAGGGGCCAAGTGAGGCGAGCTTAAAAATAATCTGTAGTTCTTTGTTTTTAAACAAATAAATCATCAATCTGTGGCGATTTTTTGTTTTTATCACTCTCATCCGTATTCTCAATAAAGTATCGATGTCAATAGCGCCGTGAGATGTTCAGAATGTTCGTTTGATAATTAGGAAGTGTCCTACGCGATATGGAGAGGTTTCTCGCGTTTAATTACTTGCTGCCTCAAATTGTCATTAGTAATATCTCGCAACCTTACAAGCGGTCAGAATTCAGTAAGCGAGATTGAGTATGTGTGCAATCTCCACGCCGCAGTGCAGTTTATATGGCTACACGCGTTAACCATGATTGAAGGGCGCGAATGTCTTATTCAAGCAAGCTTTCAGCTCATTATCTCGAGCTCGCAGAGGCCTCTATTTCCGGAGAAAACTTTGCGGGCGAAGACGTGCGTTTTTCAAATGAGTATGAGGCGTTGGAAGTTGAGATGGCGAAGGCTTCGTCCATACATGTCAGCGGTCAAATTGATTGGGTCAAGGTTCGTGAGAGCAGTGAGACGCTCTTGCGTACTCAGTCCAAAGATTTACGCGTGGGGGGCTGGTTGACTTGGGCCCTGTACCAGCGCGAATCCTTTCCCGGATTGCTGGCCGGCCTGGAGCTGCTGACCCATCTCTGCGAAAGCCACTGGCCCGGTATTTACCCCCTGAAATCCCGGACGCGGTCCGCTGCGGTTGGTTGGCTCGTACCTCGTCTTGAGCAGGTCCTGACTGAAGGAGTTGCAGTCAAAGAGCAACTGCCTGTCTTCCGTCGCATGGTAGAGCTGATTGAACGTCTTGATGCTATTTGCACCAGGCATCTGGCTGATGATGCGCCATTGCTTTTGCCAATTGCTCGGCGCCTAAGAGGGATGGTGGAACGTGCCACTGATGCTGTGCCGGAGTCCGGATCGGTAAGTTCCGCAGTCAGTCAGGTCAGGGAGGCTGCTGGCCAGTTATTCAATCCCGGCGGCTCCATTGAAAACGAAAAAGCGTCTCACAAGGCCCTCCGTGCACAGCAGGAATACGCCCGTCCTCTTTGCGCCTGGTGGTTAAAACAGAAAGCGACTGACCTGCGAGCGCTTCGTCTCAATCGAACACTGTTGTGGTTGCCTATTGAAACGCTGCCCGAGCGGGACGCCCAGCACATCACCATGCTGCGCGGGCTGCCCACAGACAGGCTCAAGGCATACGAGGATCAATATGCTCAGGCCAAGTACGCGGGTCTGATTCTAGAGCTGGAGTCGAGCCTGGCGAAAGCGCCGTTCTGGTTCGACGGACAACGACTGGTCTGGGAGTGCCTCCAAGGATTAAACGCCGAATCGGCGATGCGCGAAGTGGAGATTCACTTCGCCCATTTGATCCACCGCCTTCCCGGCCTGATCGAATTGCGGTTCCACGATGGAACGCCGTTTGCCGACCCGGCCACCCGAGCCTGGATTATCGGGCATGTCATGCCTCACCTTCAGCCCGTTGCTGCGCCTCGCAAGGTCGAGAGCGCGAATAGTCGGTTGGAATGGGAGCAAGCATTGGAGGAGGCGCTGCCGGTCATGCGCAAGGAAGGCCTCAGAGGGGCAGTACCAATTCTCAAGGACGGTCTGCGGAACGCACAAGGTGGACGGGCTCGATTCTTTTGGCAGTTTGCCTTGGCACGTCTGTGCTTCGAGGCCAAAAAGTATGACCTCGCCAAAGCACAGCTTGAAACCCTGGATCAAGCCCTGCAGGACTTCAACCTGAGCGCCTGGGAGCCTGATCTGACGCTGCGGGTTCTGCATTTGCTGCACAGCTGCTGTGAGTTGCTACCCCAAAGTCATGTCGTACGGGAACGCAAGGACGAGATTTACCGCAGGCTGTGCCATCTCGATCTTGAAGTGGTACTCGAATAGGCCCCAAGGCCCCAAATCAAAAGGAATACAGCATGGCCAAAGAAGGCTCAGTAGCCCCTAAAGAACGCATCAATGTCACCTTCAAACCTGCCACCGGCGGTGCTCAGGAGGAGATAGAACTCCCCCTGAAGTTGATGGCAATCGGTGATTACACGCACCGTAAGGACGATCGAAAAATAGAGGATCGTAAGCCGATCAGCATCGACAAGGACACTTTCAATGATGTGTTGGCCAAGCACGATCTGAGTCTGACGCTGAGCGTGCCCAACCGTCTTCAGGAGGACTGCGACACAGAAGAGTTGGCGGTGCAACTGAACATCGACTCAATGAACGATTTCAACCCGGCCTCGCTGGTGGGAAAAGTGCCTGAGCTGAAAAAGCTCATGGATCTGCGCGACGCGCTAGTGGCTCTCAAGGGCCCGCTTGGCAATACACCTGCGTTCCGTAAAGCCATCGAAGGCGTGCTCGCCGACGATGAATCCCGCGATCGCGTACTCGGTGAGCTGGGCCTGAACGCCACAGCCCCGAACGCCTGAGACTTCAGCGAAGGAAGCCAACACAATGAGCACTGACGCAGCACAAGAGAAGAGCATCGGAAACGGTGAGTACAGCATTCTCGATAGCATCATCGCCGAAACCCGCCTGACGCCGGGCGACGAAGCCTACGACATCGCCAAACGCGGCGTAGCGGCCTTTATTGAAGAACTGCTCAAGCCGCAGAACAATGGCGAGCCGGTCAAGAAGGCCATGGTTGACCGCATGATCGCTGAGATCGATGCCAAGCTCAGCCGTCAGATGGATGAAATCCTGCACCACCCGGAATTCCAGTCCCTGGAATCATCCTGGCGTGGTCTGCAGCTGCTGGTCGAGCGCACCAACTTCCGTGAAAACATCAAAATCGAAATCCTCAATGTCTCGAAAGAAGACCTGCTGGACGATTTCGAAGACTCGCCGGAAGTCACGCAGTCGGGCCTTTACAAGCACATCTACACCGCTGAATACGGTCAGTTCGGTGGTCAGCCGGTTGGCGCGATCATCGCCAACTACTACCTGTCGCCAAGTTCGCCAGACGTGAAACTGATGCAGTACGTGTCCAGCGTTGCCTGCATGTCCCACGCACCGTTTATCGCTGCTGCCGGCCCGAAGTTCTTCGGTCTGGAAAGCTTCACCGGCCTGCCGGATCTGAAAGATCTGAAGGACCACTTCGAAGGCCCGCAATTCGCCAAATGGCAGAGCTTCCGTACCTCGGAAGACTCCCGCTACGTTGGGCTGACGGTGCCGCGCTTCTTGCTGCGTAACCCGTACGATCCGGAAGAAAACCCGGTGAAATCGTTCGTGTACAAGGAAACCGTTGCCAACAGCCACGAGCACTACCTGTGGGGCAACACCGCTTACGCGTTTGGCACGAAGCTGACCGACAGCTTCGCCAAATTCCGCTGGTGCCCGAATATCATCGGACCACAGAGCGGGGGCGCGGTTGAAGACCTGCCGTTGCACCACTTCGAAAGCATGGGCGAGATCGAAACCAAAATTCCGACCGAAGTACTGGTTTCCGACCGTCGTGAATACGAACTGGCCGAGGAAGGTTTCAT
>Ga0308159_1001175_pt1 | contig 41499 bp, 34 predicted proteins | sample PhyCR1_FD_201040 | JGI IMG/M metagenome (GOLD analysis project Ga0308159, IMG submission 201040) | Phyllosphere microbial communities from UC Gill Tract Community Farm, Albany, California, United States - DLSLC.R1 | ecosystem: Host-associated > Plants > Phyllosphere > Unclassified | place: USA... | reverse complement strand
ATTAAAAGAAAATAAAAAACACGATGAAAAAAGATTTGCACCCAACAAGCTACAGACCAGTTGTTTTTAAAGACATGTCTAACGAATATGCTTTCTTAACAAAATCTTGCGTAGATACTAAAGAAACAATTAAATGGGAAGATGGTAACGAGTATCCTCTTTATAAATTAGAGATTTCTCATACTTCACACCCTTTCTATACTGGTAAAATGAAATTGGTTGATACAGCAGGACGTATCGATAAATTCAAAAACCGTTACGCTAAGAAATAATTTTAGCAACAAAAAGCATTTTTTGAAGTCCCTTTGCCAAAAGCATCGGGACTTTTTTTATTTTTGTTGCTTATGACAATCAATTTATTTGATGATGCCAGCTGGATGTCTTTGCGTCCGCTTACTTTTACCCGGCCGGTAGCCGATTTGCGTATTGGTATTTTAACCATTGCTGAGAAATGGGGAAAGTACCTGAAAGCCGATTTTGGTTTTATCACCCAAGGTTATTTAACTGCAAAATTTGCTGCTGTCGAAGCTTCTTTATATATCAATGGTGCCTTATGTCCTGATGATGATTTGCTTCATGCCATCTCAGCACTTAAAAGCGGTGAAGTTCTTTTAGCTGGTAATATCGTTCTCGCTTTTAATTCAGACGATGTTTTAACTTACCGGCAGGCCCAACATCAATTAAAACCAATTGAATTTCATTCCAGGTTTTTAAAAATTACCTATCCGGAACAGATATTTTCAAATAATCCTGCAGAAATCAGAAAAGATTTTGAATTGCTAACCAAAGGCCGGAACTCTGCAGCTATAAGTAGCACCAACCAATTAATTGGCAACGATATCTTTTTAGAAGAAGGAGCCAAAATTGAATGCAGTGTGCTAAATACTACCTATGGTCCGATTTACGTGGGCAAGAATGCTGAAATCTGGGAGGGTAGCCTTATTCGAGGATCTTTTGCACTTTGTGAAAATTCATCTATCAAAATGGGTGCGAAAATTTATTCTGGCACAACCATCGGACCGAACAGCCGTGCAGGCGGTGAAATTAATAACTCCGTAATCTGGGGCAATTCAGCCAAAGGGCACGAAGGCTATTTAGGCAATTCCGTATTGGGCGAATGGGTCAACATCGGTGCCGATACCAATAACTCCAATCTGAAAAACAATTATGCCGAAGTAAAACTCTACGATTATGAAAGCAAGGCCATGCGAAATACACAACTGCAATTTTGTGGTTTAGTCATGGCCGATCATTCTAAATCCGGAATAAACACGATGTTTAACACCGGAACTGTAGTTGGCGTGAGTGCAAACGTTTTCGGCGCTGGCCTTCCACCAAACCATATTCCCGATTTTAGCTGGGGTGGAGGCAATTGTTTTGAGCCTTATAAATTGGATAAGATGTTCGAAACTACAGAAAAGGTGTTTGCCAGAAAAACATTACCTTTTGATCAGGTAGAAAAAGATATTTTAACGGAAGTTTTTGAATTAACATCATCTCACAGAAACTATTAATAATACGAGATTTTCTATTGAGGATCTTCAAACCCATAAATTAAATACAATGAGAAAACAAATAGTAGCCGGTAACTGGAAAATGAATTTAGACTATAACGAAGGTGTTTCGTTGTTTAGCGAAATCGTAAACATGGTTAAAGATGAGCGCAAAGGCAATCAAATTGCAATCATTTGCTCACCTTTTATTCATTTAAACAGCCTGGCAAAATTGGGTGGAAACGATGTTAAAATTGGTGCTCAAAACATTAGTGATAAAGAAAGCGGTGCTTATACTGGCGAAACCTCAGCTAAAATGGTGAAATCTGTTGGTGCAGAATACGTTATTTTAGGTCACTCAGAACGCAGACAATATTTTGCGGAAAGTGATGCATTATTAGCTGAAAAAACTAAAGTGGCCTTAGCTAATGGCTTAACTCCGATTTTTTGTATTGGCGAAACTTTAGACGAACGTAACAACGGAAGTTATTACGAAGTATTAAAGAAACAATTGGTTGAAGGTATATTTAGTTTGAGCGATGCGGATTTTGCTAAAATTGTAATTGCTTACGAACCAGTGTGGGCAATTGGTACCGGCTTAACGGCTTCTCCGGAACAAGCACAGGACATCCATGCATTTATCCGTTCAGAAATTGAAGCCAACTATGGTTTTAACATTGCAGATGATACGACCATTCTTTACGGTGGAAGTTGCAACCCGGGTAATGCAGCAAGCTTATTTTCACAAAAAGATATTGATGGTGGTTTAATAGGTGGTGCATCCTTAAAATCACGCGATTTTACAGATATTATTAAAGCATTAAACAGCTAGATGCAATATATTAAAGCAATATTTAAATTCAATAGTATTGAAGAATTTCAGCAAGATCTCCTCATCAGTGATCTTGCTGATTTAGGTTTTGATACTTTTGAAGACAGTGAAAGTGGTTTTACAGCTTTCGTGATCAAAGAAAACTTCAACGAGCAAGAATTAAAAGATTTGCTTACAGGTTATGCGGATGACTTTACTGCCATATACATGTTAGAAGATGTGGCAGATGAGAATTGGAATGCCGAATGGGAGAAGAATTTTAGTCCGCTGATTATAGATGACGTTTGCTATGTTAGGGCAACTTTTCACGAGCCTAAACCATCTTATCCGTATGAAATAATCATTGATCCGAAAATGGCCTTCGGAACCGGTCATCATCAAACCACGACCATGATGATGCAGTATATTTTATCTGCAGATCTGCTCGATAAAAATATCCTCGATATGGGTTGCGGTACCGGAATTTTAGCTATCCTGGCTGGTAAACTCGGTGCCAAAAGCTTAATGGCTATCGATTATGATGATATCTGTTATGAAAGCACTATCGAAAATGCTACATTAAACAATATAATCAATCTAAAAGCGCTTTGCGGAAGTAAAGAAGTGATTCCAGACGAAGAATATGATGTCATTTTTGCAAACATTAATAGAAATATTCTCCTTGATCAGATTCATCGCTATGCGGAAGTATTAAAACCAGCAGGAAAAATCTTTTTCAGTGGTTTTTATCTCGAACCTGATTTGAGTATGATTACCGCTGAATGTGCTCAATATGGTATTAAATATCTTGATCATAAACAAAATGGGGATTGGGTTGCGGCTCAGTTTGAGAAAAAGGTAGAGGGGTAGAAGGCGGAAGGTTTAAGGTAAAGGGTTAAAAGGGATTAATATTTGTTCACTAGCCTTATGTCTCAAACCTCATATCTCCTGTCTCACATCTAAAATAAAAAATATGCGTATACATTTTATAGCGATTGGTGGAAGTGCCATGCACAACCTTGCTATTGCTTTACATAAAAAAGGGTATCAGATTTCGGGTTCTGATGATGTAATTTTCGAGCCGGCAAAATCACGTCTGGATAAATACGGTTTATTGCCAGCTGAAATGGGATGGGAGGAAAGCCGGATTTCTACAGATTTAGATGCCGTTATTTTGGGAATGCATGCCAGAATTGATAACCCGGAACTGTTAAAAGCACAGGAACTTGGCATAAAAATTTACTCATACCCTGAATACATTTACGAACAAAGCAAAAACAAGTTACGCATTGTTATTGGAGGTAGTCATGGTAAAACCACTATTACCAGCATGATTTTGCATGTGTTAAATTATTACAACCGTGATTTTGATTACCTGGTTGGTGCGCAGCTTGCTGGCTTTGAAACGATGGTTAAGGTTACCGAAGCGGCACCTGTTATGATTATTGAAGGTGATGAATATTTATCTTCTCCGATAGACAGGCGACCGAAATTTCATCTTTATAAAGCGAATGTAGCCGTTATCAGTGGTATTGCCTGGGATCATATTAATGTGTTTCCAACCTATGCCGACTACACTTTGCAATTCGAAAAATTTATCGATACCATTGAAGAAAACGGCACTTTAATTTATTGCGAAGCCGATGCTGATCTCACTAAAATCGTATCTAAATCTCAAGCAAAAATTAACAAAATCGGCTATGCCATCCCTTCGCACGAAATTGAGAACGGCATCACCTATTTGTTGCCGGAAAGGACTGCCCTAAAAGTGTTCGGCGATCATAACCTGATGAACTTAAATGCAGCAAAAGAGGTTTGCAAAACCTTGAATATTAATGCAAAAGATTTTGACGCTGCAATATCATCATTTACAGGTGCAGCCAAACGGTTAGAAGTAATCTCTGCAGATGAATCTACAAACGTTTATAAAGATTTTGCACATTCCCCATCGAAACTCAAAGCCACTATAGATGCGGTTAAAGCACAATTTACCAATCGCAGATTAATCGCTTGTATTGAGTTGCATACTTTCAGCAGTTTAAACAAAGACTTCCTTAAAGAATATGCCGGCGCGATGAACCAGGCAGACGAAGCTATTGTATTTATCGATTTGAAGAGTTTTGAACAGAAAAGAATGGAACCGTTTTCTGAAGAAAATGTACAGCAGGCTTTTGCTAACCCAAAACTTAAGTTTTTTAACGATGCCGTAAAGTTGAAAGATTACCTGCTGAACTTAAATTATAAAGATGCTAATCTTTTAATGATGAGTTCAGGGAATTATGCTGGTTTCGATTTGTATGAACTGGCGGCTGCCTTAGAGAAGTGAGGTTTGAGATATGAGATTTGAGATGGATTTGTCTCATATCTCATGTCTCAGATCTAATATCTCCTGTCTCAAATCTGATATCTCATATAACATCTCATATCTAAAAAAATGAAAAGCATTGGAAATCGCATTAAGCAAAGTAGGGTAGCGCTCGGCTTGAGTCAGGCGGATGCTGCGAAACAACTTAATATTTCCACTCCTGCTTTTTGTAAAATAGAAACCGGTCAAACGGATCTCAATATCTCCAGGTTAATGCAGATTGCGAAAACGTTTAAAGTGCCGGTAATGACGTTGGTTGCTGGTGAAGAAGCAAATCAAACTTCGTCTGTAGATTTAGCAGAATTACGCCAACAACTGGCGGAAAAAGAAGAAGAGATCAATAAACTTCGCAAGAAGGTGATTGATCTTTATGATAAGCTGGGAATGTAATTTGAGGAATAATGAACAAAGAACAAGGAATAAAGATATCATGCAGTGATTTGCTCTTTAATCTTTGCTCCTTGTTCCTTGCTCCTTAATATTTTCGTCTTTGCTCCTTAATCTTTGTTCTTTGCTCCTTAATCCTTGTTCTGCTTAAAAAACCTTCCTCATCGTCAGGTGTTTCTTGCCAAAGGTTGCGCCTGTCGCTTTATGAATGGCAATCATTTGCTCATTAAAATCTCCAACCCAACTCAATTCTAATTCTTTATATTGGTTTTTAGGAAGTACATATTCACCTAAACGGATAAAAAGAACCGATTCTAAACCATGTTTTTGGAATTTGGGCTTCGTACCCATCACAATAGCCCTCATTCTGGTTACGCCAACCCATCTGCGGTAAGCAAATTTCAATTTTTCTATAATTCCGAGCTTGCCATTAAAGCCCTTGATCATCTGGTTTGCATCAGGAATCAATACTACAAAAGAAGCAGGTTCTCCATTAAAGTAAGCAAATTGAATCAAGTGCTCATCCATGATGGGTTCCATACTTTTGAAGCTCTCCTGTAGGGTCTCTTTTTTGATGGGAACAAAGTTTTCAAAATCTTGCCAGCCATCATTATAGATTTCCATCAAATCCTTGATGTATTTCTCTGAATTGGCTTTGCTGAAATATTCGAAAGTGTATCCGGGTTTATTTCTTACCCAGTTGGCAATTTTGGTAAACCTTTCAGGAAAGGGGATGGTTAAGTTAATGTGATTGGTTAATTGTTCATATTCGGTGACAAAGCCGTAAGCATCGAAGAATTTTTGATAGTAAGGAAAGTTATAATTCATGCCAAAAGATGGCGGTGTAAAGCCTTCTACCAACAGTCCCCAGAAAGAATCATTTTCTCCAAAATTGATCGGTCCTTCCATAGCTTTCATGCCATTTTCAATTAACCAGGCTTTTGCGGTATCAAATAAAAGGAAAGCTGCTTTTTCATTATCAATAGATTCAAAAAAGCCCATGCCACCTGTAGGTTGATCATATTGAAAAGCTTTTTTCTCGTTAATAAACGTGGCAACTCTGCCAATTGGTTTTCCAGATTCATCTTTTAAAACCCATCTGGTACATTTTCCATGGTTAAAGAAATTATTCTTTCTCGGATCAAAAACATTTTCCACCTCAGCATCCAGTGGACAAATAAAGTTCTTATCATTCTGATATAGAATCTTCGGAACGTTTAAGAAATCTTGTTTAAGCGATGAATTGTTTACTGCTATAACTTGCATGAAAAGGTTTTAAAATTAAAAAGCATCCAACCAATCGGTAGGATGCTTCTTCAAATATATCATTTTTAAATATTAATAATCGTCGTCTTCGTCATCAAAGTTGTCAAAATTATCCAGGTCATCTAATGGAACATCAAAATCATCTTCATCATCGTCCAGAGGTTTCGTTTTCGTTTGAATATCGTCATCTTCAAGATCATCATCTTCATCTACCTGTTTCTTAGTAGTTGGCTTGGTCGGGAGTTTCTTTGGCGCTTTCATAACACAAAAATAAAAATTGCTTTTATAGTTTAAAAATACAAAAAAAACTTTTTTAATAACAATCTGTAAGCAAAGAAATTAATTTATTTTACTCCGTATTTTCGCCCACCGTGTTTTCTTCTTTTGCAATATCTTTGAGCTGCGGAAGCTGGTTTAAATGGTTTAAACCAAAATAATCCATAAATAACGGACTCGTTGTATAAAGAATCGGGCGGCCTGGTGTTTCCGCTTTCCCTTCAATACTGATGAGTTCTTTTTCCAATAATCGTTGAACAGAATAATCTGAATTTACACCCCTGATTTGTTCAATCTCCAGCTTGGTAATGGGTTGCCGATAGGCAATGATGGCCAGGGTTTCCATAGCAGCCTGGCTTAACTTTTTCTTCGATCGGTGCAGCTGAAGTTGATTAACGGTTTCATGGAACTCTTTTTTAGTCAAAAATTGATAACCATTGTTCAGATTCACTAATTCGATGGCAGAATTTTCTTTGCTGTATCTGGCTGAAATGAGATTTAAACTTTCAAAAATTTGGTTTTCTGTGATTTCCTCATTAAAGACGGCATTTAAAGCAAGTATCATTTCCTGAACGCTAATGCTTTGGACAGATGAAAAAATAAGTGCTTCGACGTGTTTCGCAATATCTTGAGGCATATACAAAAATATAATTTTTGGGCACAAAAAAAGCGGTCTCGCTTTTTAAAAAACAAGACCGCTTTCAACACACAAATGAAACCTGAATTAAGATATAGCTTTAGGTTAGGTTATTAAATATCTATATCAATTCTATAAGAACGTCTTTGATAAACACTATCGTTTATTTCTAAGACAAGTTTAAGGCTAAACCACGTTCTTCAAAAGTTTTATTTAGTGAGTGGTATTAATAATTGAGTAAACGGTAAAAAAACTATTTTAATGGGATGGATATGGAGACCGTTGTACCATGTGTAGCATTTTGATTTACATTTAAGTGTATAGGTTTTGCTCCAATTTGGCTTAAAAGGTTTAATCTTTCTTTGGTTAGCTGCATCCCCTTACTGATATGTGTGTCTTTTTTCTCTTTTAGTGAGTTTTCAATTCCTACGCCATCATCAATAATTTCAATATTCAGGTAAGCGGTATCAAGCAGTTTGATATTAATTTGAATCTGGCCATTCGTTTCTTTTGGCATTATTCCATGCCAGATGGCGTTTTCTACGTAAGGCTGTAACAGCATGGAAGGGATGAAAGTTTCTTCTTCATCTATTTCAGGATCAATGGTAAAAGTGTACTGCAACTTATCTCCAAAGCGATTTTTTTCTAATTTCAAGTAGAGATTCAGGTATTCCAGTTCTTCTTCCAATGAGATGTAGCTTTTGGTGCAAATTTCCAGGTTTTTTCTAATCAGCCTTGCAAAGCCGGTTAATACTTTATTGGCGGAGGCCGTATTCTGTGTATTGATATAATGCTGAATGGAATTCATTACATTAAATACAAAATGTGGATTCATCATCGCCTGCAGGGCCTGTTGTTCCAACATCAGGACTTTATTCTTCAGAAGCAACTGCGCCTGTTCTTTATCCTTTTGTTTGCGGGTGATGTAAACGGCAACTTTGTAAAAGATATAAGCAACCAATAAGATCAGAATGGAAAGAAACCACAGGCTTTGCCAGAATTGCTTTTTTATCGTAAAAGAGATCTTGGCTGAAGGACCCCAGTTTCCATTCTGGCTTTTTGCACAAACCTCGAAAACGTAGTCGCCAGATTGGAGTGATGAGAAATCAAGCCTTCTGGTCCGGGTTTCCAGCCAGGCAGAATTTTCATTTAAGCGATAACGATATGTGATGTCGCTCGTGGTAAAATCTACGGCACTAAAGGTAAATAAGATGGTGCTGTTGCCATTTTCAAAGGTGAAATTTTCTTTATCAATTGGCAGGCGTTCATTGTCTTTTATAACAGAGGTAACATAAACTTTTGGCAGATTTCTACTAATGTTTTTATTGTTGTATTTGAATAATATTAAGCCCTTATTCGTGGCAAAATAGGCGGTGCTGTCATCGATAAACAAATTGTTAATATCATCACTGAGCAAATCTTTGCCATAATCAAAATTCGCTACAGCGGGGGCTTTGGGGTAATTGGTGATTTTATTTACCCCTTTATTGGTTAATACCCAGATTTCATTATTTTTAATAAAAAGCTTCGTGCAGACGTTATTGGTCAGTCCGTCTTTCTGTGTAATTTGTTTGGTAATTTTTCCTTCGCGATAAAAGATCAGGCCATAGCCATCTGTTGCCAGGATCAGTGTTCCATCCGCAAGTTGCTGAATATCGTTGATGCGTTTGGTTAACAAGGGTTGCTTTTCAAAGTGTTTGATTAATCTCCCATTTGAAAATTCCGATAAACCATTAATATTCGAAAACCACAAATTTCCGGCCTTGTCGTAGAAAACATGGTAAGACCTGTCTTTAAAAAAATCTTCCTTTTCCCTGTATTGAAGTGAATTAAATTCAAATCTCTTCAATTTATCTGAAAGGAAGACCACACCAGATGATAAAGCCAGAGCCAGGTGATCGTTATTCCCACTTAAACTAAAATGTTTGATCACGAACATGGAATTATTTGCCTCTTTGAGGTAACTCACATCGCCGGTGTTTTTGTAAATCTTTTTAAAAACGCCCATTCCATAGTCTGATGCAAAATAGATCGATTCATTTTTCGCGTCAAAGGCCAGTTGTTTAACTGTTTTATACTTCTTAAAATCATCTAAGCCTACTTCCTGAATCTGAAAATTGTTGATGTCTAAAATATCGATCACGGCATCATCGGTTCCGAGCCAGAGGCGGTTTTTGCCATCTTTTGTAATGCTTTTAATCACATTGCTACTCAGGCCCGATTCGGCATCAATTATGGAAAGCCTGTTGTTTACATTGGGTAACATGTAAATTCCGGTGGTGGTGGCAAACCACATATTCTGATTATTGTCTTTGGTTACCTGATTAACAGAGATATCCTGCAGATATTGAACGGTTTTTCCACTTTTATTTAAGGCAAATGTGCCGGTTGCATTGGCCAGCCAAACTTCTTTAAGCGTCTGGTCATAATAGAAGTAGCCAGACATGTTTTTAATTAGATTTTGCGGAATGGAAATCAGGTTGTTGATTTTTCCTGATTCCAGTTTTTTCAAACCTTCGCTATCAAGGTAGAGTAACGATTTGTCCGGCAAGTTGACTGCCGTCATATAAGAAATCGGCCGCACTCTTGATTTGACAATAGAAAATGTATTTCCATTGAAGCGCTGTACACTTAAATCGCTGTAAGCGAAAATGTTTCCCCGTTCATCCTCATGGATAAAAGCATTTATAAACTTATCTTCAGGATTAGGTGAAACATACTTTTTGATGGTTTTTCCATCCCAGCAAACAATCAGATTAGAGTTTGTACCGAGCCAGATCCGGCCGGCTTTATCAATCAAAAAGGAAACAATAACGGTGTTGAAATTCAGCTTCTTCAGTAACTGATCATTGTCTTTATTATAAAATTTACCATCTTTTAAATAGCTGAGCTGCCCATTAAGCGCAAAGAACCAGATCCGCCCACTTTTGTCTTCCTTCATTTGAAGAATCTGTGTGTCTGGTAATCCATCCTCGATCGTAAAGTTCTGAAAATTTGTACCGTCAAATCTGCTCAGGCCATTATCAGTAGCAATCCAGATAAAACCTTTTCTATCTTGTAAAATGTAATAACAATTATTACTGGCGAGTCCGTTCTTTGAAGTGTAATGGGGCAGGTAAGTCGTTTGTGAAAATGACGTTGAGGAGAAGAGAAACGAAGAAAATATCAATGCGAAAACAAAAATAAATGGATAGATATTCCAATCATTTTTCGCTTTTTGAGGTGCTAATGCTGCTATTTTTCTACGATTAATGATCACTGCCTGCTTTTATAAAAAGTTTAATTTTCTCAAAAAAATCGCTTGCTCTCCTTCGGGAGATGTTAATGCTTTCGCCATTCTTTAAAAATACCTGCAAGCCGTTTTTAGAGTTGTATTCTTTTAAATGATTAAGGTTAATGATACTCGATTTATGAATGCGCACAAACTGATCGGAAGGCAAAAGCTCTTCAAATTCCCGTAACACCTTTGAAACTGTAATTTTATCCTGATTAGCAAAGTGCACAACAGAATAATTGCTATCTGCTTCAATATAAATAATGTCATCCACATCGATCATTTTAAAACCTTGTCCGTAGGGCAGGGTTAGTTTTCTGATTTCTGACTTGGTACTTAAACTTGAAGCCAGGTTTGCAATTCGCTCATCATTTTCATTTTGGTTTCGAAAGAGTTTAATGTGTTGAGCAACCTTTTCTACAGCAACCTTTAACTCATCTATGTCTATAGGCTTTAGTAAGTAATCCAGTGCGTTGGCTTTAATCGCTTTAAGTGCATATTGATCATATGCTGTGGTGAAAATGACGGCTGCCTGATGCTTCTGCGCATCGGGGATCAGTTCGAACCCGTTTCCGCCAGGCATTGCAATATCCAGAAAGATCAAATTGATGGTATGGTGAGCTAAAATTTCCTTTGCTTCTGCTACAGACTTGGCAATACCGGTAATTTCTACCTGGGGACAATTATGCTGTAATAAAAAAAATAACGATGATCGGGCAAACTCCTCATCATCAACAATAATGGCTTTTAGTGTAGTCATAGCTATAGGTTTGTGAATGTATTAAAATAGCCTAACAAAAAAAAGTGAAAAAGAAAAAACCAGCGGTGAAATTGTCACGTATGTATCATCAAACGAATTCAAAAAACCTAAAACTTAGATTACTATGAAAAACAATGAACTAGAAACAAAAAGTAAACTTCAAGACGAGAGTTTATTTAACAGCTCGCTAGGAAGAAGGTCTTTCCTTCAATACGCAGGCGCAAGTGCTGCAGGTATTGCCTTAGTAGCCGCAGGTTGTAAAAAAGATCGTGGCGTAGAAAACGTAATGACTGGCGCAACTTTAGATTTTAAAAATGAAATTGGCGTTTTAAACTATGCTTATGCATTAGAACAACTGGAAGCAGCATTTTATGTGAAAGTAGCATCTGCACCACCATCATCATTTACCACTGCACAAAAAGCTTATTTCCAGGACATTCAGTTCCACGAAATTGCACACAGAGAGTTTTTAAAAAATGTATTAAGCACCGCGGCAATTGGTAGTTTAGAAGTAGATTTCTCGTCTATTGATTTTACTAATGCCACCAGTGTTTTAGGTGCAGCACAGTCATTTGAAGATTTAGGTGTGGCCGCTTACAACGGTGCAGGTGTACGTATTACAACAGATGCTTATCTGGTAGCAGCTGGTAAAATTGTTTCAGTTGAAGCCCGTCATGCAGCTTACATCAGAGATATCATTTCTAACGGAAATTTTGCAAACTTAACTGAATTAACAGCATTAGGTGCTGATGTTGCCGGCGGTTTAGATGGTGCTTTAACACCAGATAAAGTTCTTGCTATTGCCGGAAACTATGTAAAAACCAAAATTAACGTAATTAACCTTTAATCTTTAAAACTCAGCAATCATGAATATCTTAAATATATTAGACCAAATAGAAAAAGTGGATGGAGAGATCTATGAAAGATTAAGTCCGCGACGCAGTGCAATGAAAGATTTCTTTAACGTTGGAAAGAAAATCTCTATGGCTGCATTACCATTGGCAATGGGTTCATTGTTTCAAAAAGCTTACGGTCAAAGCAATCCATCTTCTGTTACCGATGTATTAAATTTTGCTTTAGCATTAGAATACCTTGAATATAACTATTACAACAATGCTTTGTCGCTTGCAACTTCTACTTACATTCCTGATGGACCAGCAAGACAAGCCATTACCACTATTCGTAACCACGAACGTGCACACGTTGATTTGTTAAAAGGTGCTTTAAAAATCTCTGGTGCAGATGGATATGTTTTTGCAGATTTCGATTTCACCGCAGGTGGCGCATTTGCAGATGTAAATACCAACTATCAAACATTTTTAAAAGTAGCATTGGCCTTCGAAGATACGGGTGTTAGGGCTTATAAAGGTCAGGCGCCGATATTGAAAGGTATGCCAGTATTAACCACTGCCTTACAAATTCACTCTGTAGAAGCACGTCACGCTTCACATATCCGTCAAATGGTTGCCGCAAACGTAACTGGTGCATCTGGCTTAAAACCATGGATTGCTTATACTGCAAATGGTAATGATACTGGTGTTGCAGCTGTAGATGCAGTTTATGCAGGAGAGCAAAATACCACTCAAGCTGGTGTTCAAATTACCGGTATTAATGGTACAGCGGTTACGCAATCGCACGCAGCAGAATGTTTCGATGAATTCTTAACAGGTTCTGATGTGAAGAAAATAGCGAACTTGTTTATCAGATCTAAAAAATTAGCATAATACAGTATTAACATTATTGATTAGGTAATGTTTAGTTTAAGGTAGGGAGGCAGAACTTGGTTCTGTTTCCCTTTTTTATTGTCAAATTTAAACCTGTAAGTTTTTTAATTTCCCTAAGCTTTGCAGTAAGCTACATCAACTTTGCAGTAGGCAATATTTCGGTTGGTGAGACACCAACCGATAGGGGAAGATTTTTAGTCTCCTTAAGCTTTGCAGTAAGCAACATCAACTTTGCAGTAGGCAATATATCGGTTGGCGAGACACCAACCGATAGGGGAATGGCTATCTTTTACCCGCTGCGCTGGCTTGCCTCGGTTGGCCGCCGAAGGGCTTTTGTTTTTTTGCTGATTCGACATTTGCCAATAGAATTCATTAGTTCCACGCCGTCATTTCGAGCGAAGCCGAGAAATCTTTTCAAGTTGAGAAATCTTTTCAAGTTGAAGAATGGCTGTGTTCAAAGATCTCTCCATTGCGTTGCGCTCCAGTCGAGAAGACGATGATACGATGGTCATTTCAACTGCCGGGGAGATATCTTTAAACCATGAGCGTTATAGTTAAACAGTAACGTTTTCTCCTTCCATCATTTCCCAGGCCGGTAGCGAGGTGGCCATAGCGAATTGTCATTCAGAGCGCAACGAAGAATCCCCGCGTTGTTGTATACTGCTTTCAGTCAACACCGAACCTTTCTTATTACGTCATTCTATGAACGATGGGTTAAAGCGGTTGCCATCCTAAACTTGCTTCAGGACCTAACTTCAATAGATGCTAAACTAATTTAACACAACGGTTCGGTTAGTACATCCCCTCAGAAAATCCGTCATTGCGAAGCAGATTTTTCATCTGCTGAAGCAATCTCCATTGAAGAATCTGCAAAGGAGATTGCTTCGTCGTACCTCCTCGCAATGACGAGATGTTTAAGAATAGTTATAGCCAATGAGAGGTTTTCCGCTGCGCTGGCTTGCCTCGGCTGGCCGCCGAAGGGCTTTTACTTTTTTGCTTGATCAAAAAAGCAACAAAAAAATCAAGGCTTGGAACTGATGTCGGATAAAATCGTCAAAGCTTGATTTCGGCAGCACAAGCACCCGATGAAGGATCGGGCAAAACGCGCTACCTTGGGTTGTGGTGGTTTGAAAGATTGGGGTCGAAGCTTTAACGTTTTCTCCTTCCATCATTTCCGAGGCCGGATCGCATGGTGGCCATAGCGGGGTGTCATTCAGAGCGCAGCGAAGAATCCCTGTGTTTTTGTCTACTGCCTTCAGTCAACGCCGAACCTTTTTTGATCTATTCTATGTGGCTTGCCTCGGCTGGCCGCCGAAGGGCTTTTATTTTTTTGCTGATTCGACATTTGCCAATAGAATTCATTAGCCCCATGCCGTCATTTCGAGCGAAGCCGAGAAATCTTTTCAAGTTGAAGAATGGCTGTGTTCAAAGATCTCTCCATTGCGCTGCGCTCCAGTCGAGAAGACGATGATACGATGGTCATTTACAACTGCAGGGGAAATACCTTTGAACATGAGCGTTATAGTTAAGCAGTAAACGTTTTCTCCTTCCATCATTTCCGAGGCCGGGTAGCAGGTTGGCCATAGCGATGTTGTCATTCAGCGCGCAGCGAAGAATCCCTGCGTTTTTATCTACTGGCTTTGATCAACACCGAACCTTTTTTATTACGTCATTCTATGAACGATGGGTTAAAGCGTTCGTCTTCCTGAACTTGCTTCAGGACCCTATGTTTTGATCTTGCTTTTTTTTAATCGCTGGCTGCGATGAATGTTTTTTCTCTCGCCCTTTCCCTTTCAAGGGAAAGGTGCCGGCATGCGAATAGGGGCTGTTTTTTACCTGCAGTAGGTTTCACAAATTTTGCTGTATATCCTTACAAGTTTCTGAAATATTGATTAATAAGTAATCACCTGCTCTTCTAAATGTTCAGGTAAATCCCGGTAGTTATATTTTTGTCCACGCAATTGAGGTTCAAAGCCAGCTGCTTTAATAGATTGCTGAATGCCATTTGCCGTAAAGCGGTGTGGTGCACCTGCTGCAGAAACCACGTTTTCTTCAATCATAATTGAACCAAAATCATTGGCTCCGGCATGTAAGCAAAGTTGTGCGGTAGTTTTACCAACGGTTAGCCAGCTGGCCTGAATGTTCTTTACGTTTGGCAGCATAATTCTACTCAAAGCAATCATGCGGATATATTCATCTGCAGTCACATTATTGCTAATGCCGCGCAATCTCTTTAATAGTGTTCCATCATCCTGAAAAGGCCATGGAATAAAGGCCAGGAAGCCGTTTGCATCAGCAGGTTTTTCGCTTTGTACCTGGCGGATCCACACTAAATGTTCAAAACGTTCTTCAATGGTTTCTACATGACCAAACATCATCGTTGCAGAGGTGGTAATATCTAACTGATGGCAAGCCCGCATTACATCCAGCCACTCTTGTCCGCCACATTTTCCTTTAGAAATTAACCGGCGTACACGGTCGTTCAGAATTTCTGCACCCGCACCCGGCAAAGAGTCCATTCCGGCTTCTTTTAGTGTTCTTAAAACTTCGGTATGGCTAATGCCTTCCAGCTTTGCTACGTGGGCAATTTCCGGCGGACCTAAAGCATGAAGTTTTAAATCAGGATATAATTCTTTGAGTTTCCTAAAAAGGTCGGCATAAAAATTAAGTCCTAAATCAGGGTGGTGGCCACCTTGCAGCAGCAATTGATCTCCACCTAATCGAAAAGTCTCTTCAATTTTTACTTTATAGGTTTCGATATCGGTAATGTAACTTTCATCATGACCAGGTCTTCTGAAAAAATTACAGAATTTACAGTTCGCAATACAAACATTAGTGGTATTTACATTTCGATCAATCTGCCAGGTTACCTTACCACTTGGAACCTGAATTTTTCTCAATTCATTCGCCACAAACATTAAAGATGCGGTGTCGGCATTGTGGTATAAGTAAACGCCTTCTTCTTGCGTTAAAAAATCAAAATGTAGCGCCCGTTGTAGTAAATCGGCTGTATTCATAGCACAAAGATAAAGAATTGGTTTGTTGGTTTGTTGGTGTTTTGGTTTTTTAGATGTCAAATCTGATTGTAAGTTTAACTTTTGCATGATGTGCAATGTCGCGGGTAATTTAAACACAAATTAATTAGGACTGAATTGACTCAAAAAACAATAAGTATTGCTTCCAAAAAACAAACCACCTAAAAAACAAACCACCTAAAAAACAAACCATCTAAAATAATATCTTTACGATTCTAATAAATACTATGGTAGATTTTAATCGTTTTACACTTGCCAACGGATTAAAGGTTTTGGTTCATGAAGATCCAACAACTCCGATGGCAGTTTTAAATATTTTATATGATGTGGGTGCTCGTGATGAGGATCCTGAAAAAACTGGTTTTGCCCATTTATTTGAACATTTAATGTTCGGAGGGTCGGTAAATATTCCAAGTTATGATGAGCCTTTGCAAAGGGTAGGAGGTGAAAACAATGCCTTTACCAGTAACGACATCACCAACTATTACATTACCTTACCTTCTGAAAATATAGAAACAGCATTTTGGCTGGAAAGTGACCGGATGCTGAGTCTGGCTTTCTCTGAGAAAAGTTTAGATACACAAAGAAATGTGGTGAGTGAAGAATTTAAGCAGCGCTATTTAAATCAACCTTACGGTGATGTATGGTTAAAATTGCGTCCGCTGGCTTATAAAAAGCATTCTTATCGCTGGGCAACTATCGGGAAAGAACTTTCACACATCGAAAACGCAACGATGGATGATGTTAAAGCTTTTTTTAAGAAGCACTATACGCCACAAAATGCCATTTTAGTGGTTGGTGGAAATGTGAAGACAGAGGAGGTGAAAAAGCTTGCCGAAAAGTGGTTCGAGCCAATTCCGGCTGGGGATAAATATGAAAGAAACCTGATTCAGGAAGATTTACAAACAGAAGCCAGACAGGAAACGGTTAAAGCAAATGTACCTTTGAATGCAATTTATGTAGCTTTTAAAATGCCGGGAAGGTTGAATGCTGATTATTATGCCTTTGATTTACTTTCTGATATTTTATCGAGAGGACAGTCTTCCAGATTGTTTAACAGCCTGCTGAAAGAGCAGAAATTATTTAGCGATATCAATGCCTACATTTCAAGCAGTTTAGATGCCGGATTGTTCATTGTTGAAGGTAAACTGGTAGAAGGCGTAGCAATCGAAACTGCTGAAAAGGCCATTTGGGCTGAGCTTGATAAGCTAAAAAGTGAATTGGTTACTGCTGATGAATTAACAAAAGTTAAAAACAAAGTAGAATCTGTGCTGGTGTTTTCTGAAATGAGTTTGTTAGATAAGGCCATGAATCTTGCCTATTATGAATTATTAGGCGATGCAGATTTATTGAACCAGGAAACTGAAGAATTTCTAAAAGTAACGGCAGAAGACATCAAAAGAATTTCGAACGAAACATTTGGCAGAGAACAATCCTCAACTTTATATTACTTAACTGAAGAACATGCTTAACAGACAATTAGCACCTGATTTTAAGCAGGTATCGACTATAAACTTTATTCAGCCTACACATAGAACATTATCTAATAATGTTCCGGTTTATACCATTTATTCGGGTGAGCAGGATTTGGTCAGGATTGAATTTATCTTTAATAATGTAAACTGGAACGTTGAAAAGCCGCTGCAAGCCATTGCGGTAAGTTCGTTGATCAATAACGGAACGACTAAGTTTACTGCTAAAGAAATTGCAGAGAAAATAGATTTCTACGGTGCTTTTTTTCAAACTGAATATGTTCAGGATCATTCTTCTGTAACGCTTTACACCTTAAATAAACACCTGGCCGCAGTATTGCCTATTGTTAAGGATGTGCTTAAAGATAGCCAGTTTCCACAGGAAGAGATTGATATTTATATTCAGAACCAAAAGCAGAAACTCCAGGTAAACCTGAAAAAGAATGATATGCTCGCCCGGAAGGAATTTGCACATGCGCTTTTTGGCGACACTGCTTATGGTGTGGATATTCAGGCTAACCACTATGATGAGTTGAAGCGCGAAGATTTGACAAGTTACTTTAAAGCAGCTTACGCCCCAAACAATTGCACCATCATCGTTTCCGGTAAATTTGAAGCAACCAGCTTCGAGTTGTTAAACAAGGAGTTTGGGCAAGATTGGGCGGCAGGTGATGCGAAGAAAAATAATTTCAATTTTAGCATTACGCCGAAAGCGGCTATTTATAAAGAGCGCCCTGATGCGTTACAATCTGCCATCAGAATTGGAAAATTAGCGGTAAACCGTGCGCATGAAGATTTCCCTGGCCTGCAAATTTTAAATACAGTTTTAGGTGGGTATTTTGGCTCCCGCTTAATGACTAATATTCGCGAAGATAAAGGCTATACTTACGGCATTGGCTCTGGAATATCCTCTTTACAAGATGCAGGTTATCTTTTTATAGCCACAGAAGTAGGCGCCGACGTTTGCACTGCTGCTTTAACTGAGATTTATAAAGAAATCGAACTGCTTAAAAATGAGCTGGTAGGTAATGAAGAATTAACCCTGGTGAAAAATTACATGCTCGGATCCATGTTGGGAAGCCTTGAAAATGTTTTCTCTCATGCAGATAAATTCAAGAACATTCATTTCTTTGGTTTAGGTTACGATTATTACCAAAACTATATTGCAAAAGTAAAAGCCATTACGGCTGAAGATATTCAGGTACTGGCGCATAAATATTTAAATACAGAAGACTTTACCGAAGTGGTAGTAGGGAAGAAGTAGCTAGATTTGAGTGATGAAAACGGGCAGAAAGTGATTTTTCTGCCCGTTTTTCTTTAACGGTATTGGCAAAGATAAGCCGTTTGTATTGCTGCCTTCACTTTGAATATTGTGTTTGCAGGTACTTCAAAATGACTACCTGCTTCAAAAAGCCTCCAATCTGTTTGTTCGGGAAGCAATGCTGATAGTGTACCCTCTATAATATGCATGATCTCTTTGTCGGCTGTTCCAAATTCGTATTCGCCGGGATTAATGACGCCTATTGTCGACCTGCCTTCGGCAGTCAGGTAGCCCAATGACTTCACATTGCCATCAAAATATTGGTTTTCGGTAATCATATTCTTTTTTTAGTTAAAGCTATAAAACTTTGTTTAAAACTGCTTTTTGTTTATCTGCCTGATATACTTTTTTATAGAAATCTACATATTCGTTGTATTTCTCGGGCGGATATTTTTTGTTGGTCATGGTTTGTGTCCGAATATAAGTAATGGCATTATCTTTTGTTATAAACCTGGCGGTGTAACTGCCAAATTCGGAAACAATCTGAATATCTTTTGGAAGGAATTCTACCGTGTAGCCCTTCGGGAGAGTAAAGTTAATTTCATCTTCATCATGGTAACCGTAAGGCACCGCAAAATAAGTTTTTCTGTTTTCAACCTTTAGCGGAACACTTTCTTTACGGTTTACCTGATTGAGCGTTAAAAAGACCTTATCTCCGGATTTGGTATAGAGCTGACCGCTTTTAAAATTTAATTCTTCCAGGATAACAGGCTTGGTTTTATCTGGTTGTTTATAGCTGAAGCTCGTCAATTCCGCAACGGGAATATTATTGCCTGCAATAATCAATTTCCGTTGCTCGCTTGGTTCAAGTAGCATCATGCTGATGTTTTCTTCAAACTGGGCGTTTGCATAGGTAGATTTTATTGCCAGCAAGGCCGTGCCGTCATCTGCGAGGTTGATGGTTGTTTTTCTGAGTTGGTAATTATCCTTAGGTTGGTACGCTGGCGTACGGATGATCTTTCCACCCTGATCGGTAACCATTAGCACGTTTCGGTCTGCATTACTGTAACCAATAAATCCCATGGGGTCATACTGACTGGTGCATTCCAAAAAGGTAGTATCTTTTTCCAGCGGCACACACAAAATCATGTGGTTGGCCTGCCCCATGCTCGAATAATTTGCATTCAGGCCCGGCATTCCGTTTCCAATAACGATTAAGTTTGATGCAATTCCAGCTTCATTTAATAAGGCCTTCATATAGTTGGAAAGTGCTTTACAATCGCCATAATTTACCTGGGCAACCTTTTCTGCCAGAATAGGCCTGAATCCGCCAATGCCCAGCTGCACACTTACATAACGGGTGTTTTGTTGTAAATGATGGTAAAGAATCTTGATTTTATCTTTTGGTGTTTTAGCATCTTTAATCAGGTTTTGAACCAGCGCCTTTGCCGGATCAGGAAGTTTGTTGCCGCCATCGTTCAACCCGTACATCCACGATCCGAAGTTTTTCCAGTTATTAAAGTTCCCTTTAGAGCCATCATATTCGAACTCATTAGGAGATGCCTTTACCCAGCTGGCAATGTTATCAATCCCGGTACTTAGGGGCTCACTTACCAAAGCAGCAACATTCTGGCTTTTCCATTTATACTGGATTTTATCGCCAATGATAGTCGAATCTGTTTTGAGGTTTGAACTGGTAAGGTAGCGAAGCTGGTAGTTTTTGTTTTTCTGAATGGTATAGCTGGATTTTTCTACGGAAATATTAAAGCCCATTAAATCCCTCCATGAAGGAAAATAGAGGATGCCTTTGAATTCTTTAGTGAAACTATATTCGATAGTGTAAGGATAGGTCAGCGCAACGAAATTAATCGATTTCATCCTGTTTTCTTCGTAAATGGAAGAGTTTGAGGTTAAACTTTGGTCTCTAACATCCGCAGATTTATAGTCTTTTATCTTTTTTCCGGTTGCATCGTAAATCGAAGCCTTGATATTGGAAATGGTCATAAACTTATCGTATACTTCGCTCATTTCGGCAAGTCCGTCGCCGGCTTTACTTAAAATGGTAATGGCCACTTTATAGTTATACTCTCCGCTACCCGGGCTTTTGATGTCAAAAAATTGTTCTTCATTTCTTACCACAGCAATGGCATCTTTTTTTAAATCGTCAGGTATTTTAGTAACATCGTAGATGCCTTGCGCAAAAACATCATGAAAACAGGTGCCAAATAACAATATAGTGAATAGGTATCTCATTATGATTTCTTTTTAAAGACGATTTGTTCAGCTTGTTTCTCTACAATGGTTTTAAATAATTCCTTAAGATCAAAGTACTCATCAGAAGTGTAAAGTGCTTTACTTACATTGATAATGCTCCTAACCATGAGCATTTTTCCTTCAGAAAGATAGGTGATCGAAAAACTTCCTTTCTCGTCTGGTAATTTATAGTTTCCACCTTTTGGGAGTTTATCTATTTCATAATCCTGCGGATAGTTTAGCGTCATTCGATAAGTTTCTTTGAATGGATAGGCAAAGTCTACAGGGAACTTACGTTCTTCATGCTTAAACAGGTTTTCTTTAGTACGTTCAAACAGAAGTGGTGTAAAATAGACCAGGTTTCCTGCTTCTTCCACGTTGTCTTCGATGGCCACATCCATAGATTCGGTTAATAACCCGCTTAAATCATCCAGATTTTGAATTTTATAATTTTTAATTTCTAAGCCTGTTTTATCGCTTTTAAAGTTTTTAACATATTCGGCATCATTATTTGCCCGGCGATACCTTGCACGCCGTCCGAGTGCTGCATACCCCTTAGCATATTGATTAATCTGTCCCGATAGTTTGTTTTCTTTATCCAGGTTTAAGTTGTACGCAAAGACGGTTTCATTTAAAGAAGTAGGTTCCGTAGAAATCCAGTTGCCCGAGCGTTTTTTCAGGTTAACATAGAAGCCCTGATGGTTAAGGTTTTCATCGCTTAACATGCCTATCGGAAGGTCTTTATCGGTGGCATCAAGAAAATAAACAGTACTATCTACCTGTGTAACTAAAACCACATTGTTAAAGCCCGATATAACCGGGTAGCCGGGATGTTCTCCATTTTCGCGGGTACTAATCAACACCGGATAAGCGGTAATTTTCGCCTCTTTAAGTAAACTCAACAGCGAAAGATTAATATCTGCAGATGATCCCGTTTTTTTCTCAAAGATGCTTTTAGGGCTTAGCTGAGAGGTATAAATGGCGTGTTCATCATTCCATTTAATATTGTTTTTTACATAGCTGAAAATGGAGTTTATTACTGCTAAGGTATCTTTCTCAGTTTTTACAATTCCCGGCAAAACAGATTTGGCATAACTATTTTTGTTGATGAAGGATCCGAAATTTTCATCTTCGTTTAAGCTGGTAATAATTTTATCCCACGAGCCGTTAAAATCCCGGTAAATATCTTTGGGGAAATTAGTTCCCCTTAATTCGAAAGCAATTTTTGGAATGTAATCATCTATTGTAGTAATGAAAGGCTCATCTTTTAATGCAGGTGCATTTTCTACCACATACTTATCATACGTGGCGGTAGAAGTTAAGCCTGTTACATAATTGGCATTTATAGATTGGTGTAAAGGATGACTGATTGGAAGGTAGCCGCTTGTATTGTGCTTATAATTAAAGTATTCTGGTATTTTAACGTTATATTCAGACCATAACGTTGGTATATCACTCTGGAATTTCCAGCCCCTCAGCGTGAAGATAAAATCAGATTTTATTCTGTATTTAAATTCGATAATAGATCCTTCTTTAACATTTGGCAATGCAAACTTTTTGATCACGTAATTTTTATCTACTTCTTCTGTAAATTTAGCGTCTTTATTAAGTTTACTGATCACCAGCTTACCATCCTGCATGTTGTAAGTTGCCGCATCCATATAAGTCAGATCTTCTTTTGCCTGGCTATTTTGTCTGTAAAGCCGCACTTGGTAGTTCGCCAGGTCGTAACCGCTTTTGGTTAGGATTTTATAACGAATATGCCTTTCGTAAACATAGTTGAAACCATTACCTGCCGGGCTGTATTCGAAATAACAATCACCTACATCGAATAATTTTATTGCCGAAGCGGAAGAGTCTCTACCGGTTGCTTTGGTTTCGAATTCTGCCGGCGCGATTTTGCCGAATTTAAATTCTCGTTTTACAAGGGGAGTGGTTTGCGCATAAATAGTCGAAACCCCGATGCACAGCACGAGGGTCAGAAATTTGAGGGCGATTTTCTGCATGAAGGTATTTTGTTTGGTTGGTACAATAATAATATAAAGTATTCAATAGTAGAAAGTTTTGTAATTCTTTTTATACTTAAAGAGGGGAGGATAAGTGAATGTGAAAAACAAATACCCCTAACAAATAAGTTGACGTATGTATTTTTTAGTTAATAGTTTTGCAAACTATGATAGAGCCTACTAAATAGAGCAATGTTTAATTGATCAGGTTAAAGAAAGCGCGTAGCAGCTGGCGTCATATTAGTCGTATTGTCTAACTTATATTGATGCAAGTGATAGCAGCGGCAATTTATGAAGTGATTTGCTTTACCGCCATGCAACTCCCAACACCCTGCTAATAAGACTTCGGTTCCCATTGCAGTTCCATCCCAGTCTTAGCCCATGATAGTTGCATTTTAGTGCATTTTTAGAGATGGATATGTTAGCGCGCCAGTGCTTGAAAAACAATTCAGTCAAAATAACTCTTCAAATTCTTGTTACCTCTAATTAATTCTTATGTCGATCAGTCTTTAATAACCTTCGTAGTTATTATTGCCTAAAACTCTTTACATCCAAACCACAATATCTTTTAAAAATCAAGGAAGTTTTCTTATCTTTGCCTGGCAAATAATAAATCGTAATTTATTTGCTATGCAACTCGACTCCACAAAATTTATTGCAACAGGTTTAACATATGACGACGTACTTCTGGTACCCGCGTATTCGGAAATTCTGCCCCGCGATGTAAATACAGCTACTTTCTTAACTAAAAAAATTAAGCTTAACGTTCCATTGATATCCGCCGCGATGGATACCGTAACAGAAGCGGAACTTGCCATTGCCATTGCGCAAAATGGGGGTATTGGGATGTTACATAAAAACATGACGATTGACCGACAAGCCGAAGAAGTTCGTAAAGTTAAACGTTCAGAAAGCGGAATGATTCAGGATCCGGTTACGCTATTGGAAACTGCAGTGGTTGCCGATGCTTTCAAAATTATGAAAGAGCACAAAATCGGTGGAATTCCGGTGGTAAGCAGCGACAATAAATTGGTCGGAATTATTACCAACCGTGATTTGCGCTTCCAGAAAAATATGGCCAGGCCGATTGCTGAGGTAATGACGAAAGATAATTTAATTACTGCACCAGAGGGAACAAATCTGGTACAGGCAGAAGAAATTCTTCAAAATTATAAAATTGAGAAATTACCTGTTGTATCTAAAGATGGTTATTTAAGTGGTTTAATCACTTTCAAAGATATTTCAAAAGTTAAAAATTATCCTGCAGCCTGTAAAGATGAACGCGGTCGTTTACGTGTCGGTGCTGCGGTTGGCGTAACTGCCGATACCCTACAACGTGTAGATGCTTTAGTCCATGCAGGTGTTGATGTAATCACGATCGATACTGCACACGGCCACTCGAAAGGTGTAGTTGATAAGTTAAAAGAGGTTAAAGCCAAATATCCTGAATTACAGGTAATTGTTGGTAACATTGCTACTGGTGCAGCGGCTAAATTTTTAGCTGATGCTGGTGCTGATGCGGTTAAAGTGGGTATTGGTCCAGGTTCGATTTGTACCACCAGAATTATTGCTGGTGTTGGCGTTCCGCAACTTTATGCTGTTTACGAATGCGCCAAAGCCTTAAAAGGTACCGGCGTTCCTGTTATCGCGGATGGTGGTATTAAACACACAGGAGACATTGCAAAAGCAATTGCTTCGGGTGCAAATACAGTAATGGCTGGTTCATTATTTGCAGGAGTAGAGGAGTCTCCGGGTGAAACGATCATCTACGAAGGACGTAAATTTAAGTCTTACCGTGGCATGGGTTCCATCGAAGCCATGGAGCAAGGTTCTAAAGACCGCTATTTCCAGGATGTAGAAGATGATATTAAAAAATTAGTACCTGAGGGAATTGTTGGTCGCGTTCCATTTAAAGGTACTCTCGCTGAAGTAATGTATCAATATATTGGTGGTCTTCGTGCCAGTATGGGTTATTGTGGCGCAGCTACGATCGAAGCTTTGCAAGAAGCTCAATTTGTTCAAATTACAGCTGCCGGGATGCGCGAAAGTCATCCACATGATATCACTATCACAAAAGAAGCACCTAATTATACGAGATAAGCTGAAAGCTCAAAGGCAAAAGCTAAAAAAGTAAAGCTTTCGGATCAGTTTGTATATTTAGCGGCATCGGTCACGCTTCTAAATGAAAAATATTAAAGGTGGGGCATCCTAAAGATAGCCCCACTTTTTGTATCATTTTTTCTTTCTTAATAATTATCAAATCACCATCGATTCCGTGTTAATCCGTGGCAATTAAATGTTCATTAGTTCAATAGCCATTAGTTCATTGGTTTGGGAGCGAAATTGATCAGTGTTATTCTGTGTTTCCCTGGCAATTAAATGTTCATTCGTTCAATATCCCTTAGTTCATTAGTTTGGGTGCAAATTGATCCGTGCTGCTTGGTGTTTCGTGGTAATTGAATGTTCATTAGTTCAATAGCCATTAGTTCATTAGTTTTGGTGCAAAATTAATCCGTGTTTCTGCGACAAAGTATCTTCAACTTCAAAATCCTAAGAATGATTTTCACAAAATAAAATTTGGCAAATGCTTTTTTTTAATATATTTGTCTACTAAATCTATAGATTTTATATAAATACGATGCTAGTTAAAGTTTTAAGCCTATCTGATTGTTACTGTTGTTGTTTAAATATCCTTTAAACTGGGTTCCGAACGGCACGATAATTAAAATATAAACCAATCACCACTAAATTAATTATGAAAAAAAGTTTACTTATTTTATTTACCTTAATCATTTCTACGAGCGCAATATTTGCGCAGAATACTGTAAAAGGTATTGTTAAAGGCGCTAATAATACTATACCCGGAGCTACAGTAACCATTAGGGGAACTAAAACAGCAACATTAACTGATGCAAACGGCGCCTTCGTTATCGATCCGAGGCAGCAGCCTCCATTTTACATTAGAATCAGTTACGTAGGTTATAAACCTCAGGATTTCCAGATTTTGAATTTTCAGGAAACGCCAATTGAACTGGTTTTGGTTGAAGATACGCAACTAGATGAGATTGTTGTAACTTCCAGAAGGCGATCAGAAGTATTGCAGGATGTGCCGATTCCAATTACGGTAATTGGTGGTCAGGCTGCAGAAAATGCAGGCGCCTTTAATGTGAACCGCCTAAAAGAGCTTGTGCCTTCTGTACAGCTTTATGCTTCCAATGCAAGAAATACCACCTTAAACATCAGGGGATTAGGGTCTACTTTTGGTTTAACGAATGATGGGATTGATCCAGGTGTAGGTTTCTATGTAGATGGCGTTTATCACGCCCGTCCGGCAGCTACTTCTACAGATTTCCTAGACATTGAACAAATTGAAGTCATCCGCGGACCACAGGGAACTTTATTTGGTAAGAATACAACTGCTGGTGCCTTCAACATCACCACAACCAAACCTACGCAAACACCAACTGCGAAAGTGGAAATGAGCGTTGGTAATTATAATTTCATTCAGGCCAAAACATCAGTTTCTGGAGGCGTAGCTAAAAATCTCGCTGCAAAAATCTCCATATCTGGTACACAACGTGATGGTACTATTTATAATACCAGAGAGGAGCGAAGGTATAGCGGGCAAAACAATCTGGGTTTCAAGGGGCAGTTATACTTTACACCATCTGATAAATTGAAAATTTTATTAAGTGGCGATGTAAGCGTTCAGCATCCGGCAGGATATCCTTTGGTCATTGCTGGTGTAACCACAACTGAAAGAAGCGCGTATCGTCAGTATGCCAGAATTGTTTCAGATTTGGGATACCAACAACCAAAAATTGACCCTTTCTCAAGAGAAATCAATACCAATACACCCTGGAGACATAACCAGTCGATAGGTGGAATATCTTTAAATGTTGATTATAAACTTGGAAACGGAACATTAACTTCAACAACAGCATGGAGATTCTGGAACTGGGATCCAACCAACGACAGGGATTTCTCTGAGCTTGCTGCCCTAACAAAATCGCAGGGGAATTCTCGTCATGATCAATATTCTCAGGAAATCCGCTATGCGGGTAACATTACAGATAAATTGAGTGGTGTAGTCGGGGTATTCCTGCTGGGTCAAAATTTACAGGGTTTAGGGCAAACGGAAGAAGTTGGTAAAGATCAATGGAGATTTGTTCAGACAGGAAATACAGGCGCACAGGCTTTATATTCAACTCCAGGTTTATTGGATGGTTATGGCATTAAAACCAATTCAACCATTAAATCATTAAGTGCAGCGGTGTTTGGACAAATAGATTGGGAAGTGATTGAACATTTACATGTTTTACCTGGGCTAAGGTTTACATATGATAAAAAAAATGTGGATTATGATCGAAATACCTATGGCGGTTTACAAACTACCGATGCTGCACTGTTAGCGCTCAAAGCTGCTGTTTATAGCAACCAGCAATTCAATACCAGTACAGAGAACAACAATTTATCTGGAAACATCACAGTTTCATACAGACCAAACCCTAAATTAAATCTGTACGGAACTTTCTCCACTGCTTACAAACCGGTTGGTGTAAATGTAGGTGGCTTGCCTACCACACCTAACGGACAAGCCGATTTGTCTTTAGCGGTAGTAAAACCTGAATATGTGGAACACTATGAACTGGGCGTTAAAACTAAACCCTTTAAAGGCGCTATCTTAAACGTAACGGCTTTCGATACCGATATTAAAGATTATCAAACAAATGTGCAATCGCCACAATTGGGTGTAAACAGAGGTTACCTGGCCAATGCAGAAAAAGTTAAAGTTAAAGGATTGGAAATTGATGGAACCTACCAATTAGAGCGTTTTCTAACTTTAAATGCAGCTTTAGCCTATCTTGATGGGAAATATGTTACGTTTACCAATGCACCACTTCCGTTGGAAGAAACCGGTCATACCGAACTGGTAAATGGCGTGGCAACACAAGTAGCCTTTAAAGATGCATCTGGTGGAAGGTTACCAGGTATCTCTAAATGGAATGTTTCTGGAGGTGCAGAGTTTAGCACACCTGGTAATTTAGCTACTAAACCTGGCCGGTATTTTATCGCAGGTGATGCCAGCTACCGTTCTACCTATTCATCCAATCCTACACCATCAAGTGTATTAAATGTTCAGGGGTATTCGCTGTTAAACGCCAGACTTGGATTTAAATCTGATAAGTTTTCTGTATTTGTATGGAGCAGGAACTTAGCCAATAAAAATTATTATGAGCAGCTACAGGCTGCTGCAGGGAACTCAGGTTTATATGCCGGTGTTCTGGGAGATCCGAGAACTTATGGCGCTACCTTCCGTTATAGTTTTTAAATTCTTTAATGAAACCTCATCGCTTAAAAAGCCATGAGGTTTTATATACTTTCTTTTTTTTTGGTTAGAAGCGTCGGTTATTCGGCGCTTTTTATCATTATATTCAAATCCCTTGCAGAGAAACGTAACTGCTCTAAGGTGATGATGTTCGGGCAAAAGGAAATCGCAAATACCAAATAATGACCAGATAGTGTTGAATACAATAGTTAAAGTAACAGTTTTGTGCAGAATTAAAATTTACAGCAACAGGATAAAATCTTAACTTCGCTAAATTTTTTAATCAGATGAATAAGCTTAGAGCGGTTTGTGTTTATTGTGGCTCAAACTTTAATGGCGATCCGGAATTGCGTAAAGCCATTAAAAAGTTGGCAGACACTTTGGTCAGGGAAAAAATTAACCTGGTATATGGAGGTGGAAGCGTTGGCGTGATGGGCGTACTGGCAAATGATATTTTAGAAGCCGGAGGTTTGGTTACAGGCGTAATCCCACAGTTTTTGATGGATAAAGAAGTTGGACATAAAGGAGTGACTGAAATGATCATAACCGAAAATATGCATCAGCGCAAACAAAAGATGGCAGATTTGAGCGATGGCTTCGTTATTTTGCCAGGCGGATTCGGTACCCTTGAGGAATTTTTCGAAGTGCTTACGTGGTTACAGCTAGGTCTTCATAACAAACCTATCGGTGTTTTAAATGTAGATGGGTTTTATGACCCATTGTTTGCACAGATGGAAATGATGGTAAAAAGCAGATTTCTGAAACCTGCCAATCGCGATTTGGTCTTTAATGAAACGGATGCTGAAATACTCATTAATAAAATGGATAACTTCTCGGCCGTGCCGGACGAAGTTTGGTTTAAGGAAAGAAATTTAATCTAAGTAACCGATAACGGCTAAAACCTTCGGAATTACTATCACTATAAAAGATTCATAAAATGCAAATTATTACATCTCACGCAGAATTTGAACAACATTTAGGTAAAGAACTTGGTGTTTCTTCGTGGCATACGATTACACAGGAACAAATTAATCAGTTTGCTGATGCTACCCTCGATTTTCAGTGGATTCATACTGATGAAGAGAAAGCGAAAAATGAAGGCCCTTTTGGTTCCACAATTGCCCATGGGTATTTAACACTTTCGCTCATTCCTTATCTCTGGAAAGAAATCGTTGATATTCAAAATCTAAAAATGGAGATTAACTACGGGATTGAAAGCCTGAGATTTGCGCAACCAGTCCTTGTAAATGCTAAAATCAGGCTAAAGGCCAAATTAGCCGCTATTGTTAACTTACGTGGCGTAACGAAAGTTCATATGGCAATAGAAATGGAAATTGAAGATCAGAAAAAACCTGCATTTTCAGGTGAGGTGGTCTTTTTGTATCACTTTATAACGGCATAAATTTTCATTTCTTGTAGCGTTTTAACTGTGGCTTTCGTTTAATCTGGAAATCAGAAGTAAACCCGCTTTCATGAAAAACACTTTTCAAAATGCCACGTTAATCTTAGTATTATGCGCATTATTTCTTACATCCTCTTGCAAGAATAATAATATGTTGCAACCCATTAAAGATTCTTTTTTGCCTATGCAGATAGGTAATTTATGGTTTTTGAATAATGAAAATTATACCGAGATTACCGATACCGTTAGGATAAACAATAAGCTTTTCTATCAATTTTATTCTTTAATAGGGGGTGATGTTACAAGCACATCATATTTAAGAATCGACGAACAAAACCGATTAATAGAAAGTTACCCAGACGCTCCTTTGAAAATATATTTGAAGGCCGATTTTAATGCAAGTTTAGGATCTAAATTTTTTACTACAGGCGATAAGGATTATAACGATAATGAGGTTACAGTTGTACAGAAAAGCGATACAGAAATGACCTTTAGTTTTGATATGATTTACCACCCAAATCTAAAAGGTCATCCGCATTCGATAAAATATATAAAAGGTAAGGGTTTTACAGGAAACTGGAAAAAGTTAAAGATCAACGGTATTGTTTATGCCAATTAGTCTTTTTTGATTTTCTTTTTAATGTATCTTCTGATCGAGGAATCTTCAGTATCTTCCAGGTTACTCAATTCCAATTCCAGCGCTTTCGTACTCAATTGAATCTCTATCAACGAAATAATCAGCGAGATCAAGAAAAATATTAAGCTCAAAGCAAAGAGTATCTCTGCCACTATGTTCCACTCCAGGTAGATGAAAAACATGCAGAATAAGCAGCTGGCAAAGCTTAATACGCCAAATGCTTGCATATTTTTGATTAATTTCAATCTGTAACGGAGGTTTTTAATTTGATTCTGCAAACCGATATTTTTCTCGCTTTCCTCATACTTGACTTTTAAACTCCTAACTAAAGTTGCTAAAGCCAAAAAACGATTAGTGTAGGCTAGCATAATCAGGCTGATGGCTGGAAATAGTAAAGCAGGAGTATTGATGGTTAGCTGCATTTAATGAGGTTTTTTCAAAAGTATTGTTTTAAAATGGTTTTATGGGGTTAACCGCAAAGAGAAGCGAAGTTTTCGCAAAGTATGCAAAGTTGATTTAGGTTTAGCACAGCGCACCAAATTGTACATACAAACATATAGAGATATTTAAATTAATCTTTGTGTTTTTTCTCTTTTTCTCTGTGGCTATTCCTGTATTTCTTCTTTTTCTTCGCGATATTTTTCTTTGCGTTCTTTGCGGTTATTACTTACGGCTCTTCGGTTCTAACCGAACAGCTACACGTAAGTTAATCACCAAGCGCACAGCATTCGATTACATGAAAATTTACCTTTTTCTTCTGTGACTAATTCTTTTTTCTTCCTTTTATTTGCGATATTTTTCTTTGCGTTCTTTGCGGTTACCTCTTCTTGAACCAGAAACCAATTTGGTCGCCATGCTTAATTCCAAAATAAGATTTAAATTGCCATCATGGATATTGAATTCAATAAGAACGAAGATGTAAACAAACAACTGGTTTACGAGCTCAAAACCAAACTGAAAAAGATTTACCTTGGTGGCGGAGAAAAAAATGCCGCTAAACAAAAAGAAAAAGGTAAGTTACTGGCCCGTGAACGAATTGATTACCTGATTGATAAAAATTCAGAATTTCTGGAGGTTGGTGCTTTTACCGCTGATGGAATGTACGCTGAACAAGGCGGTTGCCCATCTGCCGGTGTGGTTTGTGGCATAGGATATGTCAGCGGTAGACAGTGTATGATCGTCGCCAATGATGCTACGGTAAAGGCTGGCGCATGGTTTCCCATGACGGCCAAGAAAAACCTTCGGGCACAGGAAATTGCCATGGAAAATCGCCTCCCGGTGATCTACCTGGTTGATAGTGCTGGGGTTTATTTGCCGATGCAGGATGAAATTTTTCCGGATAAAGAACACTTCGGCAGGATGTTTCGCAATAACGCGATGATGTCTGCAGATGGTATTGTACAGATTTCTGCCATTATGGGTGCTTGCGTAGCAGGTGGTGCATATTTACCAATTATGAGTGATGAGGCCATGATTGTGGATAAAACCGGTTCTGTATTTTTAGCTGGTTCGTATCTGGTAAAGTCTGCAATAGGAGAGGATGTTGATAATGAAACGCTGGGTGGGGCAACTACACACAGCGAAATTTCTGGTGTTACGGATTATCAGCATCCTAATGATCAGGCTTGTTTAGATAGCATTCGGAATATCATGAGCATGTTAGGCGCTCCGCAAAATGCTGGCTTCGATCGCATCAAACCTGCCAAACCAAAGGAAACTGAAACAGAACTCTACGGAATTATTCCGGAAAACAGAGATAAACAATATGAGATAATGGATGTCATCAGTCGTTTGGTTGATCATTCAGAATTTGAAGAATATAAAAAGGGCTACGGACAAAGCATTGTTTGTGGTTTAGGTCGTATAGATGGCTGGGCGGTGGGAATTGTAGCCAACCAACGGAAAGTGGTGAAATCTAAAAAGGGCGAAATGCAATTTGGAGGCGTAATCTATTCCGATAGTGCCGATAAAGCTACCCGGTTTATTATGAATTGCAATCAAAAGAAAATTCCGCTTGTTTTTTTACAGGATGTAACCGGGTTTATGGTGGGTAGCCGCTCAGAGCATGGGGGCATTATTAAGGATGGCGCAAAAATGGTGAACGCCGTAGCTAATTCTGTAGTACCAAAATTTACAATTGTAATGGGAAACTCTTATGGTGCTGGTAATTATGCCATGTGTGGTAAAGCTTACGATCCGAGATTAATTTATGCCTGGCCAACGGCGAAAATTGCGGTGATGGGTGGTGCCCAGGCAGCTAAAACCCTGGTGCAAATTCAACAAGCATCCTTGAAAGCCAAGGGAGAGGTGATCACACCTGAAAAGGAGGCTGAATTGTTAAAGGAAATTACCGATAAATACGATAGTCAGACTACGCCATATTATGCTGCTGCCAGACTTTGGGTAGATGGAATTATTGATCCGCTGGAAACCAGAAAGGTAATCTCCATGGGCATTGAGGCTGCAAATCAATCGCCTATAACCAGGAAATTTAATGTGGGGATAATTCAAACATAAAGTACAATAGGCACAGGTATAAGCTAATAGGAAATGAGAAGCTCTGATCTGTGGACAGACTTTTAGTCGTTCTATTACTTGAGATTAGCATTCAGCCTGCAGGGTAACTTTCTATCTAATGGTTAATGGATGTTAATATAGTAAACTATGTTGACAATGAATACTTGTCAACAATTGTTTAAAGCACTAAATTTGTACCACAATTAAAGAATTCAAATACACGCTATAATGTCACAAGAAAACGAACACGTTCAGTGTTTAATCATTGGATCAGGTCCTGCAGGTTATACTGCTGCAATTTATGCTGCCAGAGCCGATTTAAAACCAATTATGTATACTGGCATGCAAGCCGGCGGTCAGTTGACACAAACTACAGATGTAGAAAATTTCCCGGGTTATCCGCAGGGAATTATGGGGCCTGAGATGATGGAAGATTTCCGTAAGCAGGCGGAACGTTTTGGTACAGATATCCGTTTTGGCTATATTAGTTCAGTAGATTTCTCTAGTACACCACATCAGGTTGTTGTGGATGAGATTAAAACCATTACTGCTGATACGGTAATTATTGCTACAGGTGCTACTGCAAAATGGTTAGGCTTACCAAGCGAGCAACAATATAATGGATTCGGCGTATCTGCCTGTGCAGTTTGTGATGGATTCTTCTTCAAAGGACAAGACGTAGCTATAGTTGGTGCCGGAGATACAGCAGCTGAGGAGGCTACTTATCTGGCTAAACTTTGTAAAACTGTACATTTATTGGTGAGAAGAGACGAGTTCAGAGCTTCGAAAGCCATGGTGAGCCGTGTATTAGCTACCCCCAATATTGTGGTGCATTACAATACCGAAACCCAGGAAATTCTTGGAAATGGTAAAAATGTTACTGCTGTGAAGGTGATGAACAACCAAACCAACGAAGTTTCTGAAATTGCTGTTGAAGGTTTCTTTGTAGCGATAGGACATAAGCCAAATACTGATATTTTCAAAGGTCAGTTAGATATGGATGAAACCGGCTATCTAAATACTAAACCAGGTTCTACATTAACCAATATCGAAGGTGTCTTTGCTTGTGGCGATGTACAGGATATGTATTACAGACAAGCGGTTACTGCTGCAGGTTCTGGATGTATGGCTGCTTTAGATGCCGAAAGATATTTGGCTGCGAAGGAACATCCTGTTGAGGCATAACATTTTATCTGCTATATTTTAAAAAGAGAAACCCATTCAGGTTTCTCTTTTTTTGTTCGTAACAAAAAAGTGTGATTAAGGATATTGCCTTAATTTATATCTTAGATGGATTTTAATGAACTTTACTTTAAAACAAACCAAATTATGAACAAAGCTTTATCAATTTTTGTTGGAGTCTTAATGAGTACGAGTGTATTTGCGCAAAGCGATCCAAATTTAGGTATTATTCCGGCGCCAGTGTCTATCACCAGAGCCAATGGAAATTTCATCTTAGATAAAACGGCTATTTTAGTTAATCAAAGCATAGACGGCGCTAAAATAAATGATCTTCTGAACGCATTTATAGTAACTAAAGCGGGTTTCGCGTTGAGAGAAGCAAAAGTTGCACAACCAAACCAAAAAAGTATTATTTTAACTTCAAGCGGAGCAGATAAATTACCCGCCGAAGGATATACAATTAAAGTGACTCCAAATCAGGTAGTCATTACTGGTAGCGGTGCAGGATTATTCTATGCGGTGCAATCTGTGATGCAAATGCTGCCGGAGAAGGTAGCTGATCGAATTACCATTCCTGCGGTTACCATTAATGATTATCCGCGTTTTGGCTATCGTGGATCGATGCTGGATGTTAGTCGTCATTTCTTTCCTGTCTCATTTATTAAAAAATATATTGATCAGCTTGCCTACTATAAAATCAACACGTTTCACTGGCACTTAACTGATGATCAGGGATGGAGACTGGAAATTAAGAAATATCCTAAATTGACTACTGTAGGGTCAATAAGAAATGGGTCTGTCATTGGACGGTATCCCGGAACAGGAAACTACCTGACCGAGGTAAAGGGATTTTACACACAAGCTGAGGCGAAAGAGATTGTTAAATATGCGGCAGAACATTACATTACCGTAATTCCGGAAATCGAATTGCCAGGCCATGCCTCTGCAGCTATTGCGGCTTACCCTGCGTTAAGCACTTTCCCGGATCGTGATACCTTTGTAAGTGATAAAACAGCTTGGGCGGGATCGAGAAAAGGAAAACAAGTGCAACAGACATGGGGCGTTTTCGATGATATCTTTGTGCCTTCTGAAAATACTTTCACCGTTTTAAATGATGTTTTAGACGAGGTTATCGCTATTTTTCCATCGAAATATATTCATATTGGGGGTGATGAGGCACCGAAAACGTATTGGAAAGAATCGCCGTTTTGCCAGGCTTTGATGAAAGAGAAAGGCTTAAAAGATGAGCATGAATTGCAAAGTTATTTTATCCAAAGGATAGAGAAACACGTAAATGGAAAAGGTCGCTCGATCATTGGATGGGATGAAATTCTCGAAGGTGGTTTAGCGCCGAATGCAACGGTTATGAGTTGGAGAGGAGAGGATGGCGGAATTGCTGCAGCACAACAAAATCACGATGTGATTATGACTCCTGCTTCTATGGGATTGTACATTGATCACCAGCAGTCTGACTCGCCTGATGAGCCGGTTACCATTGGTGGTTTAGCCCCTTATCAAAAGATTTATGCCTATGATCCGGTTCCGAAAGTTTTAACAGCAGATCAGCGAAAATACATTAAAGGCGTACAGGCCAACATGTGGACCGAATATATCAAAACCACAAATAAAGTTGAAAATCATGCTTTCCCACGTTTGATGGCCTTATCAGAGATTGCATGGAGCCAGGTGGATCGTAAAGATTTGAAGAACTTTGCAGAAGATCGTTTGCCGGTACATCTTGCCCGTCTTGATAAATTAGGCATTAATTATTGGGTGCCAACACCTATTGGTCAAAATGAGAAAGTATTAAATGGTGCCGATTTTAATATTGACCTTAAGGTTCCAGTAATTGGTGGGAAAATCTATTATTCGTTAGATTCCTCAAGACCATCAGAAAATGCATTTTTGTATACTTCCCCAATAAAAGTGACTGTTCCAAAGGGAGAAAAACGTGTGCTCAGAACCATTGTTATTGCACCAAGCGGAAAAAGAAGTGTAACTACCGAGACAATTTTGAACAACGGTGCACCGGAAGTAAAAGCCGAGGCAAAGAAGTAAAATTCACTGCTCTAAAAAAGCTAAATTCGTTTATTTGGATAATTGAAGTGAACCCAAATAAAATATCAAAATAAAACTGCAGCATCTCTTGTTATAACAGGGATGCTGTTTTGTTTTTAGGCGGCACTATAATCTTAGCTGCTTAATATTTAGATATTAGCAAATTTGCATACTGCTCGCTAATTCTATGCGCTGGTAACTAGAATTCTGTCCGAATCATTAAGGCATTAAGAAATGTTGTGCGAAACTTGAACACCTTTCATAGATTTAAGGGGATTGAATTTACGATTTATCATGCAAAAGGATTTTGATTTCGAATCGCCTCATACACATCTATAAACACTGATCTTAAATGATCTTATTTGTCTTACATGGTTGAATTTCTTTGGTGCTTGCAACTCATCCATTAAAATCTGCGCAAGTTGTCATTTAAGATCCGCGGGAAACCTTTGTTTACTCTTAACTTAAAACGATGCCTTCATAATTTATTCCTGAATTCAATTAATGACCAACGATAGACGACAGACGAAACAATAACGAAATGAATTTAAGTAGTAAAACCGTACCTTTAATCTTCAATGGAAGAACGAAAGAAATTTTCTATAATCGCCAGGTTAAACAGTTTCAAATACGCTTTTAACGGTTTGAAGTTATTTTTTCAATATGATCATAATGGAAGGCTGCATCTTTTTGCTGCGCTAATTGCAATTTTATTTTCCTGGCTGCTCCATATTTCAAAGCTGGAATGGATAGCTATTCTTATGGTAATTACTGTAGTGATGGTAACGGAGATCATTAATGCAGCTATTGAAAAGTTGTCTGATGTCGTCTCTCCGGAATATCACCCAAAAATTAAAATCGTAAAAGATTTAGCAGCTGGTGCAGTACTGATGACCGCTTTTTTAGCATTAGCCGTAGGCGCAATGATTTTTATACCCAAGTTATTTGCCTGCATCAGCTAGGGCAGCAGCCTTAGATTCTTCCGCTTTATCCTGAATAATCTGATCCCAGCGGGCCTGTATTTTGTGATTACTCCCATGCTCTGTTTCTTCATCATAATTACGCTGCATAGTGTCGAAATAAGTACTTATTTCATTTGCCAATTGTGAAATTTGTGTCTTGTAATTCTTCACAGAATAAGTTCTGTTTTTTAAAACCCTTTCCGCTTCAGAAAGAAGAATATATTGAATATTTACATGGCCTTGCTCATGATGAAGCAAATCTGCACTGACCTGTGGATTTTTTATTCTATCCCATTTCACCCATGATCGATCTTTATCAATCCTGACTTCATTTTTTAGTCTAATGGTTACCCGGTTTCTGGAAACAGCAGATTCATAACTATACTGCCAGGTCATTGCTGTAAGCGCAACGAAAGGAGAATTCATATCCGCATTGCCTTTAAAATGCGTTTCCCAATTGAGCTGAACAGGTTCAGGAATATCTTGTTTAAACGCAAATGTACAAGGCAAAGCCAGCAAAAAGAGAAAGGGAATAAGCAGTTTTTTCATTTCAATTTCTCAATGAAAAAACCGTGCCTAAAATTTTTCAGGAGCCGAAATCTGTCCGCTTATCCGTTCAAATTTTTCAATTAGTAAAGCAATTCTTTCTTTTTCCCTCTTAATTACAGCTCTGCGTAAGATAGTTGAACAAAACAAAATCCAGAGAAAAGTTAAGCCTATTGCGATTATTTTCTGAATGAGGTTAAAGTGGCTTAGAATTTCAATAAAATAAAAAATTATTCCTGTAGAAAGCGCTACCATATAGAACCAGTATAATGAATTATAAAGCTTATAACGATTTAACTGATACGTTTTTAAGTTGTTTAGGTATTCCTGAGGATGGGCCGTAAAATCTGTTTTGACGATTAGCCTGTAGTCCCGGTAAAGAATAAGCGTGTAAACACCAATAGTAATAATGGTAATGCTTATCCCTACGTGGGTAGTCCACGAATCAAAATGAAAAAATATCCATAAAGCTGCAATGGCAATAAAGGAAGCGGCCATGCCTATAATATTCAAAGCAGATTTGAACTTCAAACCATTTACTTCTTTTTTTGCCTGTTGCAGCATTTCATCAGCAGAAAACTTAACTTCTACCTCGTGCTTTTGCCACAACTCTTGTATTTGATCAAACGCTTGCATATTGGTTGTATAGTTCTGTTAATTTTTGTTTAATGCGGTGAATTTTTACTCTGAGGTTCCCTTCGCTAATCCCGGAAATGTCGGCAATTTCGTGGTAAGGCAATTCATCTAATACCATGGTAATGATCAAACGGTCATTTTCCTCGAGTTTAGATATACACTGATATAATAAGGCTACCTGTTCATTTTTCTCAGAAAACTCTTCAATTTTATTTTCAATGATATTTTCAGTTAATTCATCTTTAGCTTGTCTTTTTTCTGATCTTAAATAAGTTAAGCAGGTATTTACAGCAATTCTATAGATCCAGGTAGAAATTAAAGATTTGTTTCTAAATTTATCCAGATTTTGCCAGACCTTTAAAAAAGTTTCTTGTAAAAGGTCGTTTGCGGCATCGGTATCTCCTGTATAGCCGTAACATAAATGGAATATCTTTTTGGAATTAGAATCAAAGATTTCTTTAAATAATTTGTCTTTTTGTTCCATTTAAGGGCGTGTAGTTGTGATTTAGATATGATTGGGGAGTTAATGTTACAGCTAAAGTAAAAATTTAAGTGATCATTCGCGTTGTAAGAAATCAAAATTTGTTACACCACGTAAATATCGTAGTTTTACCAAATTAATAAAGCCACAAACTTTTTTATTCATGAAGAAAAACAAACTCACGCTTTTCATTTTCTTAGCGCTGATTGCTGGTATCGTGTTGGGATACATTTTAAATGTTAATTCTATTGATGTTTATAACCAAAATATTCTCAATGCAGATGCAAAAGTAAAAAGTATAGAAGTAAGTATCGCCAAAACTACCGATACCGCCTCAGCCACCTTTACTCAGCTCAAAGCAGAGCGGAAGGCTAATGCGACCATCAAAAAAACAAACGAAGATATCCGCGAAAAGAAGCTGGAATATTTCACGCTGTTAAGCGACATCTTTCTTCGCCTGATTAAAATGATCGTTGCACCGCTTGTATTTACCACATTGGTAGTGGGGGTTGCAAAAGTTGGCGATATTAAGGCGGTAGGGCGTATCGGTGGTAAAACATTAGGTTGGTTTATGGCGATGTCGCTGATGTCGCTTGTGCTGGGGTTAATTCTGGTAAACTTATTCGAACCCGGAAAACACATGCAATTAACCTTACCTGATCAATTGGTCAATACGGGGATTCAGAAAGCCTCTATGAGTGTTAAAGATTTTATTACGCACGTATTTCCGAAAAGTATTGCAGAATCTATGGCAAACAATGAGATTTTGCAGATTGTGGTATTCTCTTTGTTCTTCGGTGTAGCTACTGCTGCTATCGGAGATTTAGGTCAGGTGGTAATTAAGGCTTTCGATGCCATTGCGCACGTAATTTTAAAAATGACGGGCTACGTAATGAATTTCGCGCCTTTAGCGGTTTTCGGCGCTATGACGGCTATTGTAGCCAAACAGGGCTTGAACGTTTTAAATACCTATGCCATATTTATTGGAGAGTTCTATTTAGGTTTAGCCATTCTATGGTGTGTCTTAATCTTTTTAGGCTTCTTAATCCTGAAAAAACGTGTGTTCCGTTTGGTAAACGATATGAAAGAGCCTGCAATTCTGGCTTTCAGTACGGCAAGTAGTGAGGCCGCATACCCTAAAACGATGATGCTGTTGGAGCGTTTTGGCTGTAAAGATAAAATTGTAAGTTTCGTATTGCCATTAGGCTATTCATTCAATCTGGATGGCTCCATGATGTACATGACATTTGCTTCATTGTTTATTGCGCAGGCTTATGGTATTCATCTGGGTTTTGAACAACAAATTTCAATGTTACTGATCTTAATGTTAACCAGTAAGGGAATTGCTGGCGTACCTCGTGCATCACTGGTGGTAATTGCGGGCACCATAGCAAGTTTTAACATTCCCGAAGCTGGCCTGGCGTTGTTAATTGGTATCGATCCACTATTGGATATGGGCCGCTCTGCAACTAACGTAGTAGGTAATTCAATCGCTACTGCCGTGGTGAGTAAGTGGGAAGGGGAGTTAAAAGACGCTTAAGTCAATAGTTCTGAGTCATTAGTCTGGAGTCTATTTTCCAATGCTTTAATAGTGATTAAATGATTTTGGGATGAGAAGATTTTTCTGGAAAAATGCAAACTTTGCAGCATTTTGAAACCAGCTGTCATTCATTCGTTCGATAATTCAATAATTCATTCATTCAATAATTCAAATTGTGTCAAGTAGAGGAAAAAAAATATTCTTAGCCATTACCATCATCGTGCCGATGATTATTTACTGTTACATCTATTATAAGCCAATTATCCAGAATGCGCCTTTCCGGAAAGATGATTTTGTATCGATGCAGTTTAGCTATGGGCTAAAAGATACCTTAGAAAATACATATGATTCTAAAACCGGCATATATCATTATGTAAATAACAAAGATTCTGTGGTCACTAAAAAATTCTTTTTGAAGAGTGATGACATTTTATACATGCACAGAAAAGCAAATGAAATAGGTTTGTGGAATTTTCCAGATACTATTGGTAGAAAAAGTGATAAATCAAAGCTGGTTCCCCGATACGATATTACCTTTAATTATAAAGAGAGATCAAAACACGTAACCGTTTATGGCGATTTTGATGGCAATCCGAAACTATTGGATGCAGCTGTTCAAATGAGAAAGATTATTCAGGAGACGTTATTACAAGCTGAGAGACGCTCGGGGAAGTAGACTCTTAATAAACCTTTAGCAGCACTATTAGTGTGGTTAAAGGCTATTGTATTTAAGACTGTAACCATTTTTGAAATGAACGGCAGTGCCAGTGGCGGTATTTAGTCCCGCTTTCCGTTATAAGCCCCGCTGAAAGAGCGGGGGCTTCCACTTCAATCGGGTTTATGATTAAAAGACTGTTATCAACCAGGTGCTTTAGATGACGGTTAGTATCAAAGGCAAGTGTTTTGGCAACTTTCAAAGGATTAATTTGATGATACAGATGAGTGGAATTTTCTATCCGTGTGGCAACAATCAATAGGGAATGCGGATAAATACCGGTTTTAAAATCATTTAATTTTGCAAATCCTGTTTCTTAAGGATTTTAGTAAAAATATTTTTGATATGTGTTTGTGTGTTAATTGAATTTATTCTATATTTGCACCTCGTTAAATAAAAATTAAAAAACTAATATTTAAACAATGTACGCAATAGTAAATATAGCAGGGCAGCAATTTAAAGTTGCTAAAGACC
>Ga0308159_1001173_pt1 | contig 41755 bp, 32 predicted proteins | sample PhyCR1_FD_201040 | JGI IMG/M metagenome (GOLD analysis project Ga0308159, IMG submission 201040) | Phyllosphere microbial communities from UC Gill Tract Community Farm, Albany, California, United States - DLSLC.R1 | ecosystem: Host-associated > Plants > Phyllosphere > Unclassified | place: USA... | reverse complement strand
CTTGAACCCGAAGGTCGAGCTGATCATCCAGACCATCATCGGCATGGCCCACAACCTGGAACTGGAGATCGTGGCGGAAGGCGTGGAGACCCAGGCGCAACGGAGTTTCCTGGAAAAGCACGGATGCCGGCTGTGCCAGGGCTATCTGTTCGGGCGACCGCTGCCGCTGGCGGCGTTCGAGAACGAACTGGCGGGCGAGGTGCAGGTACCGCAGGGGTGACTGTGAAGTCAAGTGCGTCTGCAGCGCGGTTCGTGGCGGGGCGCATTGGCGGAGACTGTGTCCGCAGAACGTTTGGCCAGTGAAATCCAATGAATTCCACAAACGTTTGATTTTAAAAGATATTTCTCAATCTCTAGTCCGAATCAATCCGCTCGAATCCTAGGACAGCCAGCGCTTTATGTGGGCACAATGTGGGACAGAAATTGACGGACTGCCCCTTGCCCAAGATCGCTCCAGAACTCTCAGCCCGCGCGGTAGCGGCCCTAAAGGCCGAAGGTCGCCACGCGGTCGGAGGCGCCCCCGGCTTGCACTTGCGAATCGCCAATGGCCACCGAGGCTGGGTGCTGCGCGTCGTGGTCGGCGAACAGCGTCGTGACTTGGGCTTGGGCCCGTTCCCCGAGACCGGCCTTGCAGAGGCCCGTCAAAAAGCCAGGGAGATGCACCAACTAGTCCGACAGGGAATCGATCCGCTGGTCACCAAGCGCGCCCTTCGCAGCACGCTGAGCGCTAGACAGGCCAGCGAAAAGAAGTTTGACTGGTGTGTCGCCGAATTCGTCCGCTCCAAGTCCGTTGAATGGAAGAATGCCAAGCACAGACAGCAGTGGGAGAACACCCTAAAGACGTACGCCTCGCCATATGTTGGGCACTTGTTGGTACAGGACATTGATCTTCAACACGTTCTGCTGTGCCTGGAGCCGATCTGGCAGACGAAGAACGAGACCGCCTCACGCTTGCGCGGGCGGATCGAATCGGTGCTGGATTGGGCCGCGGTCTGCAAATACCGTACCGGCGACAACCCTGCGCGCTGGAAAGGCCACTTGGACAAGGTGCTCGCAGCGCCAATGAAGATTCAGAAGGTGCAGCACCACCCGGCAGTGGCCATCAACGACATGCCCGCCTTTATTGACGCTTTGCGCCAGCGCGCAGGAACGGCGGCACGGGCCCTGGAATTCACCATCTTGACGGCCGCCCGCTCTGGCGAAGTTCGGGGCGCGACTTGGGGCGAGATCGACTTCGACGCGGGCATCTGGACGATTCCCGGCCCGCGTATGAAAGCCAAACGCGAGCACCGCGTGCCGCTAGGTGACGCGGCGATGCAACTCCTCAAGGCGCAACCAAGGATCAAAGATGTCGAGCTGGTGTTTCCGGGCAGCAAAGGAGGCCCCCTCTCGGACATGAGCCTGACAGCTGTGATGCGCCGCATGGAGGTCAAGGCAGTGCCGCATGGCTTTCGCTCAACGTTCCGCGACTGGGTCGGCGACCGGACCGACTTCCCACGCGATCTTGCCGAAATGGCACTGGCGCATGCGTTTGAGAGCAAGACCGAGGAGGCTTATCGGCGCGGCGATGCGGTGGAGAGACGCCGTGTGATGATGACATCTTGGGCGGGATTCATTGGCTACCGTTAGCCACCAAGCCAAGAGCAAGCCGGCTGGCGGTGTATGGTCTTCTTTTATATTGGAGGGTGCTCAATGAGCGAGAGATCAAGCGCTGTGAATGATGATAAGACCAATCAAACTCTTCTTCATGACTCGATCGTGCATCTGGAAAGCGAATCCACTGAGTATTCGGTTCCGTTCCAAGAGGTGCTGCAAGAAGCCGCTACCGGCGCGCTTGAACTGCTCTTCCAGCGGCCCGAACACCCTCCTCGCACAGTAATACTTCCGCTGAACCCACGCAACACGGTGATCGGTGAACTCGCTATCTCGCAGGTGCCCGATTACCTGATCCTGACGCGCGAGTCTTGCTCCCAGCTAGTGGATCGCCGTTCGGCACTTGTCACCCGCGCGCACGCGGGATATCGCAGCCGAAGCGGCCAAAGCTTCCTGACCCAAATACACGCTTCAGACGCGGACAAGGAAAGGATCCTCCCGGTACAGGTAAATGGAAAGGACTTCGTGCCGCCCGACACCAAGTATGGATTTTGGGGCTTCTGGGCCTTTTGGTCAGAGGGTCAAGCAGTGCAGTACCGGGTGAGGCCGGAGGATATCTTCGTACGGCAAGGCGAATTCAGGCGGTGGCGACTTGGGAGCTTTTATCCTCGAGCCAATAAGGGGGCCGCGCGGGATCAGCTTGGGAGGATCTCAGAGACAAATTCGCTTTTGGACCCACGAATCAGCGATGACCACAAATCCCCCGCTCTCCTCGCAATGTGCGAGGCAGCATTCGTCCTTTGGGCTCACGAGTCGGTCGTTTTCGATAACCCGAGCACGTTCCCAAAAGACGAGGAGGTGGTTGCTTGGCTGCTGGATCAATCGGATCCGGGCACCTTTACGAAAACTTCAGCTAGGGAAGCTACTCGCCTCATTAAACCCTCTTTCGCCCGAAAACGGGACCCCATGGGCTGAGCACCTGTGGCGCAAACACGCGCCCCGACCGGGTTTGCCAACCTATTTTTGTCGTAGAGTCAAGGGATCCGAGACTCGGCTTGTAGCAGTCTTGAACTCATGGGAGTTGTTCAGACGAGATCAGATGATCGGAGCTCACTTTTAAAGGAGCTCCATGCAAGTCCCCCCTCGCCAGCCTCGGATTCCCTGCCAAAATCCTACGGTCTACAAGCCGCCAAGCGAGCGTCCCTCCGCAGGGCCGCTGGTTGCCCCTGAGCAGACGCTTCCGCCGTCCATGTTCCAAGGTCGCGCTCTCGCTTTGTCTTCAGCGATGGCCGATAGTAAGGCCTCGGCCACCGCCCCCATCCCTGCCCAACTGGCTTCCTTGGAACGCCGGAATGGTCACACTGTGATTCTGAGGCTGCCGCAACTCATCAAACGCATTGGGTTGCAGCGCAGCGCTATTTACGCACGCTTGTCTCCCAAGTCCAAGTATTGGGATCCTTCGTTCCCACGACCCGTCGCCCTGTCTGCAGCGATGGGTTCGAGTTCGTGCCATCAGCGCCGCCGCACGGCAGTAGGTTGGATTGAAGCGGAGGTCGAAAGTTATTTGCAAGGGTTGTGCGACGCTGCGGCCAAGTCCTAACCGCGTTTTATCGAACCCCCACCTCTTAGCGGCTAGCGCCTCAGCCGCGCCAGCTCCAAAAAAAACATTTTCATTCCAAATTTCATGTACAACTTGTATCTTCCGAACTCGGATTCCCGCTACCAACTTCCACCGCAGCTGGTCGAGCTCGTCAACTACCTAGAGAAGAAGACCCACGCCCCCATCGCGGTGATCATTGGCACATTGCTCGGTATGCTTTCGACCGCCTTCCAGCACTCGTTGCGAGTTGAACGTCCGGACGGCAACCCATTGCCGGTCGGACTGAACGTAATGACCATCGCCGCCACCGGCGAGCGAAAAACTACTATCTTTAACATGTTGCGAAAACCTATCGACGACTTCTGCGCAAAGGAACGTTCACGTTTGGATCAATTGCTCGACCTTTACGAAGAACAGAGATCCGAATGGGAGTGGCAACAGCAATCCCTGCGCCGCAAGCTTCGCAAAGCAAGTGAATCGGACAATAAGGGTCCTTGTGATCTTCTTCAAGAGCACTTGCGCAAACATGAGATGCAAAAGCCGAAGAAACCGAAGGTTTTCAAACTGGTAACGCAAGACGCAACGCCTCAGGCTGTCAAGCAGATGTTGGATGAACACTTCCCGGCCACGAGCATCATCAGCTCAGAGGGGGGCGTGCTTCTGGACTCCTTGCTCTTTCAAGATATTCCTTTACTCAATGCCTTCTTCGGAGGCGAGTCAATCGACGTAGACCGCAAAGATAAAAAGACGGTGCACATCGCAGAACCCTTGGTGACGATCGTTACCGCTGTTCAATGGGAAGTGCTGAGTTCCTACATCGAAAAGAAAAAAGAAATTTTTCAGCACAGTGGCTTCGCGGCGCGCTTTCTCATCGCCGAGAGCCCGTCACATCAAGGCAATCGTTTTTCGATTGACGATTCTCCCCGATTGCCGTTGACGATGTATGAGGAAAAGATTTCGCTTGCGCTGAATAGGCTTAACACCCCGAGCGAGACAAAGGAACCGTCGGCTCCTTATGTGATACGTTACAGCCGATCTTCGGCTGTTGTTTGGATGAACTACGTGCATGAAGTCGAGCAGCGGCTCGGCCGGGGCGGCATGTACGCAGACGTCCGTGGCGCCGCCGGAAAGAGCCCTGAGATCGCATCGCGAATCTCGGCAATACTGCAGTTCTACGAGCATGGATTCTCCGAGATCAACATCGAGAATGCAGAGCGCGGAGTGCAACTGGCGCGCATCTACTTGAATGAGCAAAAGCGCATTTTTGGAGGTACCCAAGAGCAGCGGCAACTCGGCAAGGATGTAGAGGACCTCGACCACTGGCTGCACGTCCAAGCGCAATTATCTGGGGGGTACCCCCTAGTCCCTCAGAACGACATTTTGAAATATGGGCCGAACCGACTGCGCAAATGCCACCGCCGGGATGCCGCGCTAGCAGTGCTCCGCGGTCAAGACCGCGTCCACTGGATCAAGCGCAACAAAACACACTATGTCCGGTTGAATCCCGTATTTTACCCGGTGCAAACAGATGCAACGCTTCCGCCTTGGGGCTTTGAAAGGATGGGCCTGATCTGATCACGACGGCCGAGAACACGCTACTCCTGCTACAAGTAGCAGGAGTAGCGGTGTTTTATGTCTTGTTCTGGCTCCAGATTCGCGTCATCTTGAGGCGTACTTGACATCTGTCGCGGATCGATACCACGCCTCGACTTCGGTCACGTCATTGAATTAACCGACTAGGGCAAGGGTACGACGCCTCCGTGCATAAAAATTACTAGTCCATCGGATTGATATGTGACGCTAGGAACCTATCTCGACGAAACGAATTTCGATGGAATTGCACGTCAGCTCGGGATTTTTAGTAGTTTTGTCGACCCTTTCCCAGCGCAAGCGAGAACCACTTCGCAGGTATGTATGTTATCCACTTCATTATCTCTATTGAAACTTGTATGTTCAGTGCTTGGTCAGGTAGCAAAATCATACGCTTCCGAGACGAACGTGCTTAAACTTAGTCATCAGACCATTCCCCTTTTTTGAAGAAGCTCTAGTATGCTCATCGACGATACCGACTGCGAATTTATGAAAGCGTGTCTTCCAGACCGCATGGTGATTAGCGATCAGCACCTTCTGCTGACCGAAGAGACCAGGGCTGCCAAAAATGTTCAGATCATCGCGAACACCGTGCGCGAAGTTTGCCGGCACGACAACCACCTTTTCACTCTAAAAAAACGTAGCGACGGGAGTCACGCCATTCAAGCGAATCGCGATGGAACAAAAATCATGCGCGCAGTGACGGAACAACTGCCTCTCGTTGAAGAGTTAATCCCATGCAACGTCTTTAATCCGTTCGTTGAACAACTCCGCAAGCAACTGGATCTGAGGCCGGAGCTCCGCGAAATTCCTACGAAACCCCCCGCCACAGTCGGCGGGGAAACTCTAATATGGTACGGATGGCTAACCGACTTCGTGAAGGACCTCCGCTCCGCCGTACGCGGCGATGCTTTCCAGCGAGAATTGCTAAATCGTCGCAAGCAAACAGAAAAAAATCATCGCGCAGGAAGCTGCTACATCGATAAAATATTCGAGAAGCGCTCGAAGGTTCTCGTTATACGCCTAGATTTAGTAGTGGGTGGAGAATCTCCCGACGGTCGCGGTATCACGCAGACCGTGGATTTGACGCAAGCGCGCGCAGAGTTCTCAAAGTTCCTACGGTACCTGCGAGCGAATTTCCCCCTGATTGGCTATCTGCGTGAGCTCGAATATGGACTGCACACAGGCTACCACTTCCATCTATTGATTTTTCTTGACGGTCACCTTAAGCGCGACGGCATTGGTATAGCGCAGAAACTTGGCGAACACTGGAAGAACGTAATCAGTGAAGGACGCGGTCGGTACTGGAATTGCAATGAACGGCCTCAAGATTACGAGCGCTTTGCGCTAGGAATGACACATCGCAGTGATGCGCTCAAGCGCAAGGATCTCATTGACAAAGTGCTGGACTATCTGACGCGCAAGCGCTTCTGGATGCGACTAGAAGGCGTTAAGAAGACTTTTGGTAAGGGCCAACTCTACGTTTGTCTGCCAAACACTTCGCAGTTTACGAACAAGGAGGAAGGGGTTTATAAGAAATAGCCTCTTACTCCTAATGTCCTGTTCCGCTGATATGTGAACAAAGTCAATGCAGCTTTTCTAAGATCGAATCAGCGGTCGCAGTCCAACGCATTGGTTGGCCATTGCTGGATTCGTGGTCAAGAACTGAACATTCTTTTCAGAGTGCTCTCCCCTGCTAGAAAATCAGTGGCCCGTACATCGCAAAACTTGATCGTAGGAGTCGGTCATACGCTTTTCCTCACGCAAGAATGCATTCACGCTACTGAGGTTGTTGGCTCAGAGCCTACCTTTCATATTCACCTCTACGGCCGGCCTCTTTGTGAGTTGCCGAGCTTTAAATCTCGTCGCTACTTCATTCATCCGTGACGTGATTGCGCTGACGTCAAAAGCGGCAATTCGACGTCAAGTTGCCCTCTGACCGGCCGGTTTTGGGTCATGTGACAGGCCGCTTTGGGCCCGAAGCAGCCGCACAGATTTCTCCTAAGCGGACCTTTGGACAGCGTCTGAAAGCTACCATTCCTGCGGACCGGGCCAAGTCCGAGTGGTCCGCCATTCCTCAATCTGCGCGATAGCTTGGGCTTCAGAAATCTCGTCATCCTCCGCGTCGAAGTCACCCTTCAGCCAGAGATTGAGCAGGTAACGCACGTCTTTCTCCGCTCCAGACCACGACCCATCAGGCATGGCTCGTTCAACCTCCCCCGCTCAAAGCCGTCACGGCTGCGGGCACGAAAGACAGCATGCGGCTTCCCAAGCGGGTCCGTGTCCAAGTAGAACTTGTAGGTAGTCATGTTTGGTTGGATGGCTGCTCCTGGCCGAGTGCCGCGGTAGGTGCGAGCTGCTAAATTCTCTTGAAGAAGTGGAAGTGATAGCAATCCCGCTGAAGTTTCCCTCTGGCGTAGAGGCCGACAAGCCAGCTGTCTGCACCAGCATCTTTGGGCTCAAAGAAGTGCTCTCCCGGAAAACACAGGTCGGCTAGCCTTGCTGTCACCTCGCCGCGCTGCGCTGCGAACTCGTCTGCGCCTACGAAGACTGAAACAGCTCTGTGGAAAGCAACCATGTAGCCGCCTTCCTTCAGCTCGACGGTTCGAAAGTCGGTGAGAAAGCGCGCCTCGTTCAAGGCCCGACGAGCATCGACTTCGTCATCTTCGCCGGGGGTCAGGTCAAGCAGCGTTCCGTTTCCGAGCATGATGATGCCGTCCGCCCTGTATGAGCGCATTCGGTCTTCGATGGCGGCCAGAGGTGTCCGGTTTTCGGGCTCCCACGCGAGACGCAGCTCTTTCATCTGAGTTCCAAGTACGAATGGCCGGTCAGGTCCGGCAAGTCGAGCATGAATTCGTTGTACGAATGCGGTGCAACTGGCTCATGGTTTGTAGTGCGAATGTAGCCAACGGTCGGGCGCCAATGCCGGCATTGGGCAGCAAAAGTGGAAGGTCGTGACGAACTTCCGCTTGTGGCCGGAAGTGGCGGTCGCTCAAATTATGAATCGACCTTCCTCGCTGTCGTACAACCGGGCGGCAAGAGCGGCACATAGCTTCTTCAGGATCGCAACAGCCGCCTCGTCGAACACTCCCGACGCAGTGACGAACATCGGCGGCTCGTCATCGCCGACCTCAAGCTCCAAGGCAATACCTTTCGGTCGAAGGTCGTACCGCTGCGACCCCGTCGTGACGCCCGTCAGTTCGTAGATGACAGCGTGGACATGAGGCCGGGTGCCTAACGGCTGCGGGCCAGTCGGCGTCGAGCTCTTCAATTTCCTGCGAGGCCCGAACGAGGACACCGATGCTGCTCATTTTTGGAATTTGGTGTGGAACTGGAGGTGCACCGCGAAAGTCCGGTATTGGCCGACACTAGCCACCAAACGCCTCCCCGTTAGCAACTGTCGAATTTAATTCGCAGCCTTAATCGCAAAATCTTCCGCCGCTCTGTCAATCGCCACCTTTAAGGCTTCTACTGGATAGCGCAATGCTGGTTCGCGATTGGCCGCATTGTAATTGACGGCTTGCTTTGAGGCATACACTTTTCCATTAAAGGACAATTCGATGCTCACTTCGATGTATGGCAAATCCTTGTCGAGCGTTTTCGCATTCCGGATGTCTGCGCCGACAGACCCTCCTACAACCGACGAAATCGCCGCCTTCCGCATTGCGCTTTGAACATTATTCACTATGACAAAATGCGTCAAGGCGACATCTTTTCCTTGAAACAAATTCCCGTCAATTGATGAAAGCCTCGACTTGAAATAGTCAATGCGATTGGGGACGGTCTGGGCATCACCCAGTCTGTATATTCCATACCTCTCGTTTGTGGCTATAAGCGAGCCGATTTCAGGCGTTTTTTCTAATTCTGGGCGAGCATCAACTAAAACTATGTTCGAAGTGTAGGCCTGCCCCGGCGCGTCATACTTGTATTCTGTTGATGTTGCGCACCCGACTGCCGCAACACATGCGCCGATTACTGCAATGAGTTTTGCGAACATGTAATTATTTGGCCTTTCGATTCAACATTTCAGGGCATTTAGGTCAGAAGTCGTAAACCCTATTGGTCAGACGCATCGGGCCCAAAATCGTAACAAGATTATTGTCCAAGCGCTACGCGCCAAGCAGGAACTGTCGGCGCTACGCGACAATTGTTTACCGTAAAGGAATGGAAGGTTGTTGGCGAAGGGCGGCTTTTGGCCGCATCCTGCCGTCAGCCGCGGTGTCCTGCTAGCCAGGCGACTGCGGCGGCGCCATTGGCAAGGACTGCCCCTCCAGCAAGCACGAGGAGGTACCAAGCAAATGCTCTGTCAGCAACCCGCGTAGTCCGACCTTGTATCGCGCTGCGAATCGTGCGTCGGTCTTCAAAAGCGATGGCCAGGAGCGACAAGCAAGATACGACTCCGACGACGTACCAACCCCAAAGGGTCGAGATAGCCGCAACGAAGCACAGGGCGAGACCGGCAATCCAGAAGATGGCGGCGGTGTTCTGCCAGAACGAGGATAGATTTTCGCCAAGGCGTATGATTGAGAGGACAGGTTGAACGTCTGGTTGTGGCCGAGTCCTGCCATCGTAGCTAAGACCGTCGGGCCCGTTGCTGACCTTCAGAATTCACCGAACCGGAAGTACCGGCCGCACCGTCGCAACTACGGGAGCGTGCGGAGGCCCCGGTAAATCGCATCCGCGATAGCTCTTTCTGAAATTGGGCGCATCTGCTCAAGAGCACCGTAGTTCGCCGCTACCATCGCGTCCACCAGCGCAAAACCGACCACCGTCCCGACGACGGCCTGGGTACTGGTGGCACCCTGCGGGGGCATAATGGCTGCATTTGTCGCCTGCCCTTGAACAAAATCGTCCTTCTTTTTTTGCTGAATTGGCGAGGTTCGGATGGCTTCAAACACGTAGAAGAATCGCGGCGGCTCCGTGTGGTTCTTGGGAAGGAAGATGCCTCCTTCAAGCCAGCGTGACTGCGGATATAATTGTTCGTTCATGTCACGAATCGGCCGGCCCTCTCCAAAAAAATATGTGCCGGAATTGTCTTCCAACTCTGCCACGTATCGTCCAGGCAGGATTTCGTGGGAAATCTTGACATTCAGCCCGGCCGTGAAATTCCACACAAGCGACTGCTCGACAATAATTTCTTGGTGAACGGCAACCTTGTTTAGGTGTTCGCGCCTTGTGACGCATCCAGCTAGCACTGTAAAGATAACGAGCGCCGCAATAAACACACGAATGGTAACCCTTCGATTCTCACTATTCCTCCGCAATTAATTGCCCCCTCTCGTGTTTGAGTCAATTCCAAGTCTTGGCCGTGGCCTGCCATCATAGCCAACGCCGCGCAGGCCCCAAAGCGGTCCTTCAGAATTCTTGAAAGCGGTCGCTGGCGCCCCTCAGTCGCCCTCGATTGCCGCACGTTCATCGTGGTCGGTTCGGCGGCATGGAGCAAATCACTCGCCGCCTAATTCGGGCGCTATGGTAAGGCCGCCCGGAAGACCTCCGCTCCGCGCCGGCCAGCGAAACGACCCTGCTTGAATTCGAGGCGGAGTGCGGCCCCAGTGTCGCAAAGATCACCCCACTGGCCGTGCTCGGCTGCTGACGGTGCGTGACGATGCCGCTCGCACGCACCTTCTTCCCGTTCTTCCCGTGCACCCGTAGATCCTACATCCTCTGCTGTGCGGATCTTGAACTTGGCGAGTTCGTGACGAATGAGCGCCAACGGAGGTCCCGTTCTATATCGCCTCTCCATCAGTACACACGTGCGACATCGCTATTGATGGACCACGCATTAGACGTGTTCGGACATATATCAACATCGAGCTGATTCGCCTCTCTCTGATCCAATCTGGTAGGCGCGATTCGTCCGACGTTGGCCTCCACCTGCCATCCACGTGTGGACGGCGAATAGGAGTTTCCGTTACAGACTGTTATAAGCCTCAAGGATGACCAACGCTAGCTCAGACAAGGAACCGAGCCTTCAGGACGTCCTGTCCTTGTTCAAGGACTACAGCGACGACGAGTCCGGAGGACAGCATGCCGTGAGAGGCTTTAGCTTTCAGGTCTGGCAGGCAGTGCTCGAGACCCTCAAGGCTCATGCCACCGGCTTGGACTACGCCGTGGTTCTTGAGTGGCAGCAGGACATCGCCGTCCTTGATTCGGCGACCCAGCCAAAGCGCGTGACGTTCATCCAGCTGAAAAAAAACGAGTCCTCGCACCACTGGACCTTAAATGGCCTGCTGACCACGCCAGCGGGGTCTCCAACTGAGCAAGAGCAGGCGGCCATTGATGAGACCGCTGCGCCGCGCAAGCCGAAGCGGCGGATGAATCTTCGCAGGGGTAAGCTTACACAGTCCACGCTCGCGAAGTTGTACTTACACCGCCGGCGCTTTTCAAGCCTTGCATCGCCACCCGAGCTAGTCTTCGCCTCGAACGCGCCCTTCTTCGTTGAGGTCGGCGAAGACGACCAGGAAGAGACGGTGACGGAGATCAAGCTGAGCGACCTGCCAACTTCGGCCGTGGCCAAGGTCGAGGCGGCGTTTCGAAAGCAGCTAGATGTCCCCGACGACGAGGCAATCGCGCTAGATGGTTTCCTGCTGAAGGTCACCAACTGCCCAACCGAGGAAGCGCACAAGTTTGCAATCGGTGAGCTGGTGGAGCTGTGCTTGCAAAGGAGGATTGAGCCGCATGTCAACGCGCCGTTCATCGCCATTTGCTTGATCGCCTCGTATGTGCAGCAGCGCGCTGGCAAGCGCGCTTACGCCAAGGACTTCAAGACCCTGCTCGAACGCGCCATCACCCGAACCGAGGTGACTCGATACTTCGCCGCTGCCAACGACTCTCACGTCCAGACGCAGGACCTCATCGCGCAGGTCATCGCTCGCCTGAATGCCGAGGCGGCCGAGTACGAGTTGGTCCAGGAGATGGAAACCGAGGTGAACACCGCTTGCGCCGAAGTCACCAATCGAGCTAGCGTGGTCTGGTTAACTGCAGATGCACTGTTCGGCCTGTATGTGAAGAATAACCAATATAAGGGTAAGGGACATCTGAAGGATCGCCTACCAGCGTGGCTGGAGGATTTCCGCGCGATGAAGCTGCAGGACTCGCAGCTCTACTCCAACGGCTTTTTGTACTGCCTGATGGCAATGACTCTAAAAAATGCACAACCATTCCGACACCTTTCAACTGCTGCGACTGGTTCGCAACCTAAGGCAGCATCATGAACCCTACCGTGGTGTTCAACGAGCTTTGGCTGCTGTCCGAAAGAGACGCGAGCGCGAGGCAGCTGAAGTTTCATCCACGACGAAACCTCCTGGCGGGAAGTAACGGGACCGGCAAGTCGCGTGTTCTTAAGCATCTAGTGTGGGCGCTCGGCTGCGAGCCGGCACGGCGTGCTGCTGGGGAATTTGACTCGAATGTAATTGCTGCGCTTGAGCTTTCGATCGGCTCGTCGAGAACGTTTACCTTCCTGAGGCAAGGCCGTAAGCGAGCCGCATTTGACGACCTAGGCTTCCTGCTGTTTGCCACCGAGTCCAGCACGAAATGGAACGAATTCTTTTCTGAGACCTTCGGCTTCAGGCTGATTCTTCAGCGCAAGGAAGAAGGTGAGTTTGGTCTCGCGGGGCCTGACTACGCCATGCTACCGTTCTATATTGACCAAGACAGTGGATGGGGACCAAAGTGGGCGACCTTTCCGTACCTGGGGCAGTTTGCGAAGTGGCAGACGCCGGTCTTTTCGTCTTTCACGGGCTTGAAGACAAAGGCATACCTGGAGGCCCAGGTAGATCGTGAAAGGTCTGCTGTTCAGCTCAAGAACGCTAAAGTGCATCTCAAGCTTCAGGAGACGTCCTACAACCGCGTGGTGGAGATGCTTCCAGCCGATACAACAACCCTCGACGAGACGCAGTTTGCACACGAACTGCGCGAGGTTTCAGACTTAACTAAGGCATTGCGCGGCGAACAGGATGAGGTTCGCGCGGACCTGTTTAAGCTCGCTCAAAGGCGGCACCAGCTGACTGCTGAGTTGAACATGGCGCTGGCCAGCGAACGTGAGCTTATCGACGATCAGGCGTTTCTCGCAGATTACTCGGACGACGAGCCGCTTGTCTGCCCAACCTGTGCGCATGTTCATACAGCCACATTCCACGCGCGGCAGGCGCTCGCCACCGACACTCAGGACATCCACGAGGTGGTCATCCGATTGCAAACGGCGCGACACAGACTGCACGCCGACGAGGCGGCCCTCCAGATCAAGCTCAATGCAGTGGCTCAGCGCCTTCGCTCACTGAACGAGTCTCTGACAGTTCAGCGCAACGGCCGACCCGTGGCGGACGTGGTGGTCGCCAAGAGCCTGTCGGTGCTCAAGGAAGCGTACGACCTCACGCGACGCGACTTAGCCGCGGAGCTCGACTCTGCCGCAGGGGAGGTCCAGAACTACGACTTGAAACTACGGGAGTTGACGGACAAGGAGCGCGAGAAACGCATTCGCGCATCGTTCAAAGAAGACCTGATTTCTTACGCCGACATGTTGGACATCGCCAAGGCTGAAATCGCGTCGAAAGTGACCATTGGCACGAGGTCGCCGAACGCAAGCGGAAGCTACGCGCCGCGCGCTGTGTTGGCGAACCACCTTGCTCTGTTATCGACTCACTCGAAACACGGCGACGGCCCCGTGTTCCCGTTCATCGCGGATACGCCACAGCAGTCAGGTCAGGACCCCGTGAGCCTCGGGCGAATGCTTGACACCATCTTAAAGCGAGCTCACTTGGGCCAAACCCTGGTGGCGACCGAGTCGATTCCGGACAACTGGGTGCCTCCGGACGACTGCAGCGTCCTCGCGTTCGGCAGCAAGCGTCACCTACTGCAGGAAGAAGCGTTTCGCCCAGGAGTCTCTGCCCTCGGTGGAATGGTCAAGGCGATGCACGACGAACTGTTGAAGCAAGCGCCGGTCGCTGACGAACCTGCTCTGGATGGCGACATTCCGGTTCCGGACGCCGGTGGCGACGATGACGATTGACATCAGATTGAGGTGTGAGTGGCCTGCCCCACCCTTGAGCAATACAACCAAGCGTTTTCAGCTCATTCCACGCTGCTGGCGGACGCAGAACTGCGTGTGGGTACTCTCGCCAAGAGCGGCTTGGGCTTGCCTCTCGCGATCAGCGGCGGAATCGCCCTGACCTACACGGTCGGTACGTCACAGGGCAAGTTCGCCGTTCGCTGCTTCCAGCGTGACCTGCAAAGCGGCAACTTGATGGTGAGCCGCGACGGCTCGTCAGGCAGCCACAGGACATGCGCGCCGGTGCCGACCGGTTGCTCAACATCGTCGTCAACACCGTGGGCGCGGCGCATGCGCACCACGGCTAGGCATGGTGGGCCTGGATGGGTATTCCGGAGCATCGTGACCGCCCATTCCGGGCGAACGTGACCGGTGATTCCGGGCTGAACGTGACCGATTTCGGGGTACTCCGGAATGAGCGGTCACGATGCCGGAATCGGCGGTCACGGCAGCGGAACGCTGGTAAGCCGTCAATCAACCACGCCCTTGCGCGCGATGCCGGAGTCGATACGCGCAGCGCGGCTTATGCTGCGCCGAGCTCGATGTTCCAGGGCAGCAGCGCCTCGTAGTCGTCAACGGTCTGCGCCAGCGGCAGCCTCTTGAACAGCGCGACGAGGTAGCGGTACGGCTCGATGTCGTTGGCCTTGGCCGTCTCGATGAGCGAGTACAGATTGGCGCTGGCGTTCGCGCCACCCACGGTGTCGGCGAACAGCCAACTGCGTCGCCCGACGACGAAGGGCCGGATCGCGTTCTCCACCGGGTTGGAGTCCAACGGCCAGGTACCGTTGTCCAGGAATCGCACGAGCTTGGGCCACTGCCCGTACAGGTAGTGCAGCGCCTCGCCCAACAGGCTTGACGGCGCAATGCTGTGCAAGTGCGTGAGCAGCAATCGCTCGATCTCGCGCACGACCGCGGCGCTGTAGCGCGCACGCAGCCGCATTCGACGTGCAGGCGTCCAGTCCTTGGCCAGCGCCTCGGCGCAGTACAGCTTGCCGATCAGCCGCACGAATCGGGTTGCGATCTGGTCCGGTGAACGTGCTGCCTTCGGTAGGGCCTCCTCAGCCTTGATGAACGGCCGGCGCGCGTGCACCCAACACCCAAGATGCGTGCGCGTGCGAACTGACGCCGAGAAGTTCTTGCTGCTGGCCGCCCTCAACCTCGTGGAGTGCGTGGCCTACGTCGGAGCACAACTGCAGGCCAGGTGAACCGCGTGCGGCCGGTCAAGATGGGATGACTGGACGCTCACCACGCACGTGCTGGTGAGCAAGTATTGCGACCACACGCCCCTGTACCGGCTGTGCCAAATCTATGCCCGGGACGGCGTCAACTGCAGCGCTCGACCCTCGCCGACCTCAGCAGGTGCTCTCGTCTGAGGGGCCTAAGCGGCAAGCCGGTAGGTCGCGTCGCTCTTCTTCTTTTCGATTACACCTTTGGCAACCAGACGGTTCAGCCAGTCCCGCGTCTGCATCTGATTGAGGTCCAACTCGTCGGCGATCTGAGCGGCCTTCTTGGGTGCGTGAAGTACCTGCCGAATCAAACGTTCAAAGGTCGCGAACATCTCCTGCTTCAAGCCAACTGGCGGACGCGAGGGAGCCTCAACGAGTGTCGACTTTGCGTTTGCAGGCGACGGATCTGACGCACCTTCTTCGAGGGCCTCTGGGTCACTAGGCGGCTCTTCAAGCATCGAGACTTGGCGCGCTGCGTCTGAAACTGCATCCGAAACCCTGCTCGGCGCACCAGCAGCAATCTTGAAGTCAAGATGTCCCTGAAAAGCAGCAGCAGCGGCCGCCTGGCTATCGTTTGATCGATCCGCAAACAGAGCTTCTAGCGCTTCCCCATCCTCCGGCTCTGGCCAGGGCAAGGCTCCCTCTCGGAGCAAAGCGTCTAGGCCCGCTGAACGCTTGCCACTCGATCGGATGTAGAGCGGAACGAAGCGAAGCTTGCGAAGCTGCTCTATCGCGCCAGCCCACGTCCCACCCCGCTCCAGGTCTGAGTTCACGACCAAGCCGACGTCAGCCAACGCGAAGATGAACTTGTTGCGCGCGATGGCGTGCCCGACATTGAAGCCAGCACTCGGGTCGTAGGGCGAGATCAGCAATGTGCGCCTCTCTTGAAGGCCATCTCTAAATCTCCGACTGATTGCCGCCTGCGCCAGTCCTTCTGCCATGACGTTGCAGACTATGCCGCCGAGAGCCTCAGCCCCACCCATCGCAGCACTGTCAACACCCTTAGCGCCTCCGGAGATCAAGCCTCTGCCAGCACTTGCCGCCCTCTCTCCGGCACGCTGGGCATAGCTCAGCATCTCGTCGTCCGCGTCACGGGAGCCTACGACAGCCAGGCCGCCGTTGTCGACAAGATCCAAATCGCCACAACCGTACATAACGGGCGGCGCTTCGTGCTTAAGGCGTGATTTGACCCGCTTGGGATACCGGGCATCGGCGCGACTCACTACCCAGATCGAACGCGCACTCCAGTAATCCAGCGCTTGGGCAAGCTGAAACCCTCTGCCCACCAAACGGGTCAACCGTCCTAGCCCGAACAGGTTCTCGGCCTGGCGCAGCGCAGGAGACTGTGGGCGGAGAAGGTCGGACGGCTGAAAGCCTTCTTGCACGAGGAACCTTGTAAGGTCGCTGTACTCACTTTGCTTCAGCAGTTCCGCACGGGCGCCAACCTTGCCGACCATCAACGGCGCCGTCAAGAGCAAGATCGCTTGACAGTTTTCGGAGATCTGCAGACTCATTCTTCATTCCCAGTTTTGGCAAGCGCGAGGGGCCACACTTCGCCGCAACCGTTGGAGCGCAGCAGCCAAGCGCCAATCGCGAACGTCCAGCCCGAGTTCACGATATCGTCGACCAACAACACCGGACCGACCTTGCCGTCAAAGTCGCTGAATTCAAGCGACTGATCGAGGTTCTTTGCCTGTTGAGAGCTATTGTGCATGGACTTCTGAGCTGAGGTGTGCTTCACCTTGGTCAGCGCCGCGTGGAACGGAAGTTCAAGCTCAGCGGCAAGCCGCTTCGCAAAGCTCGGCACGAGATTCGGATTGTTGAGTGACGGGATGCAGGTGACCCATTCCGGAGCTGGTTTGAAAGCCGACCGGCGCACCAACCCGGCGCAGGCCTTAACGAGGTCGTCGCCGAAGTGCCTGTGTACGTAGCGAGCATCACGGACGATGTCGCCCCACCCCGCCGTACCGTACATCGATAGCGCAAAACCTTGTCCCGCATGCAGCTTGTCAGCGATATTTCCCCGCAGCCTGTATCCGTCCAATCCTCCATCAGGCCACCTCTTGCGCACCTTGATCGGCAAGCTGGTGTCCTTCATGTACCGATCCGCCTCCGCAACGAGCGCCGGGTCGACCGCGGTGGGCAACGGCGGACTGCGCGGCGCCTCAATGGTCGTCGGGTCACCATCGAGAGCCGAGACCAAGAACTTCATGTGCCCTTCGGTGAGGGCCATGTACTCCTTCATCTGAGCATGCTCGGCCCGCCGCAGGTCGGTCACTCTTTTGGCCGTCTCCCAGAAGCTACCCGCCAACTTGCTACCTGTGACCTTCCAGCTTGAGCCTTCCTTCACGATCGGCGCGGGGCTCTCGATGGAAAGGGCGGTCAGCGTTTTCTCGATTCGTCCCTTGCTCAAGTTGATGACCTCCTGAAGAGCTGACACCGAAAGGCCATCGTCCCCAGCCGTATCGAGCGCCTTCATGACCGCGGTCACCTCATCCGGCCTTGGAAACGCGCTCGCGATGAAGTAGGTATTGATGTCCAGCTGGTTCTTGACCGCCAGTACGACTCCGCGAGCATCGTCGATCGCACGCCCGGCGCGACCCACTTGCTGGTAATAGTGGACGACAGAGGACGGCGGCTGATAGTTGATAACGAAGGTCAGGTCAGGCTTGTCATAGCCCATGCCAAGCGCCGAGGTCGCGACAAGCGCCTTGACCTTGTTCTCCTTGAGCTCCTGCTCCAGAACAGCGCGATCCTCTGAATCGCTCGTGTAACCCTTGACAGAAAGGCCGCAGTGCGTGAGCCAACTGACGATGTACTGCACGTGAGCCTTCGTCAGGGCATAAATGATGCCGCTGCCGGGAAGCAAATGGACGGTTTGTGCGAGCCAGGCGAGCCTCTCTGCGTCGCTCGCAAATGTGATTGTCTGAAGCGTGATGGACGGGCGATCCAGCGAGCCGCGTATCACTTGCAGGTTGGGGCCAAGGATCTGCTCGAGATCGCCTGACACACGTTCGTTTGCCGTGGCCGTGGTCGCGAGCACCGGCAAGTTGGAAGGCAACGTTGAAATGAGCCGCGTGACCAGCTTGTACTCGGGCACAAAATCATGCCCCCAGTCCGAGATGCAATGGGCCTCGTCGACCACGAGCATCGACACGTTGGAAATCTTGGCCAAGAGGCTGGCCTGGAAATCCTTGCTCGCCAGTTGCTTCGGGTGGAACATGAGGACGTCAATCTTCCCTGCCTCGATGTGTTTGGCGATCTCCGCCCACTCCGTTAGGTTGGTCGAGTTGACCGTCCTAGCCGTCACCTGCATGCGCTCGGCCGCCATCTCCTGATCCCGCATCAGAGCGAGCAAGGGTGATACTAGGAGGGTTGGCCCCCTCCCCTGTTCGCGGATCAGTTTTGCGGCGATGAAGTAAACGAAGCTTTTGCCCCAACCCGTCTTTTGAATGACCAGGAGGCGCCCCTCCGCGCCCGTAACGAGGTGACGAATCGCATCTTCCTGCGAGTCGCGGAAGGTGGCGTCAGGATTCCCACTGCCTTCTCGGAGGAGCTGTAGGGCGCGAGCTTGGTCGTATTTCATGAAAATCCCTCGAACATTTGTGATGCTACTGATTTGGCGGGTCACGACGAGCTGGACGCGCGCCCGACACCCGAGAATAAGTGATTGCATCGGCGCCCTGGCGGAGCTCGTCCTAGACTTCAGATATAAATGGAAACCCGCAGACATCATCCGGTGCGTAACGACCTCTGACCGTGCTGTGAGCTGCCCATCGGCAACCGAGGCGTCGAGATCGAGTTCTACCGCGCCCTGCCGGTGGGCTGACCGCTGGCACAGCGGCGCGCTGAGCAAACCTTGGCCTCGCGGCGCGAGCGGAACCATTCGACGGACAGACACGTCGCTCGCCGAAGACAGCTTCTGGTCGGCGGATTCAACCGGTCGATGCAACACATTCGCTGAACATCTGAGCTGCTGTGTGGAAGCCAAGCGTCTTGCGTGGCCTTTCATTCAATTGTCTTGCAATCGCGTTGAGTTGAAGCTGTGAGTAGCCCAAGATATCGATGCCCTTGGGCATGTATTGCCGCAGCAGCCCATTTGTGTTCTCGTTGCTGCCGCGTTGCCAAGGGCTCTGTGGATCACAGAAGTAGACTTGGATGTCGGTCGCCATCGTGAATCTTTTGTGGCCGTGCATCTCCGTGCCTCGATCCCAGGTCAACGACCTGTAGAGCTCCTGCGGCAATTTGCGCGCCTTCTTGATCAACGCGTTGACGACTGATTGCGAGTCTTTGCCTTCGAGCTTGACCAACATCGCATATCGCGTTTGTCGCTCGACCAGCGTTGCGATCTGGCTGTCGCCGCTGCCGAACACCAGATCCCCTTACCAATGACCAGGCACCGCCCGATCCTCGACAGATGCGGGGCGTTCGCTGATAGACACGGCATCAGCAATCTGCCCGTGGATCGCGGTCTTCTGCGTATAGGCCCGCGAGCGTCGCATGCCGCGCGTGCGCCTGAGGTGTGCTCCAGGAACTCCTTCTTCAACGCGCCATGCGCTTGAATGAACAGGCTGCGGTAGATGGTCTCGTGTGACACATGAAGGCTCAGGTCGTTCGGATAAGTATGCTTGAGCCAGCCGGCGATCTGCTCAGGCGAACAGCTGGCCAATTTGGTGAAGGGTCCAACCATCTCTGCAGCGCTCGCGCACCTGAAACGCCCACCGTCGCCTATGCCAAAGATGTACTTGAGGACCGCACGCATGTCTACTGGTTGGCCGGCGCAGAAGCATTCGACGCTCTGGATGCAGGCGACGAAACTCTGCAACAACTAACCTATCGGGCGTTCGCCAAGCTGTGGGCGAGTGCCGGAGCAGACACGCACGTTCCAGTGGGTGCCCACCCGGTCCTTGGTCAATCGCGAACCGTCCTTCAGAAGCCATCGCTGATGGCTCTCCAAAAAGGGCAAGTCACCCGGCCAGCACATCGCGCTCGGCGTTGAGGGCTGCGAGTCACGTTGAGCCAAATTACGTAACAATGCAAAGAAGGCCGTGACTTGCCAGAATTTGAAGAATTTCCCTTTCATCATCAGCTGAACTTCCGGTGGGCATGGCGCGACCGATACGAATACGAGGGTCCGCGTCCAAGGCAAGAACCACGGTATTGTGTTCGCTGGAGCTGACTCTTCGAAGCATTGTGGGCTGAAGACGATCTTGCAGAAATTTCAGGGCCGCCATTGCCCCAATCGCTCCAATTGATATGTCGGTCTTAATGAAGACGGGGGTGCTATTCAGCCCCCTAGTTGGGTCGGAAAGAAAACTCCACTCGAATGACACGTTGGCAACTCCTCAAGCAAAAGGGTGACTATTCACGACTTCGGAGTCGGCAAAGCCCGCTCCTGCCAACATTATTGAGGCAACATGCTGCCCCCGGGGCAAGCTATTTCTTCGGCTGTCTGCCGTAACGTAGAAGGGCGGATTCAAATCTGAAGCGCAACGCCCGGCCCTGTAAGGTCCATCCATGTTGCCCCGCTCCCCAACCCATACCCAGCTCCAGCCCGAAGACTGCATCACACTGGCCAGCCTCAAGCAGCAGGGCTACAGCTTGCTTGCCATGGCGCGCGTGCTCCATCGCAGCCCCAGCACCCTCAGCTGGGAGCTCGAGCGAAACAGCACTGCTACCGGCCACTACGCGAGCGCCCTCGCGCAGCAAACCTGCAGCCACCGTCGCATGCAGGCACGTCCCCTGCGTAAACTGCACATCGACTCGATCCCGTTCGGCGCCGTCGAGCACTTCCTGCGCTTGCGTCGGTCGCCCGAGCAGATCGCCCTGGCGCTCGCGCGCCTGTACCCTCAAGGGCATGACCACCGCGTGTCGCACGAAACCATCTACAACTGCATCTACGCCCAGCCCGTGGGCGAGCTTCGCCGTGACCTGATCGCCTGCCTGCGCCACGCGCACAACAAGCGCCTGCCGCGCAGCAAGGGCGAGGACCGCCGCTGGCAGATCCGCGGCATGCTCAGCATCCACCTGCGCCCGCCCGAGATCGAGGACCGGCAGTTCCCCGGCCATTGGGAAGGAAACCTGATCAAGGGAGAAGGCAACGCCAGTGCGGTGGGCACCCTGGTCGAGCGCAGCAACCGTCTTCTGATGCTGGTGAAGCTGCCCCACCCCCAGCCAACGACTGCCGCCCATGTGCTGCAGGCCTTCAGCGACAAGCTCAACGGCATTGCCCAGCCGATGCGCCAGAGCATGGCACCACATTTCCCCCGGATATTCGCTCGCCAGCTCCTCAAGTGCCGATTTACGCTAGTTTGCGCAATCATGCCACTGTGTGACAAGATGTACCAGCAAACCGGCGGAGCAATGAAGGCCGACAAAAAGGAGAACAATGAACGATCAGCTGGACCTGGACCTGGACCTGGACCTGGACCTGGACCTGGACCTGGACGTGGACCTGGACCTGGACCTGAGCCTGAGGGCTATGGGGCGGAGTGCGCGGGTGAAGGATGAGTAGCACCTCGGCCGAACTCCAGAGCAAAGCCAACCCACAGCAGTTAGAAGCGATCCTAACGACCGACGGTCCGGTATTGATCATCGCGGGGCCAGGGTCAGGTAAGACATTCACGCTGGTTGAGCGCATCGTCTACCTCATCACGCATAAGGGCGTCGCGCCGGAGTCGCTGTTCGTAGTCACATTCACGGACAAGGCGGCACGCGAGTTGACTACCCGCACCTCCAACCGGCTGACGGAGCTGGGCATCAAGTTCAACCTGAACGAGATGTACCTCGGTACCTTCCATTCGATCTGCCTGCGTATCATCGAAGACTTCCGCGAGTTCACGCGGCTCAAACGCAGCTTCACGCTGTTCGACCAATTCGACCAGCAGTACTTCCTGTACCAGCGCATCAAGCACTTCCGCGAACTACCCGATGCTCAGCTGGTCATGGGCGACGACCAATCGGGCCGCTGGGTGCAGTCCGAGAACTTGCTCAAGTGGCTCAACAAGATCAGCGAGGAAGCCCTCGACGCCGCGACGCTGGCGGCTGCGCCGGAAACGGAAATCCGAGCGCTGGCCGCGTGCTTTGCCAAGTACCAGGAGCTGCTGCACGAGAACAACTCGCTCGACTTCTCCGGCATCCAGTACGAGGCATTGCAACTGCTGGAAAAGCGCCCGGAGGTACTGGCGCAACTGCGCGAAAAGCTGACTTACCTGATGGTCGACGAGTACCAGGACACCAACACCATTCAGGAGCGCATCCTCGTGCTGCTGGCGGGCGAGAAGCGCAATCTGTGCGTCGTGGGTGACGACGACCAAGGCTTGTACCGCTTTCGCGGGGCCACCATCCGCAACATCCTGGAATTCCCCGCGCTGTTCGACGAGGCCCAGTGCAAGCGCGTCACCCTCACGGTCAACTACCGCTCGCACCCAGACATCATCCGCTTCTACAACGAGTGGATGCGCGAGCAGACGTGGGACGACGGCAAACGCGTCTTCCGCTTTGCCAAGCAGATCGTCCCGCGCGACGACGTCTTCCCCGACGTGCCAACGGCAGTGCGGCTGGCGGCCACCGACAACAAGGACGAAACCACCAACTGGCACGCCGAAGTGCTGGCCTTCCTCAACGGCCTCAAGGCCTCCGGCAAGCTGACTGACTGGAATCAGGTCGCCTTCCTGTTCCGCTCGGTCAAGAACGACAAGGTGGTCACACTGGCTCGCTTTCTCGAAGCTGAGGGCGTGCCCGTGTTCTCGCCGCGCTCGAACATGTACTTCGAGCGCGAGGAAATCCGGCTGATGATCGGCGCGCTGATCTTCCTGTTCCCGCAGTTCCCGAAGATTCGGGCGTGGGCCGAAGGCGTCACGCTGCCGATCTGGGACTACTACGACCAGCTCTGCTTCGCCGCCTTCACCACGGAACTGCGCAAGCCAGAGAACAAGCCCTTGCTGGATTGGGCGCGCCCGCTGGCCAAGCGCCACGCCGTGCTGACCCAGAACACCGACTACTCGTTCTCCGGCCTGTTCTACCAACTGCTGCAGTTCCCGCTGTTCGCACGCTTCCTCGCCGAGGATGCCGTGCAGGGCGTGGACAAGGGCCGCGCGGCGCGCAACCTCGGCACCTTTTCCAAGCTGCTCACCAAGTTTGAGTACCTGCATTTCGTCAGCGTGCTCAACCCGGAGTGGCTGGAGAAGAACATCCGCGACCTGTTCAACCAGTTCCTGCGCTTCCTGGTAGACGGCGGCATCGGCGAATACGAGGACGAGGCCGAGTACGCACCCAAAGGCTGTGTGTCTTTCCTCACCATCCACCAGTCCAAGGGCCTCGAGTATCCGGTCGTCGTCTGCGGATCGCTGGAGGCGGTCCCGCGCAAGCAGTTCAGCGCGCTGGACGTGCTACTGGAAGACGGCGGCTACCTCTCGAAGGAGCGCTTCGAGCCGCTCGACCACATCAAAAACTTCGACTTCTGGCGGCTGTTCTACACCGCATTTTCACGCGCGCAGAACCTGCTGGTGCTAGCCGCGCAGGAAAAGCAGGGGCGCGGCAAATCACCATCCAAGTACTTCGAGCGATTGTTCTACGAACTGCCGAGCTGGCGGGCCGTTGACCTCGGCGCACTGCGCTACGAGGCGGTCAAGCAGATCAGCCTCAAGCGCGAATACTCGTTCACCTCACACATCACCGTGTTCGAAAACTGCGCCGAGCAGTACCGCTTTTTCAAGGAGCTGGAGTTCGCCGCGATCCGCGAAAGCCCGATGCTGTTCGGTACGCTGGTCCACCAAACCATCGAGGACATTCACAAGACCGTGCTGCGTGGTGAGGAAGGCAGCATCACCTCCGATGCCATCAAGGGCTGGTTCTCGGCCAACTACGCCCTGCTGTCAAAGAAGGAGCGCGTGTACCTCGCGCCCAGCTCGCAGCAGGCGGCGCTGCTGCACGTGATGCGCTACTACGAGCGTGAGAACGGGAACTGGGATCGCATCAAGGAGGCAGAGGTCGAGATTTCACTGGTCAAGGATCATTACATCCTCAAGGGCAGCGTTGACCTTATTCGGGGCGAATACGACACGGTCGAAATCATCGATTTCAAGTCGGAGAAGAAGCCCGACATGGAAAAGGATCGCAGCCGAATCCAACAGTACCAGCACCAGTTGGAGGTTTACGCCCATTTGGTCGAGGAGCGCACTGGCCAAAAGGTGAGCCGGATGCACCTGTACTACACCGGTGAGGACGGCGGGAACCCTTACGTGTCCTTCACCAAGGACGACCGCTCCATCGGCAAAACCATCGTCCAGTTCGACGACATCGTGGCGCGCATCGAGCAACAGGACTACCAGATCGCCGCACGTCCGGCCAAGCTCTGCCAGAACTGCGATATGCGCGCCTATTGCGACAACAAGAATTGGAAATTCAGGAAAGACGAAAAATGACAAAAACCACAACACATGCGCAAGAGAGCCTTCAACTGGCCACGCCAGGCGGCGGCACCACCAGCGTTGAAAAGTACGAGTTCGAACCGATCAAGGGCTACCCGATGCTGAACTGGCGTGGCAAACGTCCGTTCACCTCGACGCAGTATTTCCCCGCGCAATTGAAGGAAATCCACGGCGAGGAAGTAGATGGGTGGCGCAACAAGCTTTTCTGGGGCGACAACCTTCAGGTGATGAGTCATCTGTTGAAGCAGTTCAGGGGGAAAGTCGATCTGATCTACATCGATCCTCCGTTCGACTCTGGTGCAGATTACAAGAAAAAGGTTCAGCTTGGAGGGAAGTCCACGACTACAGATCAGCGCGTATTTGAAGAAAAACAATATACAGACCTGTGGTCAAACGATGAGTATTTGCAGTTCATGTTCGAGCGGCTCGTTCTGATGCGGGAGCTGCTTTCAAAGACGGGAAGCATTTACGTGCACTGTGACTCACATAAGTCGCACCATCTCCGTTGCATCATGGAAGAAGTTTTTGGCCAGGAGAACTTCTTAAACGAGGTGGCTTGGTGTTACTCGGATGCTGCAAATAGCAAGAAATACTGGAACACTAAGCACGACACTATCCTGTTCTTCAAAAAATCAGAAGAGTGGACGTTCAACTATGAAGCAGTTCTGCGAGCGCATACCGAAGAGAACATCAAAAAGTACCGATATGAAGACGAGAAAGGGCGTTATAGGCTCTTCGGGAAGAACGTAGCTGGCAGCCCGATTCAGTGGCATCGCGACGTGAAACCGGAATGGGAGAAGACCAACCCTGAGTTGGTTTTCAGGCACTATCTAAAGGACGGCAGCCTTCCGTTGGATTGGTGGAATATCAACCCTGTTAATCAAGCTGCTAAAGAACGGACTGGCTACCCAACGCAAAAGCCCGAAGAACTATTAGAACGTATTCTTCTTGCCAGCTCCAAGCCCGGTGATGTTGTTTTTGACTGTTTCATGGGGTCGGGGACTGCGCAAGCTGTAGCGATGAAGCTCGGTCGCCGTTTCATTGGCGCGGACATTAATCTTGGGGCAATCCAGACAACCAGCAAGCGTCTCCTCAACGTTGCCGATCACTTGCGTCAGAAGCCCCTTGATGGGGAGACCAAGCACTTTGCCGGTTTCGAGCTTCACAACGTCAATTACTACGATATCTTCCGCAATCCCGTCGAAGCGAAGGAACTGCTGATTGAGGCACTGGAAGTTCAGAAACTGGAGTTCAGCACCATGTTCGACGGTGAGAAGGACGGGCGCATGGTCAAGATCATGCCCGTCAATCGCATCGCCACGCGCGCCGACCTGAACGAGCTGGTCGCGGGTTTCGACTACAAGGCTTGGGAGCGCAAGCAAAACGAAAATCCGAACCGTCCGGTCGAGAAAATCTCTCTCGTCTGTATGGGCCATGAACCCGACTTGGCTGCCCAACTGGAACTGGCCGCGAAGCCTTTCAAGATCGACGTGGAAGTGGTGGACATCCTGCGCGACAAGGCTGATTTGGAGTTCAAGCGCGACTCCGAGGCAAAGGTCGCCATCAAGAAGGGCGAGTTGGTCATCGCCAAGTTCTACCCAATGAACCTGCTGCAGAAGCTGTCGATCCAGAAGGAGTCGGTCGGAGACTGGAATGAACTGGTCGAGAGCGTGCTGATTGACTGGAACTACGACGGCGCGGTGTTGCAACCGGCGGTGGTGGACATCCCCGGCAAAGATGATTTCGTCAAGGGCGCGTACAAGGTGCCGGACGACGCGGGCACCATCCGCGTGAAGATCACCGACCTGCTCTCTGAATCGTGGGAAGGGAGCGTCGGCAATGGCGACTAAACGCGCAGCGATCAAGGCCAGCGCCAGTGCGGTCAGCACGTCGGGCGCGTCGCTCGACTTTGCTTTCTTCCGCTTTCTGTGGCGGTTCTATCAGGACAACCGGGGTTCGATCCGGCAGAACTACAAGGAGCTGACCCGCAAGTTCCTCGACTTCAACAACCCTGAGAAGAACCCCAAAGCGTTCCTGCGCAAGCCGCAGTTCGATGCGCTGGAGACCTACGTCTTCCTCAAAGAGTTTCTCGGCAACGCCAAGGTCGAGGAGATCTTCAAGGCGTGGTACGAGCGCAGCGGCAAGTTTGAGGGCCGCAGGTTCGGCTCGTTCCTCGGCACCGCTGGGCAGGAGATGTTCGAGTTCGGCGAAAGTGATGAGCTAGAACTGAACTCTTACAAGGTGCTGTTCGAGAAGATGCGCAAGAACTCGCGCGTCTACCCGAACTACATCTTCGCTCTGACAATGGGCACTGGCAAAACCATCCTCATGGCGACCTGCATCTTCTACGAGTTCCTGCTGGGCAACAAGTTCGAGAAAGACGCGCGCTACTGCCACAACGCGCTGGTTTTCGCGCCGGACAAGACAGTGCTGCATTCACTGAAGGAGATCGAGTCGTTCGACCTAACCCGCGTAGTGCCGCCGGAGTACGTCAACTTCCTGACCACGCACCTGCGCTTTCACTACCTCGAAGAAGCAGGCACGTCGCTGGATACCCTGGATCGCTCGCGCTTCAACATCATCGTCTCAAACACACAAAAGATCATCCTCAAGCGCCAGCGCAAGGAAAAGACATCCGTCGACAAACTGTTCGCCGCGATCGGCGAAACACTCACCGCCACCGGCGTCTACGCCGACGCTGCCGACCTCTATAACTTCGACCAGCCGGAAGAGGAAGGCGAATTGACAACCAACCAGCGCTTCGAGAAGCTGCGCCGCCTGGAGCAGTTGGGCATCTATGTGGACGAGGCCCACCACGCGTTCGGCAAGGCGCTGGCCAAGGACATGGGCGTTGGCGCGAAGGAAACCGACACCAGTCTACGCACCACCATCGACATCCTCGCGGCCAGCCTCAACGCAGCAGGCACCCGCGTGGTGGCCTGCTACAACTACACCGGCACGCCCTACGTCGGGCGCGAGGTGCTGCCTGAGGTGGTTTACGCCTACGGCCTGAAAGAGGCCATCGAGAAGGCCTACCTCAAGAAGGTGATGCTGCACGGCTATGGCAACACCCGCACCGACGAGTTCGTGGACATCGCCATCGAGGCGTTCCTGAAGGAATCCGGTGCGCTGCGCCCGGAAGGCCTGCTGCCAAAGCTGGCATTCTTTGCCGCCACCATCGACGAGTTGACGGGCGAACTGAAACCGGCGGTCGAGCGCGCGCTGCTCAAGCACGGTATTCCGACCTCGCGCATCCTGGTCAACGTTGGCGACGAAAAGCTGACCACCAATGACGACATCCGCGAGTTCAACCGTCTTGACACCGAAGGGTCGGAGAAGCAGTTCATCCTGCTGGTCAATAAGGGGCGTGAGGGTTGGAACTGTCGCTCGCTGTTCGGCGTGGGCCTGTTCCGCGAGCCGAAGTCAAAAGTGTTCGTGCTGCAGGCCACGATGCGCTGCCTTCGCGCCATCGGCGAGGCACAGCACACAGGCCACGTCTTCCTATCGGACGACAATCTGAACACGCTGAACGACGAGCTGCAGCAAAACTTCCGCATCAGCGTTGACGATTTGCAGAAGACGAACAGCGACAAGGAAGGCGTGGAAGTGCGCGTGGTCGAGCCGCCGGTCAAGATCAAGCTCGTGCGGGTGCGCAAGCAGTACCAGATGCGCGAGAAGCAACCCGCTCCGGGACAGCAACTGGTGCCCGAGCGCGCCGACCGTGAGGCTTGGAACACGCTCATCGAAAAGTACCGGCTGATCGAGACGCAACAGGAAGGGCTGACCGCCGCCGATGCAGCACGCGCGTCGGGCAGCCGCACATTTGACCTGACGGCCCGCCGCGAAAAGCGGACGTTCTCGTCGATAACGCTGGTGGCGGAGGTGTCCCGCTACCTTAATCTCAGCCCGCTTGGCGTCGAGGAGCTACTGGACGCGACGAAGGAAGGCACCAGCGAACTGGTCGCAATGACCAACGAGTTCAACGAGCTGCTCTACGACGAAATCATCCCGCGCTTGTTCCGTCAGCTCTACGACCTCGACGAGACACAGCAAACCGAGGAGCATGAGGTCGATCTCATCAAGCTCCCGCCGAACGGCTACTACGAGGTGACGGCGGCCAAGGACAAGATTGTCCGCATGAACGATGTACAGATCAATGACGCTGAGCGCGCCAAGAGTTTCCACCTGGACACCTACTGCTTCGACTCCGGTTCGGAAAGCTGGCTGTTCTGGGGTCTGCTGCGCGAGCAGCGCGTGAAGAAGATCTACTTCACCGGGATGCTGACCCACGGCCAGTCTGACTTCTTCATCCAGTACATCGACCCGGATTCACGAACCGTGCGCAGCTACTACCCGGACTTCATCTTCCAGCGTGAAGAGCCGGATGGCAGCCTGAAGTACGTGATTGTTGAGGTTAAGGCTGACAACCAGATCGAGGACGCAGTAGTGCAGGCCAAGAAGGACTTCGCTCAACAGATCGCAGTTGCCAGCGGAATGGAATACCGTCTTCTCAAATCGTCCGATGCTGACAAACGGAACTTCCGCATGTTGCTGTAATGCAAGCGATCAAACAACCCGGTCGCCGTCTCACGCACGTGTTGAAGATCTTTCGTTGCGCAAACGCCGGCATGACGCCTGAGCGAACCGATCTCTCCGCCGTGGCGACATTTGAATCGGAGCGCTGCCGCGCCGTCTGCGTACCTCTAAAAGGAAATGAGGGATGGCCGTCGCCGAAATCACGCCTTCGCGGTCACTTGGCAGGGCGATGCATATGCACCCCGCACCCACCCGCAGCGCACGAGATTGCCTCGGCTGTCGTCTGCTCAACATACGGCCGGCCGCTAGAGCCATTTTTTAGAGCCTGTTTCACCAGTCGATTCGATGAGGAAATAAGATGTATGTAAAGCGCATTCGGGCGGGCAACTTCCGCGCGTTCGGCGATGGGACCCAAGCCCCCGGCCTGGACTGGCTCATGAGTCCAGGCCTGAACATTCTGGTTGGCGAAAACGATGCGGGAAAGACGGGAATCGTGGACGCGATCCGCCAAGTCCTACTAACGACGAGCTACGAGAGCATTCGGCTGTACGAGCAGGATTTCCATATCCACAACGCGACCCGCGCCCAAAGCCTGTTCATCGAGGCCACACTCTGCAACTTGTCCAAGGAGCAAGAGGCAGCGGTTCTAGAATGGCTCACACTCGAGCCAGATGGTACTTGCTCGCTGATTGTTCACCTTCATGCCAGGTTCTACCCAGCGCACGCCGCGAAGCGTGCGCGAGTCGACAGCATCGTGCGAGCGGGAAAAGACGGCGCAGGTCCCGAAATCGGCTTTGCCGTTCGCGAACTCATCCGGGCGACCTATCTTCGACCGCTGCGAGATGCGGAAGCCGAGCTGCGGCCGGGCCGACAGTCGCGCCTGTCGCAGATACTGGCGGCGCATGCCGGTATCGCAGGTCAGGAGGTGAACGACTTCAAAAAGAACGCACCGGCGTCGGTACCAGCCAATCTGGTTGGGCTGATGGCCTTTGCGCAACATCATCTTGGTGAGCATCAGGTCATCAAGGGAGTTCAAGAGGACATCAACAAGAACTACCTCGGCGAGTTCTCGTTCGCGGGTAATCCGCTGCAGTCCAAAATCCGAATCGCCCCCGACCTCTCGTTGACGCCGATTCTCGAGAAGTTCGAGCTATCCCTTCTGCCGAGCGACCAGATCCATCCAGATGAGCGTTGCGCCCGGGGCCTCGGGTACAACAATGCGCTGTTCATGGCGACGGAGCTCGTTCTCCTGCGCGACGGCGAGGAGCTTGCACTGCTGCTGGTCGAGGAGCCGGAAGCGCATCTGCATCCACAGCTTCAGGACCGCGTAATGGACCTCCTGAAGCGCCACGCTGGCACGGAGGCTGACGAGAAGGGACGCGTTCAGGTGGTGATCACCACACACAGCCCATCGCTCGTCTCGACCGCAGACATCGAGACGATCACCATGGTTCACCGCGGACAGACATTTCCGCTTTCTGCGGGAAGCACCAAGCTCAAGAAGACCGACTACTCCTTCCTGCAGCGCTTTCTCGACGCGACGAAATCGAACTTGTTCTTCGCTCGCGGTGTCCTGATGGTCGAAGGACCTGCAGAGGCCATTCTGCTGCCGACACTCGCCGAAGCCTGCGGCCGATCGTTCTCCAAGCACGGCGTCTCCATCGTCAACGTGGGCCATACGGGGCTGTACCACTATGCCCGCATCCTGCAACGCCAGGATGCGAGCGTCGAGTACCCGGTCCCTGTCGTTTGTCTCACCGATCGCGACATCGTCCCCGACGTCGCTGACATCTACGTGGACAAGCCAAAAAGGGGGAAGAGGTTCGAGTCCGACTACGACGCGCAAGGCATCGCAGATGTCGTTGAAAGAAAGAAGAAGCGTGCGCAGGGCGGCCGGACCATCGTGTGCGTGTCGGACCGTTGGACCTTGGAGTACGACCTCGCGCTGGGAGCGCTTGCCGAACTGATGTTCACAGCAATCTCCCTTGCGGTCATGGCCGACGAGAAGAGCGAGAAGCTCAGTGATACCGACGAGCAGCTGGCACGGCGCTCCGCCAAATCCGCGTGGGAGACCCTGCAGGCGGTTGGGCACGCAGCAGACAAGCTGGCCGCCATCATCTACCAGCCCTTGTATGAAAAGAATGCTTCCAAGGCCATTGCTGCGCAGTATGCGGCGCAGTTGCTGGCGTCGGGTAAATTCGGCCACGGCGATGAGGTCTTCGCAAAGCTGCCGCAGTACCTCCAGGACGCGCTGAATCACCTGACGATGGCACCGCCGGCCACGCGCGCCGCGATGGAAACGACGACGGAGGACGCCGCGGAAACCAGCGTCGCCGCATCGCTCATAGCAGTGGCCACCGCGTATCCGCCCTCGTCGTCGGCGACATCCACAGGAGCGATGGCATGACCGCAGTCCTCGTCGAGCCCGCGGATCTGCTCGATCTGCCGCAGCTTGTCCCCGACCTGAACTTCGAGGACGAGGAACGCCGAGCCGCCCTGCTCGAGAACGGCTCACGAGACTTCAATGCAGTTCCGGGCAGCGGCAAGACCTCGCTGCTTGCCGCCAAGTTGCTGTTGCTCGCTAGGAAGTGGCCTCATGCCCATAAGGGCATCTGCGTCCTGAGCCACACCAACGTTGCGCGCGGGGAAATCACACAGCGCCTCGCCGGATCGGTTGAAGGTACCAGGCTTCTGGCTTATCCCCACTTCATCGGCACCATTCATGGGTTCGTTAACCACTTCCTGGCAATGAGCGCATTGCGCGCTCACGGTGTGAAGGTCGATGTCATCGACGACGCCATTTTCGCACGGAAGGCGTGGGACTTGGCAATGACCTGGCACTACCCGACATTACGCGGCTGGCTCAACAAACAGGCGAACGCGCAGGAGCTGATTGAACAACTCTATTTCAGGAGCGCCACGCACGAGGTGGCTTCCGAAGGTGGCGTGTTGCCGGGCGTCCAGAGTGACACCTACAAGCAGGCGCTTGCGTTGAAAAGGTCTCTGGCCCAGGATGGCGTCTTCCGCCATCGTGACATGTTCGCCTATGCAGAGCTTGCTCTGGAGGGGCATGCACATCTTCTGGATGTCGTCCACCGACGCTTTCCGATGGTTTTCGTCGATGAGATGCAGGACACGTCTTGGGAACAGGAAGACATTCTGAATCGCCTGTTCGATGGACATTCTGTAATGCAACGCTACGGTGACATCGATCAGAAGATCATCCTCAACGATGCGGACGAAGAGAAAGCGACATTTCCGAGGCAGGGTCACGGCACTGTCAGCACCAGCAAGCGATTCGGCTCGCGCATCGCTGCAGCAGTCGCGAGCGTGCGGATCAGTCAACTCCCCGTCGTCGGAGAGGCGCCAGATGGCTTTCCGCCCGTGCTCACCTTATACAAGACCGCGAACGTCCACCGCGTTGTCTACCGCTTCGGACAGTTGGTCATGGATCGCTTCGATGATGCCTCACTGAAGGACAGTGCCGTCCGGGCGATGTGCGCGCGTCGTGGCGGGGATGGCAACGTGGAGGTCGGGCGACATATGAGCGACTATTGGCCACCCTTCAATCAGCTTCGACTGGCCTCCAACCACGCCGACCTTGGGAGTCTTCTGCAGGCCCCTCGGAGTACGCAGCCCCAGCCCACGCTGTCCGAACGCGTCAACGATCTAAGGCGCGGCGTGCTCCAGGTTCTGCGCGCAGCGAAGGCGCCGGTTGCGCAAGAGCTTCGGGACGGCCGGTCCCTTCTTCGTGCAGTGAGGGAGCTCACTGGCGATGCGTTGCAGCTCCAGAAGCTTGTCCGCGAACTCACACTTACACCCCCTTCATTTGCAACGGACGGCGATCGTGCTGCGCTGGCATTGAAGTTGCATGAACACCTTGTCGAATTGCTACCTCCTGGAATGACGGCAGACGCCCTGACGCAACTTGATGTGTTCGGCACTGGCGTCAATGAAGACGTGACATCGGTCGACACCTTATCGCCAACCGTCTGTGCGGTGGTGCACGCGAGCCGCCAACTGGAGTACACCCTGGGAACGGTGGCAAGCATGAAGGGCGAAACACACAAGGCTTCGCTTGTCATGGAGTCCTATGGCGGTGTGAGCCGCCGATTCGACCTTGAGCTCGCACTCCCCTTTATCGCTGGAGTCGGTAAGAAGTTTGAGAAGCTGACGCCCACGCAAAGAACACAGATGCGCAACCTCTACGTTGCGATGTCCAGGCCCACTCAGTTTCTATGTTTAGCGGCCAACGAAGCTCGAGTGGGAACGCAGACGCTCGATGCATTGGAAGGCAAAGGCTGGATCATTGACCGTATCCCGCAAACTGGGTGAGCCCAGTGCCATCGCCCTTACGAAGTATTGGCATGCAGCTCGTAGAACTTGCGCCGTGCGTAAGCAGCGCGGCCCACCTCCGTCACGCCCTGCGCGAAGCTGCTCGGCACGACGCCGCCGGCCATGCCTGCGGCTGCAGCGCGTGCGGCGGTCTGCTGCGCCAGATCGGTCAGGACGTCTCGGAACAACTGGAATACGTGCCCTCGCGCTTCAAGGTGGTCCGCCACGTGCGCCCCAAGCTCGCCTGCATGGCGTGCGAATCGATCTTCCAGGTAGCAGCGCCGAACCGGCCCATCGCACGTGGCATTGCCGGTCCCGGACTGCTGGCCCATGTGTTGGTCGCCAAGTATTGCGACCACCAACCGCTGTACCGCCAGAGCCGCATCTACGCCCGCGAGGGCGTCTCGATCGAGCGCGCCACCATGGCTGGCTGGGTCGGCCAGAGCGAGAAGCTGCTGGACCCGCTGGTTGCCGCGCTCGGGCGCTACATGCTGGCCGGCGCCAAGCTCCGCGCCGACGACACGCCGGTGGCGGTGCTGTCGCCCGGGCGCGGCAAGACCGAGACCGGGAGGCTCTGGGTCTACGTGCGTGACGATCGCGCATCGGCGAGCGCCGACGCGCCGGCGGCATGGTTACGTTATTCGCCCGACCGCAAGGGCGAACATCCCCAGGCACACCTGAAGAACTTCAAGGGTGAGGCAGCATGCGTCAGCACACGGTTGTCGGACTTCGATGCCTCGCCCCTGCTCCGCCATTTCACAGCACAATCTCGTGCAAATTTTTTCGCGCAGGGCTGCCCCGGATCGCGCCAAGGGAGAACGAATCGATGGGGCTGCTAGACGCCTTTAGTTCGCTGTTTCAGTCGTTGCTGGCATCCGTACCCACCTCGGATTCCTCCGAACCGTCCCCGCGACCGTCACCGCACTCGGCTCGGAACCTGATGCCCGGCAACATCCACAGGGGCACCGTCCGGTACGTTGGACCGAAACACGCGAACATCGACGCCACCGGCGTCCAGGCCGTGGTGTTCCGGAACGAGATGGCGCGCCACTTCGTTCAGGATGCCGCCGAAGTCGTTTCGATCGGTGACACCGTCGAGTTCGTGCTGGTCGCGCCAAGCGAGCGCGGTGGCTGGATTGCCAGCCTGTCCGCTGTGGACGAGGCCCGTGCCCGCGAGGCCATGGCGCACCTGACGCCGGGCGATGAGCTGGACGGCACGGTGATCGCCCTGGAAGCCCGGCATGCGGTGCTCGCGTGCGATGGTTTCAAGACCCATGTGCCGCTCGCGGAGATGTCGTGGGGCCGCGTCCGCCGGCCAAGTGACGTGATGAGCCTTCACCAGTCGTACCGGGTGCGGGTGCTTGACGTGCGCCTGTCGGACCTATGGCTGAGCAATAAGCACGCGCGCAAGGCCCATGTCATCGCCAGCCTGCGAGACTGCCGCCCCTGCCCAGAGTCACCTCGCATCCGAATGCCGTTCAGCGCAATGCCCTTCCGACTGTGGGCCGAACCCCGCAAGCCCCGCACCTGCGATCCAGCCATTCTGTACCTGCTAGACGAACTCGACCGGGGCACACCCATTGCCGCGATCCGCGATATGACCGGCCTGCCCGACAACGCACTGGCACGCATGCTCTCGGTGCTGGAGGGAGAAGGCCTATTCAGCGGCGACCTGCTGACCGGTCAGGGTCACGCACTCGCCGCGTCGTTGGCCCGCGCGAGTGCGCACAATAGGAAGCCCCTGCGCGGCCTGTTCGCCAGCGCCGCACCCGGGCAGAAGCAGTTCCTGCCGCCTGCCACGTCGACAGCGGATCCGGACTACCCTCGGTCATGGCCCCGTCCGCCACATGCACGCAGATCCGAGGACGGCTTCCTCCAGTCCGTGGGTGACACCCTGCCAGTGGCGTCCCTGCGCGCCGTGATCGACGCCCCCGCGCAGTCGCAACTCACGTCGCTGCTGAACGACCACGGCCTCGTGGTGTCTGCGCAGCGCGACGCCAGGAAGCCCTCACGAACGGTATGGCTCGACGTGCCGGAACACTGGATAGTGGCAGGCCTCTGGTCCGCCTTCGAGCCACTCGGACCCACACCCTTCTGTCCCGCTGACTTGGCCGACCATGCCCACCATCTGCTGTTGGTAAAACTGACCGTCGCAGCGCCGGACGCGCCGACCGAGCGGACGGTGTACTTGGAACCCTGGACCCGGACCTGCTGGACGAGGCGGCCGGACGGCCGCACACGCGAACTGGTGCGTGACGAGACCGACTTCCCGCCGCTGCCCGCCCCCTCCATGCTGGGGGGGGTCGTCTCCGCCAGCACGTGGATCGTCCTGGAGATCAGATCATGACCACACCGACTCCAAAGCACGCACTGCGGTTCATGGCCGGCATCGCCCAGGAAGCTCAGAAGCTGGGCCTTCGCAAGGGGATCGGTGCCGCCGCGGCGAAGGCCAACCCGATCATCGTGATGCTCGAGGCGGCATCCGCCGTCACCGGGGTCGTCGATTCAATCCTGCAATACCGCACCGCCGCGGCCCACCGCGACGGGCTACGCGACCTGCTTCCGGTCGAAGCCGGGCGCTTGGAGGCCGAACGCGCGCAGCTGAAGCTGCAGATCGAACGGGCCCAGGCGGACATGGCCCAACGCCAGCAGGTGCGGGACCGACTGGCGCAGCTGATCAAGGCCTGCGTCGGTGCCGTCCGGGTGACATGGGACGAACTAGCCCGCCTGCGGGATGACGACCTGCCCGACCTCGACCGCATCGATGCGATGACCGCCGAACTCGACGACGCCTGGCGCCAGTTCCAGACCGCGTTGGAATACCACCATCAGACCACCCACTGAATCAAGGAGCACCATGGCCCCGCTCAAGATCAACCTGCCCGCGAAAGGCACCTCTGCGTCAAGCCGCGACGGTGACCCCGAAATCGTACTCGAGCAGGTCAAGGCGGACGCCGCCCGCGACAAGGCCCGGCTGGACATCATCAAGGAAGCCATCGGCGTCGTGGACTCGATCGTCGGTGTGATCAAGTCGCACCAGGAATTGCAGGGCAAGCGGGCGGAGTGGATCGGACGTGTCGACGTGGCCCGGTCGGAGTTGGCCAGGGCCGAACTCGAATTGAAGAAGGAGCAAGCCACGACGCTTCAACACCTCGCGTCGCTACAGACGATCAACAGGACCCAGGAGGCACTGCTGGACCTGTTCGATAGACTGATGACCGACTTGACGTCCGATCAGGCCGACGCCCAGGTGCGGCGGGACACCCGTCAGGATTTGCTGAGGTTGTCCGAGCAGCTGGTCAAGCTGAGTAAGTGAGCGTCGGGTGATCTGGCTCCTGATCTCGACCGGCGTCACGCTGACGGCCACCGCTGTGTCCTGGTGGAACCACCGTCGCACCGCCGAGGTCGAAGCGGAGATTACGCGGCTTAACGGACAGCATGCGCAACTGCAGCAAGCCGACGCGGCGGGACGCCGGCAGTTGCTCGCGGGCTACCTCGAATCGTTCGCGCGGCTGGTAGCCAGCGAGCTCACCGTGCGCAAGGCCGTCGAGGCCGACCTAACGCGATGCCTGGAAATGGCCCGCTCCATTCCCCAGCAACGCTTCGGAGCCCGTGAAGGTGTGCCCCTGCAGCGGGCCACGCTGGAACTGGAGCTGGCGCTGGGGCGCGTGACCGCAGAGCGAGTGCACCTGGAAACCCTGCAAGGCTCGCTTGTAAACCATACCGATGCCGCCCAACTCCCAGACACAGGCAGCCTGCAACTCCCCGGTAACTTCCCGCGTTGGGGAGCCTGCATCGACGCTGTTGACGGCGACACGCTTCCTCGTTCGCTGCACGGCTACGCGGTCCGGACATTCGACGGCGAAGGTGGCGACCCGCGCCGCGGTATGGTGTTTGCCGTGGACCATGTCCACCGCACCGTGACATTGTCGACGTGCCGCCGCCCGTTGCTGGAAGCCAATCTATCGGATGGGCGGGAGCCGTTAACTGCGGTGGTACAACGCCGCGACGCCGACGTCGTCTATCTGCTGGCCCACGGCGTACCGATGCTGCTGCACGCCGGGCGCGATGTCGCCCCGGCGACCCTGCTGCCAGGCCAGGAGATAGATGTCTATCCGGAAGTGTGGACGCTCAGCGAGCTATGCCAGCCCAACATCGCACACCCGCTCCACGTCCGGTTGAACCCAAGTGTTCATGGCAACCGAAGCCGTTGGTCGGAGATTCGCTTGGCCATCCAGCAAGCGCAAATCGCGCAGCTGGCTGCGGCCTCCGAGCGCCTCGCGGCACTCGCAGAGACCGATCCGCCCTGGCGCTTGCACGAACTGGATTCGGGACGGCTCGCATTTTCGATCGGCGACGTGACTCTGGAGACCGAACCCAGCCTTGCATCAATGGCCTTCGAGTTGAAGGCCGTCCACCTGCACGCCGAGCGCGCTCCGCCGCTGTCGATGCGCGTGCACGCGGAACTGTGTGCCTTCGTCTCCGGCACGGACGACGATGCCCAACTGAATGGCTCGCAGTTTGTGCCGTTCCTCGAAGCCATCCGCGACGAACTCGGTAGCCTGCAGGCGCGCACGTTGCAACAGCGCACCGCGCTGCGACTACGCAAGCTGTCTATGATCTACCAGGATCAGGACGAGCACCTGCGCGCCAGCCGCTCCATCGGCGTAGTGGTGACCGAGCAAAAGCGCGAAGGCCGGCGTCTGACGATGCTTCTGGTAGGTGGAAAGACGCCTTCATGGCTGTCTGCCTCACTGCAGGCCCCAGCCGGCTCCCGGTTGAGGGCCTACCATTCGCACGCCGCCTGGGACGTGGCGTCGGCCCGATGGATCGATCCGAAGCTCGGGTTGCTGACTTTGGAACTGGAGGTGCCGCGACAGGTCTCGCTGCGCGAAGTAGCACCGTTCGAGATTGACCGGCTGGAGCTTGCTCATGAGGGTTCGCAGCAGCAGACCATGTCGCGTGCACTTGAGTGCACCATTCAGGGACGCTTCGCATCGACAGGTGTCCACGCCACGCTGATGGGGCTGTCCGGCGAGACGGTTCCCAATGAAATACTCGGGAGCGAGGCCGTCGCGCAGCTGCTTGCAACGGACACCGACGTCGTGGCCATCTGGGGACCGCCCGGCACGGGCAAAACAACCACCCTCGTCAAATGGCTGCTGTCCATCCTCCCGGAAGACGATGACTCCACGTGGCCGACCATCCTGATGACAGCCCCCACGCACGTGGCCGTCACCAAGCTGCTCGGCGACCTGTTGGAGAAGGCGCCCTGGCTGGAGGCGGGGAGCGTGCGTTATGCGGGGGGCGAGCGCATCCAGGGTTCGGGGCTCGAAGCCATCTGGCACAAGGCCTTGATCGCCGCCCTCGATCCGGGCGCGCGTGGGCTGGCCAACGATGAGGGCCCGGGTGCGCGGTGGGCCTCAGTGCTGCGCACGCGGGAAGGCCGGCAAGCCGCTTCGCGCTGGCTGCTGGGCTCGCGCCATGTCCATGCCGTCACCTGCGTCGGCATGGCTCGGCGCGACCACGCGCTCTCGGACCGCTTGTTCGACATAGTCATCATCGACGAAACCGGCAAGGCCTTCGGCGCGGAGTTGATGATCCCGTGTTCCGTTGCACGCCGCGTGGTGATGGTGGGTGATCACAACCAGTTGCCGCCCACTGTGACAAGCGAAGCGCTTGATCCTAGCATCGGCTACCGCCTGCCTTTCGACGAAGTAAAGGACCTGCTGGCGCGCAACACCTTCCAGGATCTCTTCGAACAACTGCCCGCCCACAAGAAGGGAATGCTGACGCAGCAGCACCGCATGCATTCCGATATAGGTGACCTCGTCGGCCATCTATTTTACGAAGGCCGCCTCACCTCGGCACGGCACGGCGGACTCTGGCACCTGACACGTCGCCGAGTCATGTTCCTCGACTTCTCCCGCGTCCGGGACTACCGCCACGTTCAACGCGAGGGGTCAAGTTCGCAGGAGAACGTGATCGAGCGCGAGGCGCTGCTGGCCTTGCTCCATCGCCTGAGCGTGCGCAACCAAAAGCAGGTTCGCCACGCGCTGGTCATCTGTCCCTACGAAGCCCAGCGCCAGGCAGTGCAGCAGGCGCTGCAGGGCACCCGACAAACCTTCGGCGTGGAAGTTACCACCGTCGACGCTGTGCAGGGCGGCGAAGCCGACACCGTGATCTTAATGATGACCCGCAGCCATGGCGAAGTGCAGTTCCTACTCGACCGACACCGGCTAAACGTCGCGTTGTCGCGAGCCCGCGAGGCAGTGATCGTGCTGGGCCATCGGCGAGCGTTGAGCCCACGGCGCGGCGGCCCAGTCCACGCCTTGATCGAGGAAGGCGAGCGCCGCGGAACTCTCGAATGCGTCGAGGTTCAATCCGATGACCCCGGCTGGCGCCGGCTCGCCGACTGGGTTATTCCCGGACCGTGAATCAGAGTGAGCGTCCAGCCGTCCCGTCTTGACGCAGGACGCGTTCAGGATCTTGGCGTCTTTGCTCCAACGTGGGTGAATCGCCCCGGCGATTGAACTGACCCCAGAAGTTGGACAAACTTCAAGGGGTCCCATGAGGAAGTACGAAACAAAGTTCAAGCTTAAGGTCGTTGAGAGCTTTCTGTCCGGAGAAGGCGGGTAAGCGCGCGGTAAACTCATCTTGCCGATGTGTTGCGGTCGCAGGCTAGGCCTGCGGCTGCCAGTGACGCGGCAACAGCTCATGTACCAAGCTGGCCCGCTGGGTTGGCCATGGACAGTGGCCCCTTGCGCAGTTCGACCTTGAGCTCGGTTCGAACGGTCTCAGCATCAGCGTTGGGCAGGCGTAACGCAACGAACTCTGGCATCGAGGTTCATGGGGCTGGTGTGCTGGGCGGCTGGAAGCGCTTAAGACCTATATCTCACCCCCACTCTGCAAAAGGCAGACCTCGTGCACGCACCGAGCCGTGAGCAACAGCGCAGCTGCCTACTTGATGACTGCGAGAACTTGGACACGCACTTCAACGACGCGACCGGCATTTCCCTGCGCGAGCCGGTTTGGTGTGTGACCACTCCCACGCACAAACACCTTCGAGGTGTCTAGTCCGAGGTCATCAACAAGAAAATCACGCGCTTCTTCAGCTCGAGCAACACTCAAACGTTCGTTCAGCACTGCAGAGCCCGATGCGTCGGTGTAGCCGGTCAGTTGGACTCGATAATCGAGTTCGTTCTTGAGGCTACTGAGTTGCGCTTTCAGCGATGCTTTCGCAGCATCACTCAACTCCGAATCGTTAAAGGCGAACTGCACCTTAAAGCCCGCACCAGCCGACCAAGAAGGTGGCTGAGCTTTCGGTAAAAGTTCGACAACAGGCGGTTTGGGCAATACTTCCAGCGTCCGCTCAAGCATGGCGCGTAAAAGCGCCAGCTCTTGCTGCGTACCTTCTAGCTGCGCCGACAGCAGCACACTGTCCGCCGACAAAACTTTGCTGAAATTGATGAATATCGCGTCGAGTTTGACGCGAAGGTCGTCATTAGAAGTTTTCGCCGCAGCTTTCAGAATCTCTTCTGTCGTCGGAACTGGCGAGGAGGCCTCTCCACGCAGTTTTGAAAGCTGTTCAGTCGATTTTCTGAGACTCTCCAGATTCTCTTTCAACTGTTTTTGTGCCTCGGGGGAGGTATTGCCCTGCGCTGACTTGACACTGGCAATAATGTACGAATTCTGCAAATTAGCCCAGTCGTCGGACGAAATCTTGCCGGTCGCGTATTGTCGGCAGAGATAGTCAAGCTGAATGAGCCTCTCGCTCGCCTCCCCACTGAGTACGACTCCAGTGGATACCCAATGAAAGCCAAGTTTGGCGACCACGGCCTCGAAGTTTCCACCGATGCTGTAGTTCTTCCGGATGAGGCTTGTGATATCTGTGCATTGTTCGCGAACACGCATTTCTGCCTCTGTAGGCCCCCATAACGTGCCGCATCCGGTCAACACCAGCGTAGCAACGGATGCAAATGAAAACTGCCATGTCCTGCTTATTCGGCTGAAATAGCTGCCGCTCATTGTTTACCTGCCAACGTCGCAGCAGAAGCCGCCGCGGATGCAGGCATGGCCGGTGACACTGGAGTTGGTTCAGTTGCCTTGCAAATCTCCATCTCCGTACTTGTCTTTGAACTCGAATACTGCGTAGCTTGGACGTTTTTGGCTTGAGTCCACAACTTCATCTTTGCGTCGCGAGAGCCATTCTTGACAGATGAGACGTAGGCCACCAAGGCTGGCCGGAGGGCGGCCGCGTAGTGTTGAATGCCTGCTTCATTGTCCATCAGAGCTGAGCGAACGAAACCAGCGCACGCGTTGAATGGTAGTCCGTTGTATGTTGCGGTGGCGTATAGCCCTCCGCTGGTCGCAACAAGAAAGTTATCCGTCGGAATAT
>Ga0308159_1001171_pt1 | contig 41799 bp, 39 predicted proteins | sample PhyCR1_FD_201040 | JGI IMG/M metagenome (GOLD analysis project Ga0308159, IMG submission 201040) | Phyllosphere microbial communities from UC Gill Tract Community Farm, Albany, California, United States - DLSLC.R1 | ecosystem: Host-associated > Plants > Phyllosphere > Unclassified | place: USA... | reverse complement strand
CGTGGGGATGAAGGGGGAAGTGGGCCGGACACCCGCGCAGCGCACGCGAGCCGGAGAGGGCCGCGCAGTTTAACGAGCACGCGCCGCCGCCAGCGCGAGAACGCCGCGTGGCCCCGGGGGCGGCGCGGCGTTGTGCGGGGGGATCCGGCCGGCGCGGCGGCAGGCCGGGGTGCGTCAGGCGACCTTGACGGGCGGCACCACCGGCGGCGCCTTCTTGACCTGGCCGACCTGCCACTTGGCCGCGAAGGCCTGCAGGTCCGACAGGCGCTTGAGCAGGTCCTGCCCGCTGAGCGTGAGGATGTAGCCGTCGCTGCCATGGCTGACGATGCCGGCTTCGCGCAGTTCCTTGATGCGGGTGTTGAGCGTGTTGGGAGTGATGCCGCCGACGCTGTCCTGGAGAAGCCGGAAGGTCTGCGCATGCCCGTCGCGCAAGGCCCAGAGCACGCGCAGGGCGTAACGGGCTTCGAGCAACGCCAGCAACTGGCTGACGGCTGCGTTTTCCTTGGTACTCATCGAAGGCTCTCCTCGTAGGGGCGTCGCTGCTGGCGGCCCGCGTCGTTTATGGCCGTCGCGCCGGCGCCACCGGTGCGCCGCGAAACGGTCGGCGACTATATCGCAGACCGCCTCATGCTACAACTTTCATAGCTGGCCGCGCAGCTTTGGTGCGGTCTGTGGCGCCAAAGCCTCAAATTTCAGCAGTCAGGCTTGACGCCTGCACCTCGTCCCGGGCCATGGCTTCGCCCAGGCGCACGGCGCCCCCGGGCGTCCAGGCCGGGTTGAAGACGAGGGCGGGGCGCGGGAACAGCATGACCACCGTGGAGCCGAGCAGGAACCGGCCCATTTCCTCGCCCTTCTTCAGCACGATCTCGCGCTCGTCGTAGCGCCATTCGCGCACCTCGCCGCCGCGCGGCGGGTTGACCACGCCGTGCCACACGGTCGCCATGCTGCCGACGATGGTCGCGCCGACCAGCACCAGCACGAAGGGCCCGCGCTGCGAGTCGAACACGCACACCACGCGCTCGTTGCGCGCGAACAGGCCCGGCACGCCGCGTGCCGTCGTCGGGTTGACCGAGAACAGGTCGCCGGGCACGTAGACCATGCGCGTGAGCCGCCCGTCGCAGGGCATGTGGATGCGGTGGTAATCGCGCGGGCTGAGGTAGAGCGTCGCGAAGCTGCCGTCCTTGAAGCGCGCGGCCAGTGCCGCGTCGCCGCCGACCAGCGCGGTGGTGGTGTAGGCGTGGCCCTTGGCCTGGAAGATCTGGTCGCCCGCGATCGGACCGAACTGGCTGATCGCGCCGTCGACCGGGCACACCAGCGGCGCATCGGCAATCGGCCGCGCGCCGGGCTTGAGCGCCCGCGTGAAGAAGTCGTTGAAGCTGGCGTAGCGCGAGATGTCGCTCTCGACGGCTTCGGCCATGTTGACGTCGTACTTGGCGACGAAGCGGCGCACGATCCAGGTGGTGACCGAGCCGCGCTCCTTGCCCGCGACCCAGCCCGCGAACGAGGTCAGCGCCTGTTTGGGGTAGAGGTACTGCGGCAGGACGGCGAATCGGTCGGACAAAGGCAACCCCGGTGCGTGGAAGGGCTGGGAATTCTATCGACCGGCCTCGCGGCCTCCGTGTCGGCATCGGCGCAGCGCTGCGGTGGGCGAGGTCGCCGCGCGCCGGGGTGGCATCGGACGTGCTTGCGCCCGGCGGGCCGTCCGGCGCGGTTGCCGGGCGGCGGATCCTCGTGGCGGCTCAAGTGCCCAACGGCGATGCCGATAACTGTTGGGAAGGGGCGCGATCGCGCCCCGCAATCTCCGAGGAAACGATATGTCGGTTGCAGCGCGCAGCACGGGGGCAGCAGGCGAGGAAGCGGGCCCGGCGCGCGCGGTCTTCGCGCGGCGCCTCCTGGTGGACGAGCGGGTGGCCGTTGCGGGCTACCGCCTTGTCCAGCCGGCCGGTCCCATGGGCCCGGCCGCCAACAGCCCCATCGGTCCGCCTGCCGGCAGCGGGCCGCGCATGCTCATGCCCGAGTTCCCGGACGCATCGGGCGGCCTGGCGCCGTCGCGCCGCCCGAGCTTCCTGCGTTGCCACAGCGACGACCTGCTGCGCTCCGACGGCCCCGTGGCCGTGCTCGACCCCACCAAGGTGGTGCTCGAACTGGTGCCCGCACCCGCGGCGCCCGCGGGTGAACCGCCTTTCGACCTCGCGTCCCTGCGCGCGGCGCGCAGCGCCGGGTTCAGGCTGGCCTTCGACGTGCGCTGGCTCAACGAGGACCCGCGCCTGGTCGAACTCGCGGCGTTCGCGATCCTGCCGCTGGGGGCCGTCGAGCTGGACCGCGCGGCCGGCGTGGCACGTGCGCTGCATCGCCAGGGCGTGCAGCAGGTGGTGGTCACGGGCGTGCGCACCGGCCGCGAGTTCGAGCAGCTCGCCGGCGCGGGCGTGCGGCTCTTCGAGGGCATGTGGTTCACGCGCCCGGCACTCAACGGCACGGTGCGCAGCGCCGCCGCGTCGCACGCGTCGCTGCTGCGGCTGATGAACCTCGTGCGCGTCGAGGCGGAACTGGAGGAGATCGAGGACGTGCTGCGGCGCGAGCCGACGCTCTCGTACCGCCTGCTGCGCTATATCAACACCTCTGGCTTCGGCCGCCACCTGGAGATCTCGTCGTTCCGGCACGCGGTGATGACCGTGGGCATGCGGCGGCTGTTCCGCTGGACCGCCATCCTGCTGGCCAGCACGCCCTCGGACAGCCTGCCGCCGGCCGCAGGGGCGCTGGCGATCACCCGGGGCCGGGTCATGGAACTCCTGGCCGCAGAGACCATGCCGCCGGTCGAGGCCGAACTGGCCTTCGTGGCCGGCATGTTCTCGATGCTGGATGTGCTGCTGGACGTGCCGCTGGCCGAGGCCATGTCGCTGGTGAGCCTGCCGGCCGAAGTGAGCGCGGCCGTGCTGGAAGGAACGGGCGCGTTCGCGCCCTACCTGGCGATGGCCAGGGCCTGCGAGAGCGGCGACGAAGGCCTGATCGAGATCCTCGCGATGCGCCATGCCATTCCACGCGACCGCATGGTCGAAGCGCACGTGCGGGCGCTCGACTGGGCCGAGCGGCTCGACTGAAGGCGGGAGACCCGGCATGCGAGCGATCGACGACGGCCCGCCCCACCCGCGCGGACAGCGGCCATGCTGAGCCTGGTGGCACGCCGGCTCGGCCGGCTGAGCGTCGGGCGCAAGCTGTTGCTGATCTATCTGCTCGACCTCAGCGCCGTCATCTTCATCAGCGGCATCCTGATCAACGAGAAATTCATCGCCATCGATTTCGGCCGCAAGGAGATGGCGGGCACCGCCTACATCGACGGCCTGCGCCCGGTGCTGCTGTCGCTGGGCGGCTGGGCCGCGGCGCCGGCGCCCGCGCCGGGCCGGCTCGAGGCGCTGGAGCGTGCGCATGGCGACGGCATGGAAAGCAGCGGCCCGAGCGAAGCCCTGCGCGCCGCGATCGCCGCGCTGCAGCGCGCCGAGAGCGAGGCCGCCGCCCGCGCGCTGCGGCAGGAGGCCCTGGAGCGCAGCCGCGCGCTGGTCACGCGCGTGGGCAACCAGTCCAACCTGATCCTCGACCCCGACCTGGACAGCTACTACACCATGTCGCTGGTGCTGCTGCGCTTCCCGGAGCTGTTGGAACTCGGCGCGGCCATGGACGCCCGCCTGGAGGACCTGGGCGAGGACGATGCGGGCCGCACCCGCTCGCGCACGCAGTACTTCATCCTGGAAGGGCGTCTGGACGCGGTCGCAGCCGCGGTGGCGAGCGACTATGCCGAAGCCTATGCCGCCGCGCGCCGCCCGCTGCCCGAACGCTTCGACCCGACCCGCAAGCGCCTGGCCGCCACCATCGACGAGTTCCGGCAGGCGGCGCGGCGCGCCCTCGACAGCGGCGCCGACGCCGCCTCCCTGGCCGCCTTCGGGACGGTGCGCCAGGACCTCTATGCCGCGCTCGACGCCGCCTGGCTCACCACGACCGCCGAACTGCAGGACATGCTGCGGGCGCGCGAGAGCGCCTTCTTCTCGCGCATGTGGCTGCATCTGGGCACGGCGCTCTTCCTGCTCATGCTCATCCTGAGCGCCGTGTTCTACGTGGCGCGGCAGATCTCGCTGCCGCTGCGCCGCCTGTCCGCCGTCGTCGAGACGGTCCGGCGCACCGGCGACCACAGCCTGCGCGCCGACTGGACCAGCGGCGACGAGATCGGCCGCCTGGTGGTCGGCTTCAACGACATGCTGGCGCAGCTGGATCGCGAGCGGCAGATCCAGCAGGAACTGGCCGCCAGCGCCCGCGCCTCGGAGGCCCAGCGCGACCTGGTGGCGGCGATCCCGATCCCGCTCATGGTGACGCAGGTGCCCGGGCACGAGGTGCTGAGCGCCAACGCCGCCGCCCAGGAGTGGCTGGGCGGGCGCAGCGGCGATCCGTGGGCCGGCGGGCTCGAGCCGGCGGTGCGTGCGCGCTTCTTCCAGCAGCTGGCCGACCGGCGCGAGGTCGACGAGTTCGAGGTCCGCTGGCGCGGCGGCGCCGAGCCGTCGTGGGCCGTGCTGTCGGCGCGGCGCCTGACCTACCAGGGGCGCGATGCGGTGCTCACCACCTTCACGCCGATCAACCACCTGAAGTTCATGGAGCAGCGCCTGGAGCTGTGGGCCAAGGTCTTCGAGGCGTCCTCGGAAGGCATCATGATCATCGACGGGTCGCAGCGCATCCTGACGGTGAACCGCGCGCTGTGCCGCCAGACCGGCCATGAGCTGCGCGACCTGGTGGGCGAGCATCCCGAGGGCATGCTGGCCCCCGACGGCGAGTCCCTGGCGCGCATCTGGCCGCAGCTGGCGCAGCGCAGCGCCTGGCAGGGCGAGGTGCGGGTGCGGCGGCGCAACGGCAGCGTGTACCCGGCCTGGCTGGTGGTCAGCGTGGTGCGCAACAGCCCGGACTCGATCTCGCACTACATCTTCACCTCCATCGACATCACCGACCGCAAGAAGAGCGAGGAGCGCATCCGCTTCCTGGCGCTGCACGACGTCCTGACCGAACTGCCGAACCGCTCGCTGTGCGTCGAGCGGCTGGGCCGCGCACTCGCGCGGGCCGAGCCGCTGAACCGGCAGGTGGGCGTGCTCTTCATCGACCTGGACCGCTTCAAGACCATCAACGACTCGCTGGGCCACCACGTGGGCGACGCGCTGCTGCGCTCGGTGGCGCGGCGGCTTGCCGAAGGGGTGCGGCCCGGCGACACGGTCAGCCGGCTGGGCGGCGACGAGTTCGTCATCATCCTGGACGGTGTCTCGGGCAGCGACGAGGTGCAGCAGATCGTCGAGCGCCGGCTCATCCCGCTGGTGCGCCTGCCGCATTCGGTGGACGACACGGAACTGCACGTCTCGTGCAGCGTGGGCATCGCCCTCTATCCGCAGGACGGCCGTGACCTGGACGAGCTGATGCGCCACGCCGACGTCGCCATGTACCAGAGCAAGGCGGCCGGCCGCGACATGGCGCGCTTCTTCACCGCCGACATGAACGACCGGGTGCAGGCCCGGCTGCAGATCGAATCGCTGCTGCGCCACGCGATCGAGCGCGACGAGTTCAGCCTGCACTTCCAGCCCCGGGTCGATGCCGCCAGCGGGCGGTCGGTCGGCGCCGAGGCGCTGCTGCGCTGGAACAGTGCCCAGCTCGGGCCGGTGCCGCCCTCGGAGTTCATCCCGATCGCCGAAGAGGCCGGCCTCATCGAGGGCATCGGTGCCTGGGTCATCCGGCAGGCCTGCGCGCAGCATGCCGCGTGGCGCGCCGGTGGCGTTGGCGAGTGGCCGGTCTCGATCAACCTCTCGGCGGTGCAACTGCGCAGCGGCGACCTGGTGCCCCTGCTCGAACGGTGCATGCACACCCATGGCGTGCTGGCCGGCCAGATCGAGCTCGAACTGACCGAATCGACGCTGATGGAGGACGCCGACCAGACGCTCGAGCAGCTGCACTCGCTCAAGGCCCTGGGCGTGTCGCTGGCCATCGACGACTTCGGCACCGGCTACTCGAGCCTGAACTACCTCAACCGCTTCCCGATCGACAAGCTCAAGATCGACCGCTCCTTCGTTGGCCGCATGCTGCACGACCCGAGCGACCTGGCGATCGTGCGGGCGATCGTGGCGTTGGGCCACACGCTCGGCCTGCGCGTGGTGGCCGAGGGCGTGGAGGACGCGGCCCAGGCCCACGCGCTGCGCGAGGCCGGCTGCGACGAGTTCCAGGGCTTCCATTTCGCCCGGCCGCTGCCGGGCGAGGCGTTGCAGGCCTGGATGCGCCAGCGCCAGGCCGACACCGGCCTGCCGGCATGAGGGCCGCTTGCAGCATGGGGTCGGGCGCGCTTCGCCTGCGCGACTGCCAACAACTGCCGCATCCGGCAGCCCTTCGTGCGGCGGCCGGCCGGCCGCGCTCAAGTTCGGCGCCGGACGGTCGAAGAATCGTTGAACCGATGGGCTCTCCGCAGCCGACACCACCATGACGACCTCCGTCACCGCCGCCGAAACCACCGCCGAACGGCCGGGTGCGGCCATCTCCCGACAGGCCATCGTGGATGCCAGCCGCAAGATCGTCGGCTATGCGCTGTTCGAGCGCCCGCGGGCGGCGGCCAACGACAACGCCATGCTGTTCGAGGCCCTGTCCGAAACGGGTTCGGAGGCGCTGGCCGGCAGCAAGAACGTGTTCGTCCATTGCAGCTTCGAGATCATGGCCGACGGCCACCTCGACATCCTCGATCCGAACAAGGCGGTGCTGCAGATTCCGCAGGACGAATCGCTGACCAAGGAGGGCGTGGCCATCCGGCGCGACATCCTCCTGAAGGCCCGCAAGGACGGCTTCCGGCTGGCGCTGGACCACCGGGTGCTGCAGCCCGCCTACGCGAGCTGGCTGCCCCTGGTGTCCTACATCATGCTGGACCTGCAGCAGCTCGATGCCCAGTGGATCGAGCGCACCATCCGGGCCGCGCGCGAGCGCTCCAAGGCCGAGATCGTGGCCCAGAACGTGCGCGACGGCGAGCAGCACGAGGCGCTGCGCAAGATGGGCGTGCGCTACTTCCAGGGGCACTGGTTCGCCCAACCCACGGTGGTCCGCGACGGCGGCGTGCAGGCCTCGCAGCACGCGGTGATCCGCCTGATGAACCTGGTGCGCACGGAGGCGGAGGTCTCGGAGATCGAAGCCTTCCTCAAGCACGATCCGACGCTGTCGTTCAAGCTGCTGCGCTTCATCAACTCCTGCGGCTTCGGGCTGAGCACCGAGATCACCTCCTTCCGCCACGCGGTGATGATCCTGGGCTTCAACCGCCTGTTCCGATGGGCTGCGCTCCTGATGACCAGCACGCGTGCCGGCGGCGCCGCGCCGGCGGCCGGCAGCACGGCGGTGGTGCGCGCCCGCCTGATGGAACTGCTGGCCACCGACCTGCTGCCGCCCGAAGCCTGCGACGACGCCTTCCTCGTCGGCCTGTTCTCCATGCTCGACACGCTGGTCGGCGTGCCGATGGCCGAGGCCGTGGCCTCCATGAACCTGCCGGCCGACGTCAGCCGGGCCCTGCTGGACAAGAGCGGGCCCTTCGCGCCCTTTCTCGAACTGGCCAAGGCCTGCGAAAGCGGGGACGAGGTGGCCTTCGCGCAGGCCGCGGGGGAATTGCAGCTGTCCAACCACCAGGTCAACTGGGCGCACCTGCAGGCGCTCGTCTGGGCCGACGAGGTCGAGGGCCTGGGCGCGAGGTAGGCGGCGGCCCCCGGGGCGCCGCCCTGGCCAGCGATGGCCAGCGATAGCGAGGGAACGCGATGGAAAGCGTGGGCGCGCTGCGCAGCGTGCCCTGAGCCGGGTTCAGGACGTCGATGCGGCGCTCAGCACCCGAAGCAGCGCCCGGTTCGACTCTTCCAGCGTGAGGCCGGCCGCCTCGGTCGGGTTGATCAGCGAGTGCGACGGATCGCGCTCCATCGCCTGCGCCAGCCGGAGCACGGCGGCGTAGGGGCCGGTGCCGCGGACCAGTGCATCGGGCACCCGTTCCGGCAGCGGAATGCGCGAGAGCAGGGCGCGCAGGGTCTGGCCCTGCAGCGCGTCGATCTGCGACAGCATGCCGGTGAGGAACACCTCGTGCCGCAGCTCGTCCTCCACGCCGGCATCCATGAGTTCGGCCGCCAGCGCGGCGCGCAGGCCGAGTCCGAGGTTCACCGGGTCGAGGTCGCGGTCCTCGCTGGCCATCGTGAGCTGCTCGGCGAGCCAGCCGTTGAGCGTGCGGTAGCCCAGCATCATCACGCCGTGCCGCAGTGAGGCGACGCCGTTGCGCAGGCCCAGTCCGGCGGAGTTGAGGTAGGCCAGGAGCCGGTAGGCGAGCGTGGCTTCCTGCGCCAGCAGGTACTCGATGCGGTCGAGCGACTGTTCCTGGTCGAGGGCGCTCATCACGCGCAGGATCGCGCGCCGCGTGGGGGGCACCGGGTGGCCGTTGAAGCGGTGCAGGATGTCCTCGGCCGGCCAGCCGGCCACCGCCCATGCGCCCTGCTGGTCCAGCGCATGTTCCACCAGCGCCCGTCCGGCCGCACCGGCGACCAGGCTGCCGGCAGGCACGGGGCTGGCGGCGGCGGTCGAGCCGAAGCGGCCCCGCGCCGCATCCTCGCGCGCCTGCATCGACGCCCGCAGGGCCAGCGCCGCATCCTCGGTGCCGAGCTGGACGCACTGGCGGTCGAAGGCGCGCGCCGCACCGCCCAGCGCGCGCAGCTCCGACGGCGAGCCCGAAGCGACGAGCCGCGCGCCGCGCTCGTGCGCCGCGTTCACCGCGCCGAGCAGGGCGCCCTGCGCGAGCCAGCGGCCCGGCACCTCGATCATCGGGTCCTGCGCGCCCGCATGGGCCAGCAGTTCCTGCAGCAGCTGCGGGTGCCTGGCCGACAGCAGCACCGACGGCGACTCGCCCGACCACAACTCGGACAGCGTGCGCAGCAGGTGGCTGCCCTCGGCGCCGGGGGACACCTCCTCGACGAACAGCTGGACGCCGGCCAGCTGGCGCTTTTTGGACCACAGCGCACGGTAATGCAGCGCAACGCTGCCGAGGACCGATTGGGCCATCGCGAACGATCAGGTGATGAAGTTGAAGAGGGACAGCTTCTGGATCTGCGCGTACGAGCCGAGCGCCGCCGAGTACGCGGTCTGTTGCGTCTGGAAGTCCGACAGCGCCTTCACGACGTCCAGGTCCTCCGCCCGCGAGCGGTCGGCCTCGAGCTGCACCGAGCGGGACTCCTGGCGTGTCGCGATGTTGTCGACCTGGTTGAGCAGGTCGCCCGCGCGTCCGCGCGAGGCCGAAAGGCGTGCCATGCCGGCGTCGATCTGGGCCAGCGCCTGGGTCGTGCCTTGTGTCAGCGCCGCGCCGCTGCCGTCGCGCACCGCCGCGATCGCCTGGTCGAGCACGTTGAAGAGGCTGGTGCGGGTGCTCGGCGCGATGGTCAGCGCATCGCCCGCCGCCGGCGTGCCGCTGGCGGTGAAGGAGATGCCGTCGAAGGCGATCGACTGACCGGGCGTGTAGGGCTGGGCGCTCTGCACCGCGGTGCCGGTGCTCAGGTCGAGCACGTCGTAGGTCGTCGCGCCGCCGCCGGTGTTGAACTGGATGCGGTAGCTGTGCCCGGTCAGCGCCGCCGGCGAGCGCACCTGGCCGGCGTCGGTGGACACGTTGGTGGACGTGCCCGTCTGGGCGATGGTGAAGACGCCGTTGCCCGTGGGCACGTCCATCCAGGTCGCGAAGCCGTCCAGCGAGCCGGGCACGCCGACGTCGGACGAGCCGGCCTGGCCGGGGATGCCGTCGAAGCTCACGCCGCCGCTGTCGACGAAGGGCGTGGCCGTGCTGCCCAGGCCGGCGAACAGCGGCAGGCCGTTGCTGTCCTTGGTGTTGGCATAGCCGAGGATCTGGTCGCGCAGCGTCACGAGCTGCTGGGCGATGCTGGCCCGGTCGGTGGCCGAGAGCGCGCCGTTTCCGGCCTGCACCACCAGCGTCCGGAAATCCTGTACCGCGGAGACGGCGCTGCCCAGCGTGGACTCGGCTTCGGTGATCGCGTTGCGCTGCACCTCCAGCGCCCGCTGCTCGCTCACCACGCGCGACTGCCGCGTCACCGCCCGCTCGGCCTGCGCGGCCGCCGTGGGGTCGTCGCTGGGCCGCAGCACCCGCTTGCTGGCGCTCAGCTGCGCCTGCAGCTGCGAGAGCGTGGACTGCCGCGACATGAGCTGGCCAACGGCGTTGTCGTAGGTGTTCGCGGTGGAGATGCGCGTGGTGTAGCCCGCCATGTCTTTGCTTTCCGGGTCTGGCGACCTCAGTTCATGCCCTGCAGCAGGGAATCGAAGATGTTCTGCGCGATCTGGATCATCTTGGCCGACGCCTGGTACGCCTGCTGGTACTGCAGCAGCTTGGCGGCTTCCTCGTCGAGGTTGACGCCCGCGCTGTTGGCGCGTTCGCTCTCCAGGCTGGAGGCGATCGACGACGACACGCTGGCCGCGTACTGCGCACTCTGGCTGCGCACGCCGATGTCGGCCATCAGGCTGGCGTAGCCGTCCGAGAGCTTGGCGCCGTCGAAGGTCGCGAGGTCGCGCAGGTTCAGCAGCGCCGTCGCATTGCCCGCATTGAGCGCGCTGTAGCCGGCGCTGGCGGCCTGCACCGTGATCGTGTCGCCGGCCTTGGGCGCGCCGTTGAGGGTCAGCGTCCAGCCGTTGTAGCTGAGGGTCGAGCCGGCCGTGTAGACCACGCCGGTGGGATTGCCGGTGCCGGTGCCCGACACGTCGAAGGTGCCCGCCGAGGTGAAGGTCAGGGTGACGGGAGCGCCCAGGTTGGCGTCCGCCCGCGAGGCCGCGAGGCCTGCAACGGCCAGCGTGCCCGCGTTGGTCGAGCCGACCCGCGCCTCGACCGGGCTGGCCGCCGCGATCTGGCGCGGCGACGACACCGCCGTGGCGACGCCGCCGGCGGCGCTGGCGTAGGGGTTGAGCACGAAGCTGTCGCCGGCGGCCGCGGCGCCGGCCTGCAAGGCGATGTTCAGCCCGTCCACCACGATCGGGAGCGGCCCGGCAAAGCTGCTCTGCTTGCCGTCCGACAGCCGCGTGACCTGCACGGCGCCCCCGGCGCCGAAGGCGATCCGGTACGAGGACGCCGACAGCGCGGTGGCGTCGGCCACGCTCGCGCCGATGGATGCGTTGCCGGTGTTGGTCGAGGCCGCCAGCGCGTCGGGAATGCCGATCGGCTTGAAGAAGTCGCCCCCGCTGTTGCCGTCGAGGTCCACCCCGACGCTGTGCTGGGCATTGACCGCGGTCGTGAGCGCGAGCGCCAGGCGCCCGAGCCCGTTGCGGCCGGCCGCCAGGTCGCTGTTCTGGAAGCGCAGCAGCCCGGCCACAGCGCCACCACCCAGCGTGTTCTCGTCCAGCGGCACGGTCACCGCGCCGCGCGAGATCGTCAGCGCGCTGCTGCCGTTGGCGGCGCCCTGCAGGCCGATGGAGGCGGTGCCGGTGCCCAGCACCAGGGCCTGGCTGCCCACGAAGATGTTCAGGCTGCCGTCGTCGGCCTCGACCGTGGTGGCCTGCACCTGGTCGTTGAGCTGCCGCACGAGCAGGTCGCGCTGGTCGAGCAGGTCGTTGGGCGGCTGGCCGCCACCCTGCGCGCGCTGGATCTGCCCGTTGAGTTCGGCGATGCGCGAGGCGAGGCTGTTGATCGTGCGCACGGCGTCGCCGAGCTGGTCGTTCACGCCGTGCTGCAGGTCGTCGAGCTGCGATTGCGCGTTCTGGAAGCGCGCACTCATCTCCTGCGCGCGGGCCAGCACCACGTTGCGTGCGGTGATGTCGGTCGGCGTGCTCGCAATGTCGGAAAAGGCGTTGACCAGGTCGTTGACCGACGCGCCGAGGCCGCTCTTGCCGCCCTGGAAGATGTCCTCCAGCGAGGCCAGCCGGTCGGAACGGGTGCTGTCCATCGCCTGCACCGAGCGCGCCAGTGCCGCCTGGCGCGTGAGGAACTCGTTGTGCGCCCGCTCGATGGTGCCCACCTGGACACCCTTGCCGATGTAGCCGCCCCCGGTGAACTGGCCCTCCACCTGCTGCATCACCGCCGTCTGGCGCGAGTAGCCGACGGTGCTGGCGTTGGAGATGTTGTGGCCCGTCGTGCTCAGGGCGATCTGGTTGGCCAGCAGCGCACGGGTGCCGAGGTTGAGCAGTGAACTCATGCTTGCTGGGCCCGTTGGAGCTGCACGGTGGCGTTGATGGCGCGGCTGAGCTTGGACGCGTACTGCGGATCGGTGGCGTAACCGGCGCGCTGCAGCTCCGAGGCATAGGCCGATGCCGAGGCGGTGCTCGCGCGCGCCTGGGCGTAGCGCGGGCTCTCGCTGATCAGGCGTGCGTAGTCGCGAAAGGACGCCTCGTAGGAATCGTAGGCCCGGAACTTCGCGCTCACCTTGCGCGGCTCGCCGTCGACGTACTCGGTGGTGGTGATGGTGGCCACCTTGCCGGTCCAGCCCGCGGTGGCCTTGATGCCGAAGAGGTTGAACGAGTTGCTGCCGTCGCCGTGGCGGATCTCGCTGCGGCCCCAGCCCGTCTCGTGGCCGGCCTGGCCGATCATGAACTCGGCCGGGATGCCCGTGTCCTGCGCCACCCGCTGCGCCGCGGCCGTGTGCTCGGCCACGAAGCCTTCCTGCGTCGCGCTCGTCTTCACGCGCGCGCCCAGCGCGCCGCCGAGCGACAGCGTGGGCATCGACGCGCTGCCCGGGCCGGCTGTGCGGATCTGCTGGCTGAGCTGCCGCGTGATCGCGTCGGTCAGCCCGCCGGGCATGCCCGCGAGCTGCACCGCGAACTGCTGGTCGAGCAGGTCGGTGCCGAGCTTCTCGCCGTCGCTGTCCATCAGGCCGGACTTCATCGTCGCCTCGCGCATGCTCTTGATGAGCTCGCGCATGAAGAGCGACTCGAACTGCTTGGCGGCTTCCCGGACGGCCTGCGGGTCGCTGCCCTTGGCCGCCAGCTTGAGCGCGTCGAGCGAACGCGCATCGGCCGCCAGTCCCTGGCCGGTCGAGGCTGAAGGGGCCGCCGGAACCATCAGATCACCTCGAGCTCGGCGTTGAGCGCGCCGGAGGCCTTGATCGCCTGCAGGATGGCCAGCAGGTCCTGCGGCGTGGCGCCCAGCGCGTTCAGCGCCCGCACCACGTCCGCCAGCTGCGGCGCACTGGGCACCTGGATCATGATGCCGGGCTCCTGCTTGATCTGGATGCTGGTCTGCTCGGCCACCACGGTCTGCCCGCGCGAGAGCGGCGCCGGCTGGCTGATGACCGGGGTGCTGCTGATCGTCACCGACAGGTTGCCGTGCGCGATCGCGCAGGGATTGAGCGTCACCGCCTGGTTCAGGACGATGGAGCCCGTGCGCGCATTGATCACCACCTTCGCCGCCGGCGCGGAGCGCTCGAGCGTCAGTTCTTCCAGTTCCGCAATGAAGCTCACGCGGGCGTTGGCGTCGGTGGGCGCGCGCACCTGCACCGTCCGCCCGTCGAGGGCGCGTGCGGCGCCGCTGCCCAGGCGGCCGTTGACCGCTTCGGCCACGCGGCGCGCGGTCTGGAAGTCGGCGGCGTTCAGGCCGAGCGTGATGGTGTCGCCATCGTTCAGTCCGGTGGCCACGGCGCGTTCCACCTGAGCGCCAGCCGGCACGCGGCCGGCGCTCAGGTGGTTGATCTGCACCTTGCTGCCGCCCGCTGCCGCGCCGGCGCCGCCGACGACGACATTGCCTTGCGCGAGCGCGTAGATCTCGCCGTCGGCACCGCGCAGCGGCGTGGCCACCAGCACGCCGCCCTTGAGCGACTTCGCGTTGCCCATCGAGGCGACGTTGATGTCCAGCTGCTGGCCCGGCTGTGCGAAGGCGGGCAGTTCCGCCGTCACGATCACGGCCGCCACGTTCTTGAGCTGCAGTTGGGCTGCGCGGTTGTCGGGCAGCGTGATGCCCAGCTGCTGCAGGTAGTTCGCGACGCTCTGCGTCGTGTAGGGCATCTGGGTGGTCTGGTCGCCCGTGCCGTCCAGGCCCACGACCAGGCCATAGCCGGTCAGCTGGTTGCTGCGTACGCCCTGCACGGCCGCCACTTCCTTGATGCGCACGGCATGCGCGGGAGCGGCGGCGAAGGCCAGGAGGACCGCCAGGGCGGCGAGGAATCGGGACATGCCGGTCATGGGAATCACACTCAGAAGGGCAGCACGCTCATGAAGAAACGGCCGAGCCAGGGCATCACCTGCGACTCGCCCTGCGCGCCGCGGCCGCGGGATTCGATGCGCACGTTGGCGACCTGCGTCGAGCTGACGACGCTGCCGGTCTGGATGGCACGCGGGTCGATCGTGCCGGAGAAGCGAAGCACGTCGACGTTCTCGTTCACGCCGATCTGCTTCTCGCCGGTGACCACCAGGTGGCCGTTGGGCTGCACGTCGACCACCGTCGCCGTGATGGAGCCGTGGAAGGTGTTGGCGCTCTCGGTCCCGCCCTTGCCTGCGAAGTTGTGCGTGGAGCCGGCGGTCGCGCTGGCGCGCGTGAAGGAGTTGGCCGACAGGAAGGGCACGGCGCTGATGCTGCTGTCGATGCCGCTCTTCTTGTCGATCGTGGAGGTCGACTTCTGGCTTGCCGACACGTTCTCGACGATGTTGATCGTCACCGTGTCGCCGGCCATGCGGGCACGCCGGTCCTCGAACAGGGGCCGGTAGCTGGCGGTCTGGAACAGGCTGCCGTTGCTCGGGCGGGCGACGGCCGGGTTGGTCCGCAGCACCTGCGGAGTCTTGGTGTCCGGCATGTCCACCTGCGGCGTGTTGGCCAGGGTCGAGCAGCCCGCGCACAGCAGCGCGAGCACGCCCGCGCCGGCGGCAAGGGCCGGGCGCAGGGCGGCGGCGAAGCGGGGGGCCATCACAGTTGTCCGAGCTTCTGCAGCATCTGGTCGCTGGTCTGGATGGCCTTGGAGTTCATCTCGTAGGCGCGCTGGGTCTGGATCATGGACACCAGTTCCTGCACCACGTTCACGTTCGACGTCTCCAGGTAGCCCTGCATGATCGTGCCCAGGCCGTTGGTGCCGGCGGTGCCGCCGTTGGGCTGGCCCGACGCGGCGGTCTCGGCGAACAGGTTCTCGCCCTTGGGCTCCAGGCCGGCCGGGTTGACGAAGTGGGCGAGCGCCAGCGTGCCCAGGTTCTGCGGCGTGGAATTGCCGCTCACCGTGGCGGTGACCGTCCCGTCGTTGGCGATGCTCACGTTGGTGGCGGTGGGCGGCACGGTGATGCCGTTGGCCACCGGCAGGCCCGAGGACGTCACGATGCGGCCCTGCGCGTCGACCTGGAACGAGCCGTCGCGCGTGTAGCCGATCGTGCCGTCGGGCATCGTCACCTGGAAGAAGCCGTTGCCCTTGATCGCGACGTCGAGCTGGTTGTTGGTCTGCTGCATGCTGCCCTGCGTGAAGGCGCGGCTGGTGGCGACGGTGCGCACGCCCAGGCCGAGCTGCAGCCCGGTGGGCAGCTGCGACTGCTCGGTGCTGTTGGCGCCGACCTGGCGCAGGTTCTGGTACATCAGGTCCTCGAACACCGCGTTGGCGCGCTTGAAGCCGGTGGTCGAGACGTTCGCGAGGTTGTGCGAGATGACGTCCAGCTGTGTCTGCTGGGCTTCCATCCCGGTCTTCGAGATCCAGAGGGAGTTGATCATTTCGGGTCCGGTGTTGGGTTTCAGCCCTGCACGCTCAGCAACTGCGAAGCGGCCTTGTCGGCGGTTTCGGTGTTCTGCAGAAGGCGCATCTGCTGGTCGAACTGACGGGCGGCGGCGATCATGCCGACCATCGCCTCGACGGGATTCACGTTCGAGCCTTCGAGCGCGCCGGATTCCACGCGGGCGGTGGCGTCCGCGGCCAGCGGCTCCTGCGTGGCCGTGCGGAACAGGCCGTCCTCGCCGCGCTGCAGCCGGTTCTCGGCGTCCTCGGTGGCCAGCTTGATGCGCCCGAGCGTCGCGCCGGGCTGGCCGTCGGTCTTGGAGGTGACCGTGCCGTCGGTGCCGATGGCGATCTGCGCGCCCTGGGGCACGTCGATCGGCGCGCCGCCGTCGGACAGCACCACCAGGCCGGCGCTGTTGACCAGCGTTCCCTCGGACGAGACCTGGAAGGCGCCGCCGCGGGTGTAGGCCTCGGTGCCGTCCAGCCCCTGCACCGCGAACCAGGCCTGGCCCTGCGCCGCCAGGTCGAGGTCACGGCCGGTGCGCTCGATCGAGCCGGCGCGCGAGTCGTGGCCGGTCGTGGCTTCGACGGTGAAGACCCGCGTCGTGGCCCCTTCGCCGCGCAGCGGGACCGCGCGGAAGGCCGACAGCTCGGCCCGAAAGCCCTGCGTCGACGCGTTGGCCAGGTTGTTGGCCAGCACCGCCTGGCGCTGTGCGGCGGCGCTGGCGCCGCTCATCGCGGTGTAGATCAATCGGTCCATGGCCGTGCCGCAGCAGGTCTATCAGCGCAGGTTCACCAGGGTCGACATGACCTGGTCCTGCGTCTTGATGGTCTGGGCGTTGGCCTGGTAGGCGCGCTGCGTCGTCATCATGTTCACCAGCTCGGCGGTGAGGTCAACGTTCGACTCCTCGAGGGCGCCCGAGCGCAGCTGGCCGAAGGTGCCTTCGCCCGGTGCGCCGCGCACCGGCTGGCCCGACGCGGCGGTCTCGACCCAGTAGCCCGAGCCCGTCGGGGCCAGCCCCTGCGCGTTGCGGAAGTTCACGAGCGCCACCTGGCCGGCCGACTGCGTCTGGCCGTTGGAGTAGGTCGCGGTGATGATGCCGCTGTTCTCGATCTTGATGCCGGTGAGCTGGCCGGCGGTATAGCCGTCCTGCGACAGGTCCGACACCGCGAAGCGGGCATTGACCTGGGTCATCTTGCTCAGGTCCAGGTTGGCGGTGAAGGTCTGCGCCGGATCGTTGGGCGAGGTGAGGGTGATCGGCGGCACCGTCGAGGCGGGGTCCAGGCTGCCGTCCGCGCGGAAGGTCAGCGTGAAGGGCGTGGATGCGGCCGGATCGGCACCGTTCACGCTGGTGTAGACGTTCCAGGTGTTGTTGGCCGTCTTCTGGAAGTACAGGCCGACGGGGATCTCCAGGCCCTGCGCGTCGAAGGCGGTGAGCGAGGTGCCGTACTTGGTCAGCGGCGTGGGCGGGCTGGCGGTGGAGGCCACCACGGCCGAGGCATCGAGCGTGATCTCGGCGGCCATCTTGGTGGTCTGCTTGGCCGGGATCGGCGCGCCGGTGGGCAGCTTCAGCGGCTGCGTGTCGAAGCTCAGGCGCGTGCCCTTGGTGTCGGTCGGGTAGCCCATCACCTGGGCGCCCGAGGTGGTGATGATGTCGCCGTCCTTGTCCAGCTTGAAGTTGCCGGCGCGGGTGTAGGCGGTCGAGCCGTCGGGGGCCTTCACCTGGAAGAAGCCGGCGCCGTTGACCGCCACGTCCAGGTCGTTGCCGGTGATGGTCAGGCTGCCCTGCGTGAACTGCTGGGAGACCGTGCCCACGGCGACGCCCAGGCCGACGTTCGTGCCGCCGATGCCGCCGGCCGAGCTGGCGTAGATCTCGGCGAACTCGGCACGCGAGGCCTTCATGCCGGTGGTGCCGGCATTGGCGATGTTGTGTCCGATCACGTCGAGGCTGCGGCTGGCCGCGTTGAGGCCGGAGAGTGCTTGCTGGAAACTCATGGGAAGGCTCCTGGAGGAAGGCGGGTCACAGCACCGCGCGCACGCCGGAGTAGGGCGTGTTGCCGTTTTGCTGCAGCGTGAGGTTGAGCGAACCGTCGGTGGCGGTGCCCACGGCGGTGACGGTGTCGTGCATGAGGGCCGTGGCGTCGATCGACGTGCTGCCGTTGGTCGCCACGACGTTGAACCTGAGCTTCTGGTCCGCGGGGTAGCCCTTGGCGTCGAGCGAGAAGCCGTGCTGGCCCGCATCGAGGGCGCCCAGCGGCACCGTGTCGATGACCGTGCCGCTCGCGTTGACGACCTGGATCTGGACGCTGGTCGCGCCGGTGGGCAGGTCGAAGGCGCCGACGGCGGTGTCGGCATCGCTGAAGGCCAGCTGGTTGCCCTTGGTCAGCACGCTGTGCCCGATCATGGCGCTGGCCTGCATCATCTGCATCGCCGAGGCCTGGCTGGCCATCGCCTTCATGGTGTCGTTGAGCTGCGCGATGCCGGTGACCGTGTTGATCTGCGCGATCTGCGAGGTCATCTGCGCGTTGTCCATCGGGTTCATCGGGTCCTGGTTGCTCATCTGCGCGACGAGCAGCTTCAGGAAGCGGTCCTGCGCCTCGCCGGCGCCGGTGGCCGGCGCCGTGGACGACGACGGGTCCGAGCTGGAGCTGATGCTGTAGGACTTGGTGGTGCCGGTCAGGCCGGCCGTGGCGGTGGTGCTGGTCATGGCGGGGGTCGGGTCACTGGCCGATCTGCAGCGTCTTGAGCAGCAGGTTCTTGGCGGTGTTCATGACCTCGACGTTGTTCTGGTAGGAGCGCGAGGCCGAGATCATGTTGACCATCTCCTCGACGGCGTTCACGTTCGAGTGGGTCACGTAGCCCTGCGCGTCGGCCATGGGGTGACCCGGCTCGTGAACGCGGCGCCCGGGCGTCTGGTTCTCGGTGACCGCATCGACGCGCACGCCCGCGGCGGCGGCTTCGCCGCCCAGGGGCAGCGTCTGGAAGACCACCTGCCGCGCCCGGTAGGCCTGCCCGTCGGGCCCGGCCACGGCATCCGCGTTGGCAAGGTTGCTCGCCACCACGTTGAGCCGCTGCGACTGGGCGCTGACGGCGCTGCCGGAAATGCCGAAGATCGAGAACATGGACATGGTCATTGCCCCGTGATGGCCGACAGCAGGGTCTTGCTCTGGCCGTTGATGAAACGCAGCGTCGCCTCGTAGCGCACGGCGTTGTCCGCGAACGCGGCGCGTTCCCGGTCGAGGTCCACGCTGTTGCCGTCCATGGCCGGCTGGGTCTGAACCACATAGCCGGCCTGCTGCAGGCCGCCCGCGGCGGTGCCCGGCAAGGCGGGGAGGTGGCCGGCGCTGCTCGCGCGCAGTGCGGCCGGCGCGCCGCCGGCCTGCCCGGCATCGCGCAGCGCGTCGGCGAAGCTCATGTCCTTCGCCGCGTAGCCGGGGGTGTCGGCGTTCGCGATGTTGCCGGCGATCAGCTGCTGGCGTTCGGCACGAAGCACCAGGGCCTTCGTCTGGAAGTCGAGAGCGGATGTGAGCTTGTCCAGCATGGCAGGGGCGGGCGGGCGCTTGGGCGGTGTCGAAATTGTGGGAGCCGCCGCCGGCCGGCAAGCGCGGATGAAGGGGGGCTTTTGCCGCCTGTTCATCGCTTCGCCGCACCCCGCGGCGAATAAAGTGCCTGCCATGTCCTGGGCTCGCGCCGGTCTCGCGCGCGGGTGAGGGCATCCACATCACGAAAGCGCTGCCCGCCATGCCTGCTCCCGTCTTTTCCCTGTCCCTGTGGTCGGCCCTGGCCCTGGCGGCCTCGGCCCTGGTCGCGCCGGCCGGCGCCCAGGAGATTCCCCCGGTCGGCCAGGAAGTGACCCCCGAATTCGTGGCCGCCACGCAGCACTGGCTGGACGCCGCGGTCGAGAAGTCGCAGGCGGGGCAGACGCTCCCGCTGCGCATGGAAGTCAGCGTCGGCTCCCTCGATGCGCGCCTGCGCCTTGCGCCCTGCGCCCGCGTGGAGCCCTACATCCCCGTGGGCACCCGCCTGTGGGGCCGCTCCCGCCTGGGCCTGCGCTGCGTGGATGGCGCGGCCCGGTGGAACGTCTTCCTGCCGGTGACCGTCAAGGCCTTCGGGCCGGCCTGGGTGCTGCGCGACAACGTGGTGGCCGGCACGGTGCTCGGGCCCAACGACGCGGTCGAGGCCGAGGCGGACTGGGCGGCCGAGGTCTCCCCGGTGGTCGGCGACGCCGCGCAGTGGGTCGGGCAGGTCGCTGCGCGCTCCCTGGCGGCAGGCCAGCCGGTGCGCCAGTCGATGATCAAGGCCGCGCAGGCCTTTCCTGCCGGCGCCGCCGTGCGGGTGGTCGCGAAGGGCTCCGGCTTCGAGGTCACCTCCGACGCCCAGGCCATCACGCCCGGCGTGGTCGGCCAGATGGTGCGGCTGCGCATGGAAAATGGGCGCATCACCTCCGGCGTCGTGGTCGACGCCACCACCGTCCGGCTGGCGCTCTGAAGATGAAAAAAGTCCTCAAGTCGAGCGCGGCCCCGCCGAAAACCTGTGACATAGCCTGAAAAGGGCGCTGGAGTCACCCATGAAGATCGGACCGTTGAACGAAGCAGCACTGGCCGCGGCGACCAGCCCGGTCAAGGCCGATCGCGCGGCCGTGCGCCCCGAGGACGGGGCGAGCACCACCGCCGCCGGCGTGCCGGTGACGGTGTCGGCAGCCGCCCGCTCGCTCGAGGTCTCTGCCGCCGGCAGCGGGATCGACGAGGCGAAGGTCGCCGCCGTGCGAGCCGCCATTGCCGATGGCACCTTCACGGTGAACGCCGGCGCCATCGCCGACAAGATGTTGTCCAACGCCCAGGAAATCCTGAGCCGCTTGCGGAACTGACGTATGCCCGATTCCCGTCTGTCCACCGAGGCCCTGCTGGGCGATGTCGAAACCCAGCTGGAAACCGTCGACCAGCACCTGATGGCCGGCGATGCCCTCGAACTGCAGGGCGCCACCACGCAGCTCAGGCAGGTCAGCCTGGCCTTCGCCCGCGTCCTCGAGTCGGCCCTGTCGGCCGAAGTGTTCGACCTGCCGTTCCGCCAGCGCATCGAATGCGTCGCCGGCCGGCTGACCCAGCAGCGCGAGCACCTGGCACGCCGCAACGCGATGGTCGACCGGGCGCTGACCTCGTTGCTGCGTCCCGCACAGGCGCCGACGTATTCGGTGCCGGGCCAGGGCATGCCGCTCGCCGGCATCCACTGATCCCGTCCTGCCTGGCGACGCTCGGCATGCGACGCGCGGCAGCGCCGCGTCATTCCTCTCCACTTTCCTTGCAGTGCCGGCGGGCCGGCATGCGCACGTGCGTGCCGCCGGTGCCGGGGCGCTCGGCACCGCCGCGTAAGGGCTAGGGGGCAAGCCTTGGGCCGTCGAAGCCGGGTCCGACCCGGCCTCGCTCCAGCACCGGATGCGGCACCGCAGACGCAGCACGGGCCGCGGTCCAGTGGACGGCGGCCCGTGCCCGGTAGCGAGTGGCTGCGGAGTCGGCTGCGTGGCTAGTGGCTAGTGGCTAGTGGCTAGTGGCTGCGCATCTTGGCGCGCAGGCGCGCGATCGACTGGCTGTGCAACTGGCAGACGCGCGATTCGGTCACGCCCAGCACGGCAGCGATCTCCTTGAGGTTCATGTCCTGCTCGTAGTACATGCCCATGATGTAGCGCTCGCGCTCGGGCAGCGTCTCGATGGCCGCCACCAGTGCGCTGCGCAGGCGCTGGTCCTTGAGCAGGCTCATCGGGTCGGCTTCCTCGTCGGCCACATGCCGGTCCAGGAATCCCTCCTCGTCGTCGGCGCTGGCGCCGATGTCTTCCAGGTAGACCAGCTGCGTGCCGCGCACGCGACCGAGCAGGGCCTGGTATTCGGGCAGCGGCATCTGCAGTTCGGCCGCGATCTCGGATTCGAGCGGGGTGCGTCCCAGGCGATGCTCGAGGCGGTGCATGGCCTGCTCGATCTGCTTCTGGCTCTTGCGCGAACCGCGCGACATCCAGTCGCCTTCGCGCAGTTCGTCGAGCATGGCGCCGCGGATGCGCTGCGTGGCGAAGGTCTCGAACTGCACGCCGTGGCTTTCCTCGAAACGCGACAGCGCATCGACCAGGCCGATCATGCCCACCTGGATCAGGTCGTCCAGTTCCACGTTCGGCGGCAGCTTGGCGATCATGTGATGCGCCAGGCGCTGCACGAGCGGAACGTACTGCCGGATCAGCGCTTCGCGATCGAGTCGGCCTCTGGGGTTGTACATCTGGGAAGAAGCGGCGAGCATGGACGTCGGGACCACGGGATCAGTCGGCGGTGGCGCACTGCGAGGGCGACAGGAAGAAATCCATGTCGGCCGCGCTGCGGGGCTCGAAGGCGGTGCGGCCGTTGCTGCGCAGCGCTTCGCGCACCAGCAGGTCGGCGTCGGGGGCGCGCCAGTCGTCGGGAACGCGCTGGCCGCAGCTCACGCCGGTGACGACGAGCTGGTGCCGGATGGCCGCATCCAGCACCGGCGCGAGCTTGACGGCCTCGTCCACCTTCGAGATCACGGCCTGGCTGGCGCCGAACGCCCCGGCGATGTCGTCCTGCGTGTCGCCGTGCGCGCCCGCATTGAGCACCAGCACGCGTTGCAGCTGGGGGATGTCCAGCATGCCGAGCTGGTCGATGCGTCGCGGGTCGCGCGGTGCGACGCCGGTCGTGTCGACCAGCACCAGCTTCTTGCGGCCGAACAGGCCCAGCAGTTCGAGCAGGGCGGCCCGGTCGTGCGCCAGGTGGGCGACGACGTTGATCGAGCGGCCGTAGGTGCGCAGCTGTTCGTGGGCGCCGGCGCGGTAGGTGTCGAGGGTGATCAGGCCGACGCTCTGCGCGCCGTGTTCGCGGGCGCACAGCGTGGCCAGCTTGGCGATGGTGGTGGTCTTGCCCACGCCGGTGGCGCCGACGAGCGCATACACGCCGCCGGCCTGCTCCAGCCCCGGCCCGGCGTCCACGCGCAGCATGCGTCCGATGGTGTCCATGACATCGCGAACGGCTTCGGCCGGCGACATCTCCTGGGTCACGCGCTCGAGCAGGGTCCGCGAGAGCGCCGGCGAGAAGCCCGCACGGATCAGCTTGAGCAGCAGGTTGGAGCGCACCGGCTCCTGGCGGGCCTGGCTCATCCACGACAGGGTGGTGAAGCGCTCCTCCATCAGGCTCTTCATCGCCTGCAGCTCGGCCATCACGCCGCTCAGGTCAGGCCCGGCGGCTTGGGCCTGCACAGGCATGGCTGCGATCGGGCGCGATGCCGGTCGTTCGTCGGCCTCGTCGGCCGGGGGACGGCGGTCGGCCAGCGCCTCGCGCGCCGGTGCGGGCGCGGCGGCCTGGGAGGCGGGAGAGGCCGGCGTGGGCGCCGCAGCCGCTGCACCATTTGATGCTGCCGTGGCCGCACGCCGCACGGGGGCCTGCGGTGCGGGCTCGGCCTCGGCCTGCCGGCGGGCCATGCGTTCGCGAACGTAGTCCTGGAAGGAGAGCGTGCTCATCGCCAGCTGCTCGGTGTCGGCGGCGATCGAGCTGTCCTTCGCGGGCGGCACCGGCGTGGCCGCGGCAGCCGGCGCTCGTGCCTGCGGCACGGCCGACACCGGCGCGGCGACGGGCGCAGCGCGCGGCGCGTCGAGTTCGCCCAGCGCCTCTTCGGAGGTCGCGGTCACTTCGACCTCGCCCGAATCGAGCTGGCGGTTGGCCAGGATGAGCGCGTTGTCGCCGAAGACCGCGCGTGCGAGTGCGAGCGCCTCGCGCGCGGTGGAGGCCTGGAAGCGTTGGATGTTCATGCGGCTGTGCCCTGGAGGATGGGCCCGATGCGGATGGTGTGGGTCTCGGGAATCTCGCTGTGCGCCAGCACCTGCAGCCGAGGCGCGGTACGGCGGACCAGTCGGGAGATGGCGCTGCGGATGGCGTCCGGCACGAGCAGGCAGGCCGGCACCCCGTGTTCCTCCTGGCGCGTCGCCACATCGGCCGCGCTGCGGGTGAAGAGTTCGGCGACGCCGGGGTCGAGTGCGGGGGCGTTGACGTTGGCCAGCGCCTGCATCAGCAGGCGCTCGAAGGCGGGCTCGATGGCGATGACGTCCAGCTCCCGGGCCGGACCGTAGATCTGCTGCACGATCGCCGGTGCCAGCGCGATGCGCACGCGGCGCGCCAGCTCGGCCGGATCGGCGGTCACGCCGGCATGCTCGGCCAGCGTCTCGACGATGGTGCGGATGTCGCGGATGTGCACGGACTCCTCGAGCAGCAGCTGCAGCACCTTCTGGAACGCGGCGATCGAGACGACCTTCGGCACGACCTCCTCGATCAGCTTGGGCGCGAGCTTGTTCACGTGTTCCACCAGTTGTTGGGTCTCGGTGCGGCTGAGCAGGCGGGCGGCCTGCGTGTGCATCAAATGTGACAGATGGGTCGCCATCACGGTTTCCGAATCAACGACGGTAAATCCGGCCAATTGCGCGTTTTCGCGCTGACGCTCCTCGATCCAGTGCGCCGGCAGGCCGAAGGCCGGGTCCGTGGTCGCGGTGCCGATGAGCGGCGTGGAGATGCCGCCCGGGTTGATGGCCAGGTACATGCCGGGGAAGGCTTCGCCTTCGGCCACCACCACGCCACGCAGCGTCACGCGATAGGCGCTGGGCTTGAGCTCGAGGTTGTCGCGCACATGCACGGCCGGCGGCAGGAAGCCGACTTCCTGCGCGAACTTGCGGCGCACGCCCTTGATGCGTGCGAGCAGGTCGCCCTGGCGCGTCTTGTCGACCAGCGCGATGAGCCGATAGCCCAGTTCCAGGCCCAGCGGCGCCACGGGCTGCAGGTCGTCCCAGGTGGCGTCGGCGTCGGCCGCATTGGCCGGCGGCGCCGCCTCCTCGGTCACCGGCTTGCGCCGCGACAGGGCCCACGCGCCGTAACCCAGCACGGCCGCCATGACGAGGAAGACCACGTGCGGCATGCCCGGCACGATGCCGAGCAGGCCCAGGATGCCCGCCGTCAGTCCGAGCACGCGCGGCGACGTCAGCAGCTGCTGCACGATCTGGCGGCCGACGTCGTCCTCCTTGCCCACGCGCGAGACGACCATCGCCGCGGCCACCGAGATCAGCAGGCCGGGGATCTGCGCCACCAGCGCATCGCCGACGGCCAGCAGCACGTAGGTGTCGGCGGCCTTGCCGGCCGCCATGCCGTGCTGGAGCACGCCGATGGTGAAGCCGCCGACGATGCTGATGACCAGGATCAGGATGCCCGCGATGGCGTCGCCACGCACGAACTTCGACGCGCCGTCCATCGAGCCGAAGAAGTTGGCTTCCTCGGCCACCTCGGCGCGGCGGCGCTTGGCTTCCTTCTCGTCGATCACGCCGGCGTTCAGGTCGGCGTCCACGGCCATCTGCTTGCCGGGCATGGCGTCGAGCGTGAAGCGCGCCGAGACTTCGGCGATGCGCTCGGACCCCTTGGTGACCACCACGAAGTTGATCACCACCAGGATGGCGAACACGATCAGGCCGACCGCGAAGTTGCCTCCGATGAGGAAGTGGCCGAAGGCCTCGATCACCGCGCCGGCGGCGCCGGGGCCGGTATGGCCTTCGAGCAGCACCACCCGGGTCGACGCCACGTTGAGCGACAGGCGCATCAGCGTGGTGAGCAGCAGCACCGTGGGGAAGGCCGCAAAGTCCAGCGGACGCACCATGTAGGCGGCCACCATCATCACCATCAGCGCCACCGCGATGTTGAGCGTGAAGAAGCCGTCGAGCAGCCAGGCCGGAATGGGCAGCACCATCAGCGCGAGGATGGCGACGACGAGGAGCGGCGCAGCCGCGCGGTGGAAGACGGCGCCCTGGGTGCCGAGCCAGGCGCGCAGGTTGGAGGCGTTCATGGGGTGCTCCCGCCGTCAGGCGTGGCGGGCAGGTGATGCGGATCGAGCTCGGGCGGCACCTGCGGTTCGGGCTGTTCGGTGGGTGCGGGCCCTTCGCCGCGCAGCGCGGCCTTGAGCCGATACACGTAGGCCAGGATCTGCGCCACGGCCGTGTAGAGCGCGGCCGGAATCGGCCGGTCCAGTTCAGCATGCGCATAGAGCGCCCGCGCGAGCACCGGCGACTGCACCACGGGGATGCGGTGTTCCGTCGCCACTTCGCGGATCTTCATCGCCAGCAGGTCGGCGCCCTTGGAGATCACGTGCGGCGCGTTCATCGACGCCTCGTCGTAGCGCAGCGCCACGGCGTAGTGGGTCGGGTTCATCAGGATGAAGTCGGCGCGCGGCACGGCGGTGATGCTGGAGCGCTGCGCGATCTCGCGTGCCGCCGAACGCATGCGCCCCTTCAGGTGCGGGTTGCCGTCCGACTCCTTGTGCTCCTGCTTGACTTCCTGGTGCGACATGCGCAGCCTGGCGCGGTGGAAGTACCCCTGCAGCGGCACGTCCACGACCGCGGCGGCGACCAGGACGAGCATCACCAGCGCCATGCCGGCCACCATCCAGTCGGCGACCATCGCCAGCGCGGCAGGCGAGGGCTGCAGCACCAGCCGGACCACGGCGTCGATGTTGCTGCGCACGAACAGCCACCCCAGGGCGGCGAGGACGATCGACAGCACGACCAGCTTGGCCACGTTGGCGAACTGCTGCTTGCTCAGCAGGTTGCGCAGGCCGGACAGCGGGTTCAGCTTCGAGAAGTCGGGCGTGATGGGCTTGGCCGTCGCGATCCATCCGCCGGCGGCCACGGTGCTCGCGATGGCCGCCGCCACGACGATCGCGGCGAACACCACGCAGGCCACCAGGCCCAGGCCCGCGAGGTGCGACAGGCGCTCCAGCATCTGCGAGGGCGCGGCCACGTCGTGGGCATTGAAGCGCAGCGCGGCTGCAAGCGCTTCGCGCATGTGGCGAAAGCCCGTCGGGGCCAGCAGGAGCAGGGCCACCGCACCGGTGCCGACCACCGCGAGGTGCGACAGGTCACGCGAACGCGCGACCTGGCCGTCCTTGCGTGCCTGCTCCAGCTTTCGCTGTGTGGCGGGGAGCGTTTTGTCCTGGCTGGATGACATGCTGGGCTTCGGGTGCGGCGTTCATTGTCTGCAGCCGTGTCGACGACTAAAGCCCGATAAGCAGGCCGTCAGGGCGCCAATTCATGGGGCAGCTTGTGCGAAGCGGTCGCGCGCGGTCGCGGCGCTGCGCGGCCTCGCGCCGCGGTCAGCGCGTGGCCTGGCGCTGCGCGGGTTCCTGGGGCGCCTCGGGGCCGGCCATGGCCTGCACCGTCTCGCCCGGCGAGGCCTTGACCGATGCGCCCGCCTCGCGCCCGATCTGGTCCGTGATGGCCTTCACCGCATCGGGGGCGTCCAGGCGCCGATTGCCGAACATGCGAGCCTCCGCGTCGCGCGTGAGCACCGTCACGCTGATGCGGCGGTTCAGCGGCGCCATCGGATTGGCCTTGTCCAGCAGGTCGCTGGCCGCCAGGCCGATCACGCGCACGAGCTTGTCGTCCGCCATGCCCGAGCTAACCAGTTCGCGCCGGGACGCGTTGGCGCGGTCGGCCGACAGCTCCCAGTTGCCGTAGCCCCGGTCCCCGTTGCCGTAGGGCGCCGCATCGGTGTGGCCGGCCAGGCTCACCCGGTTGTCGATGCCGTTGAGTGCGCTGCCGATCTCGCGCAGGATGTCGCGCATGTAGGGCTTCACGAGCGCGCTGCCGGTGTCGAACATGGGCCGGTTCTGCGCGTCCTGGATCTGGATCTCCAGGCCCTCGGGCGTGACCTCCAGCTTGATCTGCGAGCGGAAGTCCTTGAGCTTGGGGTTGTTCTCGATCAGGCTCTCGATCTTGCTGCGCAGCGCGGCCAGCTTGCGGATGTCCTGCTGACGTGCACTCTCGCGCGCGCTCTCTCGGGCGATCTCGCGATCGCCCTCGCGCCGGCCGTCCTGGCCGATCTTGCTGGGGTCGTTGCTGCGCCCGTCCGACTTGCGCACCTCGCCGAACGAGCGGGTGAGGTCCTTGCCGCCACCGGGCACCACGCTGCTGGTGCTGCCGGCACCGGGGCCGCCGCTCATCTCCACCTTCAGCGGCGAGTTGAAGTAGGCGGCGATGCCCTGCAGTTCGCCCTTGGCCGTGGAGCCGAGCAGCCACATCAGCAGGAAGAAGGCCATCATGGCCGTCACGAAGTCGGCGTAGGCGATCTTCCAGGCACCGCCATGGTGGCCGTGCGCGGCCTTCTTCACGCGCTTGATGATGATGGGCTGGAGCTTCTTGGCGCCCGGTGCTGCGGCCATGGGGGAGGTCCTGGTGGGGTGGGCGATGTGGACGCGCGGGCGCTGCGCCTACTTCTTCTTCACGTGGCTCTCGAGCTCGTTGAAGGTCGGGCGTTCGGTGGAGAACAGCACCTTGCGGCCGAACTCGATGGCGGTGGTGGGGTTGTAGCCCTGCATGCTGGCCAGCAGGGTGGTCTTGATGCACTGCAGTTCCTTGGTGCCGTCCTCGGACTTCTGTTCGAGCAGGCCGCCCAGCGGCTCGACGATGCCGTAGGCCAGCAGGATGCCCAGGAAGGTGCCCACCAGCGCGGAGCCGATCATGGCGCCCAGCACGGCGGGCGGCTGGCCGACCGAGCCCATGGTGTTGACCACGCCCAGCACCGCCGCCACGATGCCGAAGGCCGGCAGGCCGCCCGCCAGGCGCGCGATCGCCGAGACCGGCGCGTGCGATTCCTGGTGGTGCGTCTCGATCTCGCTGTCCATCAGCGCCTCGATCTCGTGGGAGTTGAGGTTGCCCGACACCATCATGCGCAGGTAGTCGGTCGTGAACTCGACCACGTGGTGGTCCTTGCCCACGGTCGGGTACGCTTGGAAGATGGGGGATTCGGCCGGCGCCTCCACGTCCTTCTCGATCGACATCAGGCCGTCCTTGCGCGCCTTCTGCAGGATGTCGTAGAGCATCGCCATCAGCTCCATGTAGCGTGCCTTGGTGTACTTGGAACCCTGGAACGCCTTGGGCAGCATCTTGACGGTGGCCTTGAGCACCTTGGGCTGGTTGTTCACGATGAAGGCGCCGATGGCGCCGCCGCCGATCACCATCAGCTCGATGGGCAGGGCGTGCAGCACCACGGCGATGTTCCCGCCGTGGATGATGTAGCCGCCGAAGATGCAGCCCAGCGCGACCAGATAACCGATGATGACGAACATGGCGTGTGAGGAGGAACGGGGAGGGCGCTTCAGGCCGGGGGCGCTTCGGCGGTTGACGCTATTGGGCCTGCATCTGCCGGTGGGCAGTCCATGAAAAAGGGGCCCTCAGAGGCCCCTGTTCGCGGTTTCCGGTCGGGGTGCGCCGAACAGAATCACTGCAGCAGGATGCCGCCCGCTGCGGCTCCCTTGCCGGCCCGGGCCGGCGGCGCGCACAGGCCGCAGACGAAGTGGCGCGCGTTCTCGTACGGCTCGGTGATGAAGTGGCCGCCGCAGCAGCTGCAGGCCGTCATGTGCAGCATGTCGTTGTCCACGAAGCGCGTGAGGCGCCAGGCGCGGGTGATCGACAGCAGGGGCTCCAGCGCGCAGGCACTGACCTGCTCGGTGTAGAGCTGGTAGGCCTTGATCAGCAGGTCGATGCTCTCGAGCGAACTCGTCTTGGACAGGTAGGTGTGGATGTTCTGGAACAGCGAGGCATGGATGTTGGGCTGCCACGTGAGGAACCAGTCCGTCGAGAACGGAAGCTGGCCCTTGGAGGGCGAACGCCCGGCCACTTCCTTGTACAGGCGCAGCAGCCGCTCGTAGGACAGCTCGGTCTCGCTCTCCAGCACCTGCAGGCGCGCGCCCATCTCGATCAGGCTGATGGCGCGGTCGATCTGGCGCGATTCGTTCAGGACGCTCTTGTTCGTGGCCACGGTCGTTCCTCCTGCGTCGGCGCTCAGGACGCCGCGTCGGCGAAGCGGCCCGACATGACGATGTTGGCGTGCAGCCGGGTGGTCGCGTCGTTGGCGGCACGGCCTTGCACGTTGTGGTTGGTCAGCAGGCTCCAGACCATGTTGTCGTCCGCACGGAAGCGGCACAGCAGCATGTTGCCCGAGGCCAGCTTCATCACCTGGGCGGGCGACAGCGTCTCCAGCAGGTCGGCCGACTCTTCCGAAATGCCCAGGCGGAACAGGGCCTGCGCCTTGTCCTGCCGGATGAGGCTTTGCGCCAGCATGAGGTAGGTGAGGTTGGCCTCTTTGATTTCGGCAAGGATCTGTTCGCTCGTCATTTCAGTTACATCCGTTGGGCATCTGGACCCGGTGCGATGAGCAAATTGTGTATTTCGTAACAAAAACTTTAATAGGCACTTCGCTGTTCCGGGTGTCTCCCTGTCCGACGCGCCGGCGGGCAATTTGCCTACAACTAAGGTATTCGAATATTGAAATTGGAACGCTAAAGCATTCATTCGTTGTTGCATGTGGATACGAAAAGCGAATACCAAAGGTGTAAATGAAGGCGAGCGCCCGCTTGCAAGAATCTCGCAACGAAGCTGCTCCAGCACGTGGCCATGTGTGGCGAAAACGTCTTCACCGTAACAACTGTTGCCCGTCGGCGACGCGCGGTCCGCCTGGTTGTTACAACTCGGGTGTCCGCCGCGGCGGCGCAATCTTTAGGGTCCGGGCCGAAAAATAAAGAACTAAAGACAGCGATCAAGAAGCCCGAAAACCACTCAGCGGCCCCGACCGGGTCCGTCTGGCAAGCCAGTGGCCCACTGGCGACATTGGCAGCGATGCCGGATCAAACCGTTTAGGAGTTACTCACCATGGCCTCGACCATCAACACCAACATCAGCTCGCTCACCGCCCAACGCAACCTCAGCGCGAGCCAGTCTTCCCTGTCCACCTCCATCCAGCGCCTGTCCTCGGGCCTGCGCATCAACAGCGCCAAGGACGACGCCGCCGGCCTCGCGATTTCCGAGCGCATGACCTCCCAGGTGCGTGGCCTGAACCAGGCGGTGCGCAACGCCAACGACGGCATCTCGCTGGCACAGACGGCCGAAGGCGCCCTCGGCCAGGTCGGCAACAACCTGCAGCGCATGCGTGAACTGGCGGTGCAGGCGTCCAACGGCACGAACTCGCAGGTCGACCGCGATGCCCTGCAGGCCGAGTTCTCGCAGCTGTCTTCGGAAATCAACCGCGTGTCGGCGCAGACCTCCTTCAACGGCCGCAACCTGCTCGACGGCTCGTTCAACGGCGTCGCGTTCCAGGTCGGCGCCAACGCCGGCCAGACGATCTCGATCACCAGCATTGCCAACGTCGGCACCGCAGCCCTCGGCGGCACGACGACCCGCGTCGAAGGCTCGGTCGCGGCCAGCGGCATGACCGGCTTCGCCACCGCCATCGCAGCAGGCGGCCTGACCATCAACGGCACGTCCGTCGGCGCGATCGCCGCGGCCGGCAGCGCCCAGGAGCGTGCGGCCCAGCTCGCCACGGCCATCAACGGCGTGTCCTCGCAAACCGGCGTCGGCGCTTCGTACGACTCGGTCTCCGGCCAGCTGACGCTGACCTCGGCCTCGGCCATCACCGTCGGCGGCGCCGGCGCCAACGCCACGGACAGCATCGCTACCGGCGCCTTCGGTGCATCGACCAGCACGACCGGCATCGCATCGCTGACGGTCTCGTCGTTCACCGGCGCGCAGGCCGCGATCACGCAGCTCGACAGCGCCCTGGCCTCGGTCAACAGCTCGCGCGCCACGCTGGGTGCGATCCAGAACCGCTTCGAATCCGTCGTGACCAACCTGCAGACGACGGCCGAGAACACCTCTGCCGCACGCAGCCGGATCCAGGACGCCGACTTCGCTTCCGAAACCGCCAACCTGTCGCGCGCCCAGATCCTGCAGCAGGCCGGCACGGCCATGGTGGCCCAGGCCAACCAGATCCCGCAGACGGTGCTGTCGCTGCTGAAGTAAGCCGTCGGCAAAGGCAGGAGCAGGGGCCGGATCAGGGGCTTCCTGCACGCTTAACAAGAAGGCGGCCAGCGGAAAATTCCGTTGGCCGCCCTTTTGCCGTCTGCATTCCTGGGCGGCGGTGGACGCAATCAAGGAGAACTTCGAATGGCAGCATCGGTCACATCCGCCGGCATCGGCAGCGGCCTGGACGTGGAGTCGATCATCACCAAGCTGATGAACGTCGAGAAGGTTCCGCTGACCAAGCTGCAGACCACCGCGAGCGCCATCGACAGCAAGATCTCCGCCTACGGCACCCTCCAGTCGCAGTTCGCGTCGCTGCAGGACATCGCCAACAAGCTCGCGACCGCCAGCGCCTGGAACAGCAAGACGGCCACGTCGTCCGACGCGACCGTCGTCAAGGCCGCCATCACCGACGGTGCGCGTGCGTCCGCCACCAGTTTCAGCGTGCAGGTCTCCCAGCTGGCCAAGGCCCAGTCGGCGGCTTCGGCCGCGGTCGCTTCGGGCTCCGCGGTCGGCACGGGCACCCTGAAGCTGCAGCTGGGGAACTGGAGTTCGGGCAGCTTCGTCGCCAAGGACGGCAGCAGCGAGGTCGGCATCGAGATCACGGCCGCCGACGCCACCGTTTCCGGCGTGGCCGCCAAGATCAACGCCGCGAATGCCGGCGTCACGGCCACGGTCGTCACCGACTCCACGGGCGAGCGCCTCCTGCTGCGCTCCAGCACGACGGGCGAGTCCTCGGGCTTTCGCCTGCAGGTCGTCGACGGCGACGGCAACAACGCCGACGACGCCGGCCTCTCGCGCTTTGCCTTCGACCCGGCCGCCGGCGCCTTCGGCATGGCCGGCGCGGCCCAGGCCGGCGCCCTGCAGATGGGCCAGAACGCCCGCGCCACGCTCAACGGCATCGACATCGATTCCGAAACGAACACGCTGGCGGACACGGTGCCCGGCCTGAGCATGACGCTCACCAAGGAGACCGCCTCGGCGGTGGAAGTGAGCGTGGCGGTCGACAACACCGCCATCACCAAGCTCGCGAACGATTTCGTGACGGCCTACAACGCCACCAACAGCATGCTCAACCAAGCGACGAAGTACGACGCGTCGACCAAGACCGCGGCGCTGCTGCAGGGCGATTCGACGACGGTCTCGATGCAGAACGCGCTGCGGCGGCTGCTGAGCACCACCACGGCCGGCAACATCCCGATGCTCTCGAGCCTGGGCATCGGCGTCTCCAAGGCGGGCGACGGCAGCATCGCGCTCGACAGCGCGAAGTTCGGCGCGGCGCTGGCGAAATCGCCGGCCGACGTGCAGACCTTCTTCACCAGCGCGACGGGCAACGACGCGACGCAGGGCTTCGGCCTGAAGCTCAAGGGGCTGATGGACACCATCCTCGGTACCGGCGGCGCGATCGCGAGCAAGACCGCCTCGCTCGACAAGCAGAAAAAGGCGAACAGCAGCGACCAGGACGCGATGAACAACCGCCTCGCCGCCACCGAGGCGCGCATCCGTGCGCAGTACACCGCGCTGGACACGAAGGTCGCCTCCCTCAACGTACTGAGCACTTACATCACCAACCAGATCGCGCAGTGGAACAAGTCCACCAACTGATGCCTGCATCTCTTCGTCGGATCAGGAAAAGCGCGCCCAGGCCTTGAGTCCGCGCCCAGGATGCCGATAAAGAGTGCATACAGCATCAGGAAGAAGACGCCATGTACATCGCCCCGCACGCCCGAGCCGCCAGCGCCTACCGCAAGGTCAGTGTCGAGACCAATGTCGACGGCGCGAGCCCGCACCAGCTCATCAGCCTGCTCTTCAGCGGCCTGCGCCATTCGCTCGCCCAAGCCGAGGCCGCGGTGCGCAGCGGCGACATCGCGGCCAAGGGCACGCAGATCGGCCGCGCGGTCCGCTTCCTCGAGGAAGGCCTCAAGGGGGGGCTGGACGCCACCCAGGGTGGCGAGCTGGCGGACAGGCTGGGCGCGCTGTACGACTATTGCGTGTCGCGCCTGACGATCGCCAACCTTCGCAACGACGCGACGGCCGTGGCGGAAGTCGCCGCGCTGATCGCGCCCGTGGCGCAGGCCTGGCAGGACATCGGGCAGACGGCAGCGGCCAAGGCACCGGCCGTGCCTGCCGCGCTGCTCGCGGCCTGAGTGCCGGGCGCACAGGAACAGAAGGCCCCGATGGAGCTTCTCATGCAAGACAGACTGCTTGACTACTACAAGGCCATCGAGGCAGCCAGTCTGCAGATGCTCGAGGCCGCGCGCCGCGAGGACTGGGACGACGTGGTGCGCTGCGAAGGCGCCTGCGCCGTGCTGATCGAGCAGCTGCGCTTTCGCGGCCGGAGCGAGGAACTGCCCCGCGAAGACCGGGTGGAAAAGACGCGGATCATGCAGCGCATCCTGCGCAACGACGCCGAGATCCGGGTGCTGGCCGAGCCCTGGCTCAACGATGTGGCGAACCTGTTCGAGGGCAGCCTCCAGATGATCCACTGAGGCGCCGGCACCGGCCCCGGCGTTGCGCGGCGCGGCAATGCGGCAACGTGCGCCGAGCGCCGGTGCCGCCCGTCGCTTCAGACCTGCATGTTCATGATGTCGGTGTAGGCCTGCACCATGCGGTTGCGCACGTGCAGCGCAGCCTGGAAGCCGATCTGGGCCTTCTGCATCGACACCATGGTCTGCTCCAGGCTCACCTGGGGGTTCTCCATCTGCACCTCGCGCTGCATCTGCGTCGCCTCGGCCTGCGACGCACTGAGCGACTGCAGCGCTCCCGACAGCGCGGTGGAGAAGCCGCCTTCCGTGCCGGCCGACACCGCGCGGGGCGCCGCCGCGGGCCGCGCGATGGCGGAAGGGGCAACGGGAGAGAGCTTGAGGTCCATGGCATGGATGCTAGGGCCGGCGCGGCCCGGTCGATCCCCGAGAAATAGGGCAAAAACGGCTGCTTTATCGGCCTTATGCGGTTGGGGCGTCCCCGAATAATCCGGCGCAGCGGGGTGGCATGGATGCCGCCTCTCAACGCCACCTGCCGCCCATGTCCGCCGTCGCCCTCACCGCCAACGCTCCCGCCGACCTCGGCGCGCCCGCCTGGAGTTCCAGGTTCTCTGCGCTGTCGCCCGCCCAGCGCATGCGGCTTGGCCTCGGGCTGGCGCTGATGGTCGCGCTGCTGGCCGGCGCGCTGGTTCTGGCCCGCACGCCGGACTGGCGCGTGCTCTACACCAACCTGGCCGACAAGGACGGTGGCGCCATCGTTGCCCAGCTGGCGCAGATGAACATCCCCTACAAGTACTCGGAGGGCGGCGGTGCGGTGCTGGTGCCCGCCGACAAGGTGCACGACGTGCGCCTGCGCCTGGCGTCGCAGGGCCTGCCCAAGGGCTCGGTGGCCGGCTACGAACTGACCGACAACGCCCGCTTCGGCATGACGCAGTTCCAGGAGAAGCTGAGCTTCCAGCGTGCGCTGGAGGGCGAGCTGACGCGCTCGATCCAGGCGCTGGGCTCGGTCCAGAGTGCCCGCGTGCACCTGGCGCTGCCGCAGCAGAACGGCTTCTTCCGCGAGCAGCTCAAGCCCTCCGCCTCGGTGCTGCTGTCGCTCTACCCGGGCCGCACGCTCGAGCGCAATCAGGTGGCCGGCATCGTCCACCTGGTGGCGTCCAGCGTGCCCGAACTGACGCCGGCCGCGGTGAGCGTGGTCGACGACACCGGCAAGCTGCTGTCGACCGTGGGCGAGGGCGGCACCGCCGGCGCGGCCGATGCGCAGCAGCTGGCCTACACCCAGCAGATCGAGCAGCAGCTCACGCGCCGCATCCTGGACATCCTCGAGCCGGTGGTCGGACGCCAGAACGTCAAGGCCCAGGTCACGGCCGATGTCGACTTCTCGCAGACCGAGGCCACCTCCGAGGAGCACAAGCCCAACCTGGCCGCCGAGGTGAGCGCGGTGCGCAGCCAGCAGACCGTCGAGACCACCGGGGCGGCCGCTGCCGCCGCTGCGGCGGGTGGCGTCCCCGGCGCGACGTCCAACCAGCCGCCCGGCCCCGCATCCGCGCCCATCAACGGCGCGGCGGCGCCGCTGTCGGCCGGGGCCGGCGCGACGGCCGCCGCCGGTGCGGCAGCGCGTCCGCCCGGCCGCCGCGAGTCGGTGACCAACTACGAGGTCGACAAGACCGTCAAGACCGTGCGCGGCGCCACCGGGCAGGTGCGCCGGCTGAGCGCGGCGGTGGTGGTGAACTACGCCAGCGTCGGCGACGCTCAGGGCAAGGTCACGCCCACCGCGCTGTCGGCGCAGCAGATCGAGCAGATGACCGCGCTGGTGCGAGAGAGCATCGGCTACAGCAAGGAGCGCGGGGATTCGGTCAACCTGATGAACGCGCCCTTCCTGGTGGACGTCGGCGCCCCGGTCGACCTGCCCGTGTGGAAGCGGCCCGAGATGCTCGACATGGTGCGCGGCCTGGCCTGGCCCGTGGCCCTCGCGCTGCTGGGCGTGGTGGTGCTCTTCGGCTTCGTGCGGCCCGGCATGAAGGCGCTGGCCAGCCAACGGCCCGCGCCGGTGGCCCCTGCGCAAGGCGCGCAGCTGAGCGCATTGATCGCCGACGAGCCGCAGCGCCCGGCACTGGCAGGGCCCGAGGTCGAGCGCCTGCCGGGCACGGCGAGCAGCGAGGTGCCGGAGCAGGCACGGCTCGAGGGGGCGCGCCAGATGGCCCGCCAGAACCCGGTGGCCGTGGCCAACATCGTGAAGACCTGGGTCAACGGCGACGCCGCGGCCACCCCCTGAGAAGCTGTGAACGAATCCGCCATGCCCGCTCGACCTGCCAAAACACGCCCACTCTGCGTTGCAAATGCTCGCCATAGCCCGAGCTATGGCTGCGCTTTGCGCCTTGATTGGACGCGTTTTCGCAGTCCGCTCGGCCACGTCGAATTCATTCACAGCTTCTGAGCGCACGGAAGCAGACACGGCATGGACGAACAAGGCCTCAACGACGCAGCGATCCTGCTGATGTCCCTGGGCGAGCAGGAAGCCGGCGAGGTGCTGCGGCACCTGTCGCCGCGCGAGGTGCAGAAGATCGGCGAGACGATCGCCAAAACCCGCGTGGTCTCGCGCGACCGGCTGGGCGAGGTGGCCGACCGCTTCGTCACCGCCACGGCCGGGCAGGGCCTGTTCGCCGCCGACACCGGCGACTACGTGCGTGCCGTCCTGCAACGCGCGCTGGGGCCGGAGAAGGCGACGATCCTGGTCGACCGCATCCTGCAGCCGGTGCAGCTCACCGGCATCGAGAACCTGCGCTGGATGGACGCGCCCTCGGTGGCGGAAGTGCTGAAGATCGAACACCCGCAGATCGTGGCCGCGATTCTGGTGCACCTGGAGCCCGACCATGCGGCATCGATCCTCGTGCAGCTGCCCGAGGAGCGCCGCGCCGAGGTGCTGCTGCGTGTGGCGACGCTCGAAGGCATGCACCCCGCGGCGCTGCAGGACCTCAACGAGGTGATGGGCCGGATCCTGGCCGGCGGCGCCAAGGTGCGCAAGCCGACGCTGGGCGGTGCCAAGGCTGCGGCGGGAATGATCAACATGCTCGGCGCCGGCGTCGACACGCAGGCCGTCGAGGCGATCCGCAGCCACGACCCCGACCTGGCGCAGGAGATCGCGGACCTGATGTTCGTGTTCGAGGACACGCTCAAGCTCGACGACAAGTCGATCCAGCTCGTGCTCAAGGAGATCGCTTCCGAGACGCTGGTGGTGGCGCTCAAGGGCGCGCCCCCGGCGCTGCGCGACAAGTTCCTCTCCAACATGTCCTCGCGCGCTGCCGAATCGCTGCGCGAAGACCTGGAGTCGCGCGGTCCGCTGCGTCTGGCCGAGGTGGAGGCGCAGCAGAAGGAGATCCTGAAGGCCGTGCGCCAGCTGGCCGACGACGGGCAGATCGTGCTGGGCGGCGGCTCGGGCATGGTGTGAAGCGATGACGCGCACCTCCCGATTCATCGCTGCCGAGGACCTGGGCGTCGCCTCGCCCTGGACCTTCACCCGCATGGGCAGCGCCAAGGAACAGGCGCCGGTGATCCGGCCCGAAGCCGTGCGCGACGCACGCTCCCACGGCTACGCGGAGGGCCATGCCGACGGCGTCGCCGAGGCCACCGCCCGCGTGCGCGCCGAGATGCAGGAGGCCTTCGACCGCCTGCTCGCGGAGCAGGCGCAGCGCTTCGCCGCGCTGTTCGACACCGCGCGCATCGGCCTCGCCCAGGCGCAGCAGGACATCGCGCGAGGCAGCCTGGAGATTGCCTGTGCCATCGCCCGCCAGGTGCTGCGCCGCGAACTCGCCGGCGGCACCGAGGGCCTGGCCGAGGTGGCGCAGGAGGCGGTGCAGTTGCTGCTCGAAGACGGTCGGCCCGGCAGCCTGAGCCTGTCGCGCGCGGACCACGAGCGTTTCGGCGCCGCGCTGCAGGCGCAGCTGGCCGAACAGTCGGTGAGCGTGCTGGTCGACGCCTCGCTCTCGGACGGCGACTGCGTGCTGTCGAGCGCGGCCAACCGGGTGGACGCGAGCGTCGCCGCCCGCTGGGCGCATGCCGTGGGCAGCCTCGGCCTGGACATTCCCTGGCAGGAGGCGCCCGCGCATGCCGCCTGAGGCCGCCGTCTGGCAACGCTTCATGGACGACGCCCTGGCGCGCGTGCGCCGGTCGCCGCAACTCGAGGTGCAGGGCTCGCTCACCCGCGTCGCCGGGCTGGTGCTCGAGGCCGCGGGGCTGCGCACGCCCATCGGCTCGCAGTGCCTGGTGCGCATGCCGGGCCAGAAGGATGTGCTGGCCGAGGTCGTGGGCTTCTCGGGCGACCGGGCCTTCCTGATGCCGGCGGGCGACGTCCACGGCCTGTCCAGCGGCGCTGCCGTGCGGCCGGCCGGCGCCTTCGTGCCGCTGCCGCGGCTGGGCGAGCCGGAAACGGAAGTCCTGGTGCGCAGCGGCGTGCTGAGGCTGCCCGTGGGCCCCGGCCTGCTCGGGCGCGTGGTGGACCCGCAGGGCGCGCCGCTGGACCACCAGGGCCCGCTCACGCAGGTGTCGGCCGAGCCCCTGGAGCGTGCGCCGATCAACGCCATGGAGCGCGACCCGGTGCGCGAACCGCTCGACACCGGCGTGCGCGCGATCAATGCGCTGCTGACGGTCGGGCGTGGCCAGCGCATCGGTCTGTTCGCCGGTTCGGGCGTCGGCAAGAGCGTGCTGCTGGGCATGATGGCCCGCTACACGCGCGCCGACGTGATCGTCGTCGGGCTCATCGGCGAACGGGGCCGCGAGGTCAAGGAGTTCATCGAGGACATCCTCGGGGCCGAGGGCCGAGCGCGCTCGATCGTCGTGGCGGCGCCGGCCGATGCACCGCCGCTGCTGCGCATGCAGGGCGCGGCCTATGCCACCGGCATTGCCGAACACTTTCGCGACCGCGGCGCGCATGTGCTGCTGCTGATGGACTCGTTGACCCGCTACGCGATGGCGCAGCGCGAGATCGCGCTGGCCATCGGCGAGCCGCCCGCCACCAAGGGCTATCCGCCGTCGTGCTTCGCCAAGCTGCCGCAGCTGGTGGAGCGCAGCGGCAACGGGCTCAACGGCGTCGGTTCGATCACCGCCTTCTACACCGTGCTGTCGGAAGGGGACGACCAGCAGGACCCGATCGCCGACGCCGCACGCGCCATCCTGGACGGCCACATCGTGCTGTCGCGCGCGTTGGCCGAAGAGGCGCACTTCCCGGCGATCGACATCGAGCAATCGGCCTCGCGCGTCATGCACAACGTGGTGGACGGCCCGCACCTGGAGGCCGCGCGGCGCTTCCGGGCCGTGTATTCGCGCTACCGCAAGAGCCGCGACCTGGTCCGGCTGGGCGCCTATGCGCCGGGCAGCGACCCCCAGCTCGACGAGGCCATCGCGCGCCAGCCGGGCATGGTGGGTTTTCTTCAGCAAGGCATGCACGAGGGCGCATCGCTGGCCGGCAGCATCCAGGGGCTGCGGCGCACGGTCGAGGACAAGGCCGCCTGAGGCGGCAGGAGAAGAGGGCCATGACGAACATCGAAGGAATGCAGCTCGCCATCGAGCTGGCGACCCGCAAGCGGGACACGTTGGCACAGGCGCTGAGCCAGGCGCGCCAGCAATGGGTGGGCGCGCAGTTGCAGCTCGACCAGCTCGAGGCGTACGCACAGGAAACGACGTCGCGCTGGGGGGCGCAGTCCGGCCGCTGTGCGCCGGAGATCATGCGCCACCACTACCAGTTCATGGAGCGCCTCGTGCACGCGATGCGGCTGCAGACCTCGGTCGTCGCCGAGCATGCGGCGCGGGTGTCGCAGGAGGCCGACATCGTCCGCGCGGCGGAGGCTCGGCTGGAGTCCCTGCGCCAGGTGCAGGCGCAGCGCGAGCGCGAGGAACAGGTGCTGCGCCAGCGGCGCGAACAGAAGCAGTCCGACGAGCTCGCCGCCGCACAGCACCGGCGGCTGCTGAACGGCGGCATGGCCGGGTTCGTGGGATGAGCGCGCAGGCCCTCGGCGGCGGCGCGGCGGTGGCGCCGCTCTCGCCGGTGTCCCCGGTCTCGCCGGTGTCGTCCACCGCCACGCCCGGCGCCGGCGATGCCGCCGCCGGCGCGGCGTTCGCCGATGCGCGGACGGTGTGCCGACGCCGCCCGGCGCCGTGCCCGATCCGCGGGCCTCGGCCTCGGACGAGTCGCAGCCGCCGAGCGCGGTGGCGGTCCTGCCCGATCCGGCGGCGCTGCCCGCGCCGGCGCTGGCCCTGCTGATGGCGCAGAGCGCGCTGTCGTCGGGCCGCGCCCAGGATGTGGCATCGGACAGCGGCACCGACACGGCCGCCACGGTGGGTGCCGTCGGCGGGGCAGGGCGCATGGCCCGGCTTCGCCCCGACACCGCCCCGGCGGGATCGCCGGGCCTGCCGGCGGGCCCAGCCGCCGGACCGGGGGCGGGCGCCGATGCGGCGCTGCCGGCGCCGGCCGCCACGCTGGCGCCTGATGATGCTGATGTCGCTGTCGTCCGCGACGCCGCCGGCGAGCACACGCCCCCGATCCGCGCCGTGAAGCCCGAGGGGGCATGGTCGGCGGCCCTGGCCGGCACGCCGGCTGCATCGGGTGCATCGGCTGCGCCGCGCTTCGGCGCCGTGGTGCTTCCCGCGGGGGCGGCATCCGTTGCCGCGCGCGGCAACGGCTCGGCGCAGGCGATCGACAGGCCGGGGCCGTACGTCGGCACCGCCGGCGGCACCCTTGCCGCCGACACCTTGCGCCAAGCCGCCCTTGAAGGCAACGAGCGCGGCGACCTGCTGGCCGCGCGATTCGCGAATGCGATGCATGCCGAGTCGCTGCCGGCGGCAGGGCTCGCGCCGCTGGCTGCGGCAGCAGCACCCCTGGGCGGTCCGCGGGAACGCGACGCCGGGCCGTCGGCCTCGTCCGATGCGGTGCTGGCGCCGGGCATGGCGGGGCCCGCGAGCTCGGGCGTGTCGACGGCGCAGGCCCTGCCGGCCGCGGCCCCGGCCGGCGCGGCGGAGTTCGCGGGCGCGCTGGCCGACCAGATCAGCTGGTGGCTCGGCCAGAAGACGCAGGGTGCGGAACTCACCGTGCAGGGGCCGGCCGGTGCCGCGGTGTCCGTCAGCGTGCAGGTGCAGGGCAACGAGGCGCATGTGGCGTTCCGCAGCGAGCAGGCGCAGGCGCGCCAGCTCATCGGCGACTCGCTGGCACAGCTCGAGCAGCTCCTGGGCGGCAGCGGGCTGGTGCTCGGCCAGGTGAGCGTCGGCGCGGGGTCGTCCGGGCACGAGGGCCGCGCGGCGCCCGAGGCCGATGGCCGCGTGCGTGCGCCCGGCGCGGCCGCCACGCCCGTGTCGGAGGCCGCGGCCCCGGCCACGGCGCGGGCGCTGCGGCGCGGGGGCGTCGACGTCTACGCCTGACGCCCCGCCTGCGGCTTCCGGCCGCAAGCGCGGCGGAACGGGTGAAACCGGGTGAAGCCGGGTTTTTCTGGCGCTTTTCCGCGCCTCCCGCGGGGCGTGGAAACGAATAATTCCTTCCATTCGGGCGCCATGCCGTGCGGGCGGCGCCCGCCTCCTTGAAGGAAACACCGTGTCAGCCACCACCGCGGACCCCACCGCCGCCGAGCCCGGGAAGGGCAAGGGCAAGAGCAAGCTCCTCCTCATCGTGCTGGCGCTCGTCGTGCTGGGCGGCGCGGGCGGCGGGGGCTGGTTCTACCTCCAGTCGAAGAAGGCGCACGTCGAGGACGAGGAAGAGGAGGTGCATGCCTCGGCGAAGAAGCCGGCATC
>Ga0308159_1001170_pt1 | contig 41800 bp, 31 predicted proteins | sample PhyCR1_FD_201040 | JGI IMG/M metagenome (GOLD analysis project Ga0308159, IMG submission 201040) | Phyllosphere microbial communities from UC Gill Tract Community Farm, Albany, California, United States - DLSLC.R1 | ecosystem: Host-associated > Plants > Phyllosphere > Unclassified | place: USA... | reverse complement strand
GCAAGGCTCCTCTAGGGTCGCGAGGCGGCCGCCGCCACGGGGTGGGCGGCCGTCTCCGGTCAGCAGCAGGTCCTGGCCATCCTGGCGTGCATCCGCGCCCTGGGTGGCCAGCAGGCGCAGCGTAGCGTCCATCCGGCCCTGCCCCCAAATGGAGCCTGCGCCTTGCAGGCAGCAGGCCCCCCGGGCGCAGGCGGCGGCCACGGCCAGCAACGGGCCGGCGGGGCCTGCCGCGCGCAGCCGCGCCGCCGGAATGTCGATGCCGCGTAGCGTAGAATGGCGCGCGGTCAGATCGGCGCCGGTCGGCTCCAGGCTGGCGCCCATCTCCTGCAGCATGGCGGCAAGGGGAGCGTCGGGGCCCAGGCCGTCCAGCACCAGGGCCGAGCCGGGGCAGAGGATGGCCCCCAGCAACAGGCCAGCGCTGTTGAGTGTTCCAGGCGGCAGGGCCAGCGCCGTGCCCGCCAGTTCCGGCTGGCCATGCAGCCGCAGGCTGCGGTGGGGCAGGCCGGCATCGTCCGGCGCTTCGTCTTCGTCGATTTCGGCACCGAAGCAGCGCAACAATCCGGCCATGCCATCCGCCGCCACGCCGCCTAGCCGGCTGGTGCCGCGTGCGCCCAACGCCGCCAGCAAGGCCGCCGTGCCCGCCAGGCCGGCCGGATCGGCTGGAAGGTCCAGGTCGAGCGGCAGCGGCTCCGCCGCGCCCTCGATCGTCCAGGGCGGCTGGCCGCCGGCACGGGTGGTGATGCGGGCGCCGATGCGGCCCAGCACTTCCCGCGCCGCCGCCGATGGCGCGGCCGTGCCGGCCACGACACCGTATAAGGGAAGCCCGGCCAGCAGCCCGGCCAGCAAGTGCAGCACCAGGGGAGAAGCCCCGGCCTCCAGCACCCCCGCCGGCTCGGCCAGTCCGCCGATGCCGCGGCCATGGATGCGCCAATGGCCAGGGGCCGGTTGTTCCACCCGTGCGCCCAATTGCCGCAGGGCTGCGGCGAGGTCACGGGTCGGCGCGGTCTCGGCCAGCAGGGTGATATCGGTGGGGCCGACGGCCAGGGCGGCGATGGCCATCGCCCGCTGGCCGAGGGCGCTTTCGCCCGGCACGCGGATGTGTCCCACCAGCCCTCGCGCGGGCCGGCTGACCCGCAGCGGTTGGAGGATCGTATCGGCTTCCACGGCGGCAGGGTTTGACATGGCCCAGGGTGCGTGGCAATGCGCGCCCTTGCTCCCGGCCGCCCGCCTTGTCCACTTGCGGCCGACCTTTCATTTCGGTGGGAATTCCACGCTGATGGCCAAGCCCGAACTGGGTGTAAAGCGCACCTGTGTCGCCTGCGGCGCTAAATTCTACGACCTGGGCAAGCAGCCTGCCGTGTGCCCGAAATGCGGCACCGAGCAGCCCGCCGAGCAGCCCCGCCCCCGCCGCGCGGCCCTGCCGCCCGAGGACAAGGTCAAGAAGCGCGTCGCCCCCGTTGCCGATCCCGATGCCGATGATGTCGAGATCGAGGACGTGGATGCAGACGAGGTGGAAGAGGCGGAAGACCTGGACGACGCCGAGGACGACCTCGACGTTGAAGTCGAGGTCGAGACCGACCGCGACGAAGAAAGCTGATCGGCCCGGGAGGCAGCGCCTCCCGGACCCCTTCCGGGGTGACAGCGTCATCCCGGTTTACACCCCCGGCTTCGAAGCGCGATCGGCCTAAGGCCTGATCGGCGGGGTGTGGAGGAAGCAGCCATGACGCGTTCGTGCGGCTGGCCTTGGGCTTCATTCGGCATTCGTGCCGTGACGGAAGCAAAGGCCGGGGAAGGAATTCCCCGGACCCCATCTTCTTTTTTCGAGTTCAGGTGGTTTGGTTGTGGCGGGGTCTGGCTCAGGCCCTGGCCGTGATCGCTGCCTTGCGCCTTGGGTGCATGCCGCCGCGCCTACCGCCTTGCGCAAGGCAACGCCGCAGCAGGAGCCGCCCGCGCCGCTGCCAACAACGCCAAGCTTAGCCGCCAAGGCGTGAAGTCTTTAAAAAACCTAAGATCATACCTGCCGGTTGGATCGGCATGCCGGCCTTGTCGCGCCTGAAGACCGGCGTCCACGCAAGCCTTCCCCGCCGGCCCAAGCCCCCCAAAGCCACCCGCTACCAGCATTGTACCAACTGACAGCGGGGTCCGGGGTGGACTGTCCACCCCGGCGGGGTCCAGGGGCAGCGCCCCTGGCCAGCCCCCGCCTTTACCCCTGCGCGGCCGCTGCCGCCGCGATGGCATCCTGTGCCGAGAGCCGCCCGTCATACAGCGCCCGCCCGATGATGGTGCCGGCGACCGAGCCGGCCGCCTTCAGCGCCACGATATCCTCCACCCCCGCCACACCGCCGGAGGCAATGACCGGTGTGGACAGGCGGGCGCCGAGCGCCGCCGTGGCGGCCACGTTCACCCCGCCCAGCATGCCGTCCCGGTCGATATCGGTGTGGATGATGGCGGCCGCGCCCGCATCCTCGAAAGACAAGGCGAGGTCGAGGGCGGAGACGTCGCTGGTCTCGGCCCAGCCTTCGGTGGCCACCATACCGTCCCGCGCATCGATGCCGACGGCGACCTGGCCGGGGAAGGCGCGGCAGGCCTCCTTGGCGAAGGCCGGGTTCTTCACCGCCGCCGAGCCGAGGATGACGCGCGCGATGCCCTGCTTCAGCCAGGCTTCGATGGTCGCCATGTCCCGGATGCCGCCGCCGAGCTGCACGGGGGCCTTGGTGCCGGCCAGGATGCGGGCCACTGCTTCCACATTGGCCGGCTTGCCGGCGAAGGCGCCGTCCAGGTCCACCACGTGCAGCCAGTCGAAGCCCTGGGCGGCGAAGGCGGCGGCCTGGGCGCCGGGGTCGTCGGCATAGGTGGTCGCCTGGTCCATGTCGCCGCGCTTGAGGCGGACGACCTTGCCGCCCTTGAGGTCGATGGCGGGGTAGAGGGTGAAGGCCAAGGGGTCAGCCCTTTCCGTTGTCGGAGCATGCCGGCACGGCCTGCGTCACGCGGTCAAACCAAGGTCGTGGGCGCCGGGGCTAGGCCCGCGCGCGGATATCCAGCGGGCGGCCGCGGGGGGTCTCCAGCAGCTTGTAGTAATAGTGGCCGGACACCGTCTGGCCGCGCACCCGCGCATAGGCCGGGTGGGTGCCCCAGCGGGTGTAGCCCAGGCTCTCGAACAGCGTGATGGCGGTGTCCTGGGTATCGCGCACGTCCAGGTTCAGCACGCGGTGGCCGAGGGCGGCGGCCCGCTCCTCCACCCGCGTCACCAACAGGCGGGCCAGGCCATGGCCGCGCGCATAGGGCGCGACATAGGCGTGGGTCAGTTGGGCGGCGAAGGCCTGGGCCTCATTGTTGCGCGGCGGGCGCATCAGCTGGGCGGAGCCGACCGGCACGCCATCCAGCTTGGCGATGAACAGCTCGATCGCTGGCACCAGCAGCACGCCGCGGAAATGGCGGGTCAGCGCTTCCCGCCCCTGCGGGTCCACCCAGCCGAAGCCGCCGCCCTCGATGATGGCGGCATCGGTCGCTTCGCACAGGTCGGCGAGCTCGGCATCGTCCAGGCTCTCGGCACGCTCGACCACCAGGTCGTGGGCGGTACTCATCACAGGGCACTCATCTCACGGCCGCCAGGCCAGGAAGTTCGCCAGCATCCGCAGGCCGACGAACTGGCTTTTCTCGACATGGAACTGGGTGCCGAACATGTTGTCGCGCCCGATGGCGGCCACCACCGGGCCACCATAGTCGGCGGTGGCCAGGATCTGCTCCGGCCGGCCACCGGCCAAGGCGTAGGAATGCACGAAATAGGCGTGGTCCCCGGGGTCGATGCCCGCCAGCACCGGATGGCTGCCAGGGGCGAAGCGCAGCCCGTTCCAGCCCATCTGCGGCAGCGGCAGCGCATCGCCCGCCAGGTCCCGCGGGTCCATCGGCGCCATGTCACCCTCGATCCAGCCGAGGCCGGGGGTCACGCCATGCTCCAGCCCACGCCGCACCATCAGCTGCATGCCGACACAGATGCCCAGGAACGGAACGCCACGGCGAGACACCGCCTCATCCACCGCCTCGACCATGCCGGGCATGGCGTCCAGCCCGCGCCGGCAGGCGGCAAAGGCACCCTGGCCGGGCATGACGATGGCATCGGCCTTCGCCACCGCGTCCGCCTGCGTCTCCACCGTAATGGTGGCGTTGCTGCCGCCTTCATCCGCCGCGCGGCGCAGGGCCCGCAGCACCGAGGCGAGGTTGCCCGAACCGGGATCGACCACCGCGACCTGCATCAGGCGACTCCCCTTCCGGCCAGGTCGGGCCTGGCATCCAGCGCGCGCAGCAGCGCGGCCTCGGCATCGCGGGCGACGACGACGCCGGCCAGCGCCAGGCCGCGCCGGGCCAGCACCCAGCGGCGGATATTGTGCGCCTCGAGCCCGATCAACACCTGCAGCGCGACGGTCAGGAACGGCAGCACCGCGGCCGGCAGGGTGTAGGCTGCCAGGACATTGAAGGCGATGTAGAGCACCAGCGGCAGCCACAGCCGATGCAGTAGGAACCAGGGCGCCGGCAGCAGCGCCGCGATCAGCGAAAAGCCTTCCGGCACCACCACCGGCAACCCGGCGAGGCGGGAGCCCGCCTTCGGCTGTACCCGCGTCCCCGCCACGGGGACGGAGCTGCGCGGCGGCGGCGGCTTGGCGTGCAGGGTGAAACTGCGCATCACGCCTCCAGCACGCCCTTGGTGGAGGGGATGGCACCGGCGGTGCGCGGGTCCGTCTCCACCGCCATCCGCAGTGCGCGAGCCAGCGCCTTGAAGCAGCCCTCGGCGATGTGGTGGGCGTTGGTGCCGGCCTTCTGCGTCACATGCAGGGTGATGCCGCTGTTCATCGCGAAGGCGCGGAAGAATTCCTCGAACAGCTCGGTATCCATCTCCCCCACCTTGTCGCGCGGGAAGCTGGCGCTCCAGGCCAGGAAGGGACGACCGGAAATGTCGATCGCGGCTTCCACCAGCGCCTCGTCCATCGGCACCAGGGCGTGGCCGTAGCGGCGGATGCCGCGCTTGTCGCCCAGCGCCTGCCGCACGGCCTGGCCGAGCACGATGCCCACATCCTCGGTGGTGTGGTGAAAGTCGATATGCAGGTCGCCCTTCGCGGCGATGTCCATGTCGATCAAGCTGTGGCGGCACAGCGCGGTCAGCATGTGGTCCAGGAAGCCAATGCCGGTGGCGATGCGGCCCTGGCCCTGCCCGTCCAGGTCGATGCGGACCTGGATGTCGGTCTCGCTCGTGGCGCGGGAGATCTCGGCGATCCGGGAAGCAGGGGAGCGGGGGGCGGTCTGCATGGGCGCTTCCTAGACCGGTGCGGAGGGCTTCGCCAGAGGGTAGGGCAAAGCGCCCGGGCCGGCTTGGAAAACCGGTGCCTCTGGCGAGGCGCCGGCATTGGGTGGACTCGGATGGTTTGGGAGTGGCGAAGGCCGGGGAAGGAATTCCCGGGGCCCCTTCTTTTCTTTTTTCGAGTCTTTTGGGAAGGCGTGGGTGGAAGGCAGGCGCTGTTTGCGTGTGGCGCCGGGTCCGTTGAAGGGCGAGGACCTGCGGTAACGATGGACAGGATTTGTGGCCTGGAGAAATGAAGCTTCGCGTCCTGGCCCTTGAACGTGGCGCCGGATGGGAAGATCGGTCTGGCTAAGGGCGCCAGCCATCACGGAATGCCTAGCGGCATGGCGCCGGAGGTGGGTTGGCCACGAAGGCTCGCCCGCAGCCAAGGCCGCCGCCCATTGTCACGGCGGCAGCGGCAGGCGCCAGCCGGCAACACGCAGCATGGGCCACGGGCGGCACGGACTCTCGAAGGCTGGTCTGTCTGGAGATGCGCGGGCGGGTGGTGGAGCCGAGGGGAATCGAACCCCTGACCTCCTCATTGCGAACGAGGCGCTCTACCAACTGAGCTACGGCCCCGCACCGGCGCGAGGCCCGGCTTATTGCCGACGACACAGAACAAGTCAAGCGGTGCTTGCCGCCACGCCTGTGGCTCCGTAGATGAAGGCCCGGACAGGTTTTCCTGCCCGGTTCTACCCTGGCCCTACCCGGCCCACCCCCTGCCTTCAAGGAGTGGCGATGTACGCACTGTTCTGGCTGGTCGATCAGCTCATCGGGCTATACGTGTGGGCGTTGATCATCGCCGCGGTGTTCAGCCTGCTGGTGTCCTTCAACGTGCTGGATACCCGCAACCGCTTCGTCTGGACGATAGGGGACTTCCTCTACAAGATCACCGAACCGGCGATCCGCCCCATCCGCCGCTTCATGCCCAACCTGGGCGGCATCGATATCTCGCCGATGATCCTCATCCTGCTGCTCTACGCGGCGCGGATCTTCCTGTGGCAGACGCTGTGGCCGCTGGTGGCCGGCTGAGGCGTGACCGCCGCCGGCTGAACCCGCCGCGGCCGTGACCCACACGCCCCGACAGGCCCAGGGCCGGGCCCCAGGCCGGCAAAGCGCCTGGCGCCTGATGCCGGATGGGCTGGAGCTGCGCGTGAAGGCGCAGCCCCGCGCCCGCCGGCCCGGCCTGCACGGGCTGGTGGATTCGGCAGACGGCCCGCGCCTGAAGCTTGCGGTGAACGAGGCGCCGGAGGACGGGCGCGCCAACAAGGCTATCTGCGCCCTGCTCGCGGAAGCCTTGCATGTCCCCCCTTCGCGCATCGCGGTGGTGCACGGCGCCGCCGCGCGGGAAAAGACCTGCCATATCGCTGGCGACCCCGCCGCATTGGCCGCCCTGCTCAGCGAGAGACTGGAGACACTGGCATGACCGCACGCATCATCGACGGGAAGGCCGTGGCCGCCACGCTGCGCGCCGGCCTGGCGGAACGGGTGAAGTCCCTGGGCTTCGCCCCCGGCCTGCGCGTCGTGCGCGTGGGGGATGACCCGGCCAGCGGCGTCTATGTCCGCAACAAGGACCGCGCTGCCCAGCAAGCCGGCTTCGACAGCGCCACCATCCAACTGCCGGAAGACACCACGGAGGCCGCGCTGCTGGCCGTGGTGCGCCAGCTGAACGAGGACCCCGCGGTGGACGGCATCCTGGTGCAGCTGCCCCTGCCGGCGCATATCCGCGCCGATGCGGTCATCCAGGCCGTCGACCCCGCCAAGGACGTGGACGGCTTCCACGCCATCAACGCCGGCAAGCTGGCCATCGGCCAGCCGGCCCTGACCCCCTGCACGCCGAAGGGCGTGATGCACCTGCTGGCCGCCGCCGGCGCCTCCCTCCGCGGCGCGCGCGCCGTCGTGCTCGGCCGCTCCAACATCGTCGGCAAGCCGATGGCGGCGCTGCTGCTGGCGGCGGACGCCACTGTGACCGTCGTCCACTCGCGCACCCAGAACCTGGCGACGGAATGCCGCCGGGCGGACATCCTGGTCGCCGCCGTCGGCCGGCCGGAACTGGTGCGCGGCGACTGGATCGAGGAAGGCGCGACCGTCATCGACGTCGGCATCAACCGTCTGCCCAACGGAAGACTGGTCGGCGACGTAGCCTTCGACGAAGCGGTGCAGCACGCCGGCGCCATCACCCCGGTGCCAGGCGGCGTCGGGCCGATGACCATCGCCTGCCTGCTGGAAAACACCCTGGAAGCCGCGATCGCCCGCCGGGGCGCCTGAAGCATGGGCTGTGCTGCGAGGGAGGAGAAAGGCTGGGGAAAGAATTCCCCAGACCCCTTCTTTCTTTTCTGCGCGTTTGGCGTGGTGCTGCAGGACTGAGAACTGCGCCTCTTGATGATTTTAATAATGGGCCACGCGGGCTGAACCGTCAGTCGCCGGAGGTCTAGGACCCCCGGCGCACCCGCCCGGTGCTTAGGCCCGCCCCATCAACAGCCACGCCCGAAAAACTCGAAAAAAGAAAAGAAGGGGTCCGGGGAATTCCTTCCCCGGCCTTCCCCCACCCGCTTCACCCCGGCGGCCCGCACAGGCTTCCCGCCACCCGGCAGGTGCCGCGGAAGCGCTGGCGGCACGTGGTCATGGCGTCCTGTTCCGCCAGGGCCTGGGTAGCGCCGGTGCCGGGGGTGGCGAGCATCACATTGAAGGTGGTGGGGCTGTTGGTCAGGAACAGCCCGCGTGGGATCAGCCCGTGGGCCACGGCGCCGCAGCGGTCCTGGAATTCCAGCGCCAGGCGGCAGGCGGCGCCTTGCGGCCCCATGCATTGCTGCTCCGCTAGCCGGTGGGCGGCAGCGCGGTCCGGCAACCCGGCGGTCAGGCCGTAATTCAGCGAGGGCGGCGGCGCCAGGTGGATCACGCCATGGCGGGCGGTGCTGGCGGCGGAAGGCAGGGCGGCCTCGGTTGCCGGGCTGCCCGCGCGTGGGGTCGATGACGCGGTGCGCGGCGGCACCGCGCCACGGGATGCGACGCCGGGGGCCACGCTGCTGGAGGCGGGTATGACGGGCACGGACAGGCCCGGCGGCAGCGCGGCGGGCGAAGCTGGTGCGATGCGTGGCACGGCGGGGGAATGGGCCGCCCGGGTGGGTGGGCGTGGCGCCGGGGCTTCGGCGCGGGTGCCACGGGCCGGGCGTGATGGGGTGGGTATGGCGGCGCTGCGGGGCGGCTGCACCCGCTCCCGCGTCTCGCAGCGGGCCAGGCAGATCTGTACCTCGCCGGTATTGTCCTGTCGGCGGGGCAGCAGGGCGCCGCATTGCTGGCGGCAGCTCTGGCTATCCGTCATGCCGGGCGGCAGCTGCGCCTGGGCCGATGGCGCCGCGCAAAGCAGCGCCAATGCCAGGCCTACTCCGCGCGATGCTGACGCGGCCCAGGTCATCGCCGGCTTCACCCAGGGGCTGGCAATGCCGGGCGGGCGCTTTGGCCAGGGCTGGAAGCGTGCCACGGGACCGCGTGCGAACATGACCTGCCCCAAGGCTCATCCCACGGCCATGCCGATGCGGCGGCCTGGCCGATTCACTGCCATGAAGGCCGTCGTCACGCCAGCAACAGGCACAGGAAATTTTACACATGGCGCCCGGCAAGGCCCCGCCATAGGGCGGCTTGCTGTAAGCTGTTGGCATGCGCCGCGTACCGGCCCGCGCCTCCCACGGCCCGGCCTCTTCCTCTCCACCCATTACCGCACCACGCACCACGCCGCGCCGGCGGGGCGGCCTGCTGCGCCTGTTCCGGCTGGTAGTGTTGCTGGGCGTGTGGGGCGGCCTCGCCTTCGGCGCCGCGCTGCTGTTCTTCACGTGGGACATGCCGCGGCCGGAGGAAGCGCTGGTCGCCACAAGGCGGCCCTCCGTGACGCTCGAGGCCACCGATGGCCGCCTGCTCTCCACCAGCGGCGACCTGTATGGAGAGCGGGTGCGCCTGGCCGACCTGCCGGCCTTCGTGCCCGGCGCGCTGATGGCGGTGGAGGACCGGCGCTTCCGCAGCCATTTCGGCCTGGACCCGGTGGGGCTGGCACGCGCCGCATTGGCCAACTGGCGTGCCGGCCGCGTCGTGCAGGGCGGCTCCACCCTCACGCAGCAATTAGCCAAAAACCTGTTCCTGACGCCGGAGCGCAACATGCGCCGCAAGGTGCAGGAAGCCCTGTTGGCACTGTGGCTGGAAAGCCGCTTCACCAAGGACCAGTTGCTGGAGATCTATCTCAACCGCGTCTATCTCGGCGCAGGTGCCTATGGGGTGGATGCGGCGGCGCGGCTGTATTTCGGCGTGCCGGCGCGGCGGCTTTCGCTCTGGCAGGCGGCCATCCTGGCCGGGCTACCCAAGGCGCCTTCCCGCTACAATCCGCGCGCCGCGCCCGATGCCGCCATGCGGCGCGGGGCGGAGGTGCTGGACGCCATGGCCGCCGCCGCGCTGATCACCACCACGCGCGCCCGCCAGGAAGCCGAGCTCATGGTACTGCCGCCGCGCCCCTCGGGCGATGCCGGCTGGTTCGCCGACTGGGTGCAGGACGACCTGGCGGAGAGCTTCCCCGGCACCGGGGACCTCGTGCTCCGCACCACGCTGGACCTGAAGATGCAGGCGGTGGTGGAGGCACGGCTGGGCGCGCTGCTGGCCGGACCCGGCGCCGCCGCGCATGTCACCCAGGGCGCCGTGGTGGTGCTGCAGGCCAGTGACGGCGCCGTGCGCGCCATGGCCGGTGGGCGGGATTACCGCCAGAGCCCGTTCAACCGCGCCACCCTGGCCCGCCGCCAGCCCGGCTCCGCCTTCAAGCCCTTCGTCTGGCTGGCGGCGCTGGAACGCGGGATGGACCCCTCCTCCACCGTGTCCGACCTGCCGCTGACGCTGGCGGGCTGGTCCCCCGGCAATGGCCGCTGGCGCGCGCGGGGCGAGATCTCGCTGGAAGACGCGCTGGCGCACAGCATCAATACCTCCGCCGTGCGGCTGCTGCTGGCCTCCGGCGGTGCCAAGGCCGTGGCCGCCGTGGCGGAGCGGATGGGCCTGCACGGGCGCTTCGCCGACAATGCCTCCCTCGCCCTCGGCACGGCGGAGGTGACGCTGCTGGACCTGGTTGCCGCCTATGCGCCCTTCGCCAATGGCGGCCTGCGCGTCACCCCCTACGGCATTGCCCGGGCCGAAAGTGCGGAGCGCGTGCTGGCCGTGCCGCTGACGGCGCCTACCCGCGTCATCAGCCAGGAACACGCGGCGGAGATGCGCCGCATGCTGGCCGCGGTGGTGGAGCGCGGCACCGGCCGCGCCGCCGCCGTACCCGGCCAGCGCGTGGGCGGGAAAACAGGCACCACGCAGGATTCCCGCGATGCCTGGTTTGTTGGTATGTCCTCCCGCTGGGTGATCGGCATCTGGCTGGGCAACGACAACGCAACGCCGATGGATGACGTGAGCGGGGGCAGCCTCCCCGCCCGGTTGTTCAGAGACATTCTTGAGGAGACGGCCCGATGACCGATGCCGGCCAGGCGATGGCGGGGCTCGCCCGCCCCATGCAGCACGCGGTGAACAACCTGGTGATGGTGCTGCAGGCCAACATGGACAGCGTCCTGGCCAGCCTGCCGCCGGAGGACCGCGCCTCCATCCGGCTGGCGCGCGCCGCGCAGGCGGCGAAGGACATGGATGCGCTGATGCGCGCCTTCCTGCGCCTGGGCCGGCCGGAAGAAAACGGCGTGCTGGATTCCGGCCGCTTCCTGGCCTCCGTACTGCCGGTGCTGACCCTGGCCGCCGGCAAGCCGGTGAAGCTGGACACCACCAGCACCGCCAACCTGGCCCCCCGCCGCCCGGCGATGGACCTGGCATTGCTGGCTGCCTTCGGCGGCGCGCGGGAGCTGCCCCGGACCACCCCGCCGCACATCACCCTGGCCGGCAACACCCTGCTGCTGAACTGGGACCTGCCGGAAGGCTGCCGCAGCAGCCTGGAAGAAGCCGGCATCGCCGTGGATGCGCAGATGGGCGTCACGCGGCTGCTGTTCCCCATGGCGCCATGAAAGCCTGACGCGTCCCGGCGGGATGTGGCCGCCCATCGGCGGCTTCCAGTCACTGAAGGCGTCGCACGGCCGGACGAATGCCGCGGCTCCATGATTCCAGACTTTCTTGGGAAATCCTGAAGGTTCTGAGGCTACAGGGCGACATTCAAGATTCAGGACGGGGATGAAGGTCAGGGGAATGAATTCCCCTGAAACCCCTTCTTTTTTCTGCGAGTGAAGAATGGGCCTTGTTGCCGGAGCGTGGCGCTGGCTCGCCGAAGCCTATGAGAATGTCACAGCCACGCGGTGAACGCGCCGATGCTGGAAGCCATAGGCCTGCAGCACGACGCAGCCTGGGATCAAAAAGCCCAACGCCGGCAAAACCCGACCGCGAAAGACTCGAAAAAAGAAGATGGGGTCCGGGGAATTCTTTCCCCGGCCTTCGCTGCGCCTGGCAGCGAGCACTGGGTTCTCAACGCCATCAACGCAGGCCAGCGATGGTCCAGGAATCGCAACGCCAAAGCAGCGCCATCACTAAACTCGAAGAAAAAAGAAGGGGCCCGGGGAATTCCTTCCCCGGCCTTCACCCACCCCGAAATGGGGAGAAAGCCGCGGCCCATAAACGCGGGCCGCAGCCAGTTCACTCCGCGGCGGCGGCCTGCAGGATGCCCCACTGGGCCAGCAGGGCGTGCAGAGTCTTCGCGCTTTCCGGCGCCAGCGGCCAGGCGGCGGGCGGGCGGGCGTGGCCGACATCGACGCCGGTCAGCGTCAGCGCCGACTTCACGACCGACACGTTGGTGCCGTTCTGCTCTTCCGAGCGCAGCGCCTCGAAAGTCTCGATGCTGGCGATCGCCTCGTTGGCCGAGGCGTAGTCGCCCCGCGCCAGCGCATCGCGGATCGAGACGGAACGCTCCGGCAGTAGGTTGATCAGGCCGGAAGTGAAGCCCTTGGCGCCGACGGCGGTCATCGGCGGGGCCCAGGGCTCGGCCAGGCCGCAGACGAAGTTGATGCCGGGGCCGACGCGGTGGATGGCCTTGGCCAGCGTCATCACGTTGGGCGTCGCCCACTTCACGCCGGCGACGCCGGGGATCTTGCAGAGCTGCTCGATCGCCGGCAGGCCGATGGCGTCGTTGCGGAGGTACAGCATCACCGGCAGGCCGGCGGCGTCGGCCACGCGCTTGACGTATTCCACCACGCCGCGCGGGGCGACGAAGGGATCGGGCGGCTGGTGGATCATGATGGCGTCGGCGCCATCGGACTTGGCGCGGGAGGCGAGGTGCACCGCGTCCTTCACGCTGCGGCCGACACCGGCGATGACCAGGCTGCGGCCGTTGATCAGCGCCGGCACCTCGGCCTGCATCTTCTCCGCCTCGGCGATGGAGAGGCTGTAGAACTCGCCGGTGTTGCCATTGATGGTCAGGCCATCGACGCCGGCCTTGGCGCAGCGGTCGATGATCGGCACCAGGCGCTGCGGCACCGGGCGATCCTCGGTGTCGAAGGGCGTGACCAGGATGCCGGAGATGCCGGACAGGGCGGCGCGGGTGCGCTCGGGGGTGACGGTCATTCCGTGGTTTCCTCTTGTCGTTGCGGAAAGGCGAGGGTCATGGAGCGCAGCGTATGCGCCCGCATGCGGGTCTCCGCCGCGGCGGCATCGCCCCGGCGGATGGCGGCGACGATGCCGGCATGCTCGCGCAGCGCCCGCCCCGGCTCCTCCGGCCGCGCGGCCAGGATGCGGGTGCGGGTCAGCTCGTCATAGCCGCGGATGGATTGCAGCGTGCGCGTCAGCACCGCATTGCCGGCGATGGCCAGGATGGCGGCGTGCAGCGCGTCGTTCGCCTCGGCCAGCGCCGGCAGGTCCTGGGTCCGGGTGGCGTCGCGCATCGGCGCCAGCTGCGCCTGCAGCTGCGCGGCCTCGGCCTTGCTGGCCCGTTCCGCCGCGAAGCCGGCGGCCAGGCCTTCCAGCGCGGCGCGGATGCGGCCGAGCTGGCGCAGCTGGTCCGGCCCCAGATCGGCGACGAAGCTGCCACGGCGTGGATGGGTATGGACCAGCCCCTCGGCCTCCAGCCGCCGCAGTGCATCCCGCACCGGGGCGGCGGAGACGCCGAGCATCTCGGCCAGTCCGCGTTCCGAAAGCCGGGCATGCGGGGCGAGGCTGCCGCTGGCGATCGCCTCTCGCAGCCGCGCATGCACGCGCTGCGCCAGCGGAGCGAGATCGGCGATCGAAAGAGGGGCGACAGTGTCCATCTGCCATCTGCTATAGCAGATGAGGAGGAGGGGCTTCAACGGGGATTTCCAGCAGGAAGGGAAGCAAAGGTTGGGGAAGTGAACTCCCCCAAGCCCCCTCCCTTTTCTGGTGTGTCTTGGCGCTGTTTTCGCAGAGGGCACCGCTGAAAGCAGGCGCGGCCGAACTCGAAAGAGAAAAAAAGAGGGGTCCCAGGGGAGAATTCGTTCTCCCCTGACCTTCTGCTCCACCGTGCGACCCACAGCATCCTCGCCTATATCGGGCAGGCAGGGCGGCCCGGCCGCATGCACCCACTGACCGGAACCGCGCCGCATGCCCCACACTCCCCCCGGTTTCAGCCTGGATGCGCGCCGGCGCCGCGCCGTGCTGGGCGCGGCGGTGTCGTTGCTGGCCGCCCCGCGCCTGGCCCGGGCGCAGGGCGCGGTAACAGCGACGGACCTGCTGGGCCGCACCATCAGCCTGCCGCGCCCGGCCCGCCGCATCGTCTGCCTGCCCGGCCGGCAACTGGCCGTGCTGAACCTGCTGCACCCGGAACCTGCCGGGCTGCTGGCCGGCTGGTCCAACGACATGCGGATCGGCGCAGTGGCCGAGTACACCGCCTACCGCAGCCGCTTCCCCACGCTGGAAAGCGTGCCCGTGCTCGGCACGGCGGTGCCGGACCCCGGCACGGTGGAGAAGATCCTGTCGCTCGGCGCCGACCTCGTCCTGGTCAGCCGCGCCGTGGTGCAATCCAGCGGTGGCATCGATGGCGCCATGCTGCGCAGCCTGACCGATGCCGGGCTGCCCTTCGCCGTGGTGGATTTCTTTGCCAGCCCGCTGCGCGATACCGTGCCCAGCCTGACCGCCATCGGCCAGCTCATCGGCCGGGCCGAGCAGGCCCAGGCCCTGGTCGGCTTCTATACCGAGGTGCTGGACCGCGTGCGCGCCCGCACCGGAGGCCTGCAAACCCGACCGAGCGTCATGATGCACGCCCATGCCGGCGGCACCGCCTGCTGCAACTCCCCCGGCCAGGGCACCTTCAACGCCTTCATCAACATGGCCGGCGGGCACAATATCGGCGCGGACATGCTGACCGGCGCACTCGGCCCGCTCTCGCTCGAATACGTGCTGACGCAGGACCCGCAGGTCTATATCGCCACCGGCGGCTCTTATAACGGCCGCGGTGGCGTCATGCTCGGCGCCGGCATCGGCGCGGCGGAGGCGCGGGACAGCCTGCGGGAGGTCATCGCCGGCGCGAAGCTGGATTCCCTCACCGCAATGCGCGACGGCCGCGCCCACGGCCTCTGGCACGGCTGCAACGATACCCCGGCACATATCGTCGCCATCGAAGCCATGCTGCGCTGGATCCACCCGGACCGCGCCCAGGGCCTCGACCCGGCCCGCAGCCTGGAAGCGCTGAACACCCGCTTCGCGGCGGTGCCGATGGAAGGCACCTACTGGGTGGATCTGAAGGGCTGAAAGGGCCTGCGAAGGCCGGGGGGCGACTTCTACCGTGATTCTCGCGGGTTGCCCGATTGATACGGTGTTGCCGGGCGGCCTTGAGAGGGGCGCTGCCCCTCTCAAACTCTCCCCGCCAAAGGCCTGAGGCCTTTGGAAACCCATTCTGAGGGTGCCTGGGGAGCAGGATCGCCGGGAGACTGCTTTAAAGGTCTGCTGGCGTTTCAGAGTTTGCGCCTGTGTGCCGCTGACGTGCAGGCATGGGTGTTGAGAGCGCGGCACGGAGAGGCCGCCTTCGCCAACCCACAGGGTCTTCTCAGAAAACTCTAAAATATTGTTTTATATATAGATTTATTTTGAAATTCCGTGCCCAGCTCAATCTATCAGATCGTGGGTGCAGGGGATCGTATCCCCTGCCGGGGGAGTTCGAGAGGGCAGCGCCCCCTAGATCCAGCGTCCCAATAGCGCCGCCCCAAAGCAGAAAAGCACCCAAGGATAAGACGGGCAGCCCGGAGGATTTCTCTCCCGGCCTGCTCCCTCACCCCTTGCGGAATCGCGCAATGAAGAACCCGTCCATCCCGCCTTCCGCTTCCCACATATCGGGCGTCGTCCGCAGCCAGCCCTCGTGGGTGATGGCGCGTTCCAGTCCTGGCACTTCCTCTGGGCGGATCGGGTCGGGCACCAGGCCAGCGGGTGGGTTGGCGGCCTGGGCCTCGCCTTCCTCCGGCTGGAGGGAGCAGGTGGCGAAGACCAGCCGCCCGCCCGGTGCCAGCAGCGTGGCGGCGTGGGCCAGCAGCGGCTTCTGCAGCCCGGCCAGGCTCGGCACGTCGGTCGGCCGCTTCAGGTAGGGCACGTCCGGGTGGCGGCGGATGGTGCCGGTGGCGGAGCACGGGGCATCCAGCAGGACGGCGTCGAAGCGGGTCCCGGGGTCCCATTCGGCGGCATCGCCCTGCACCACGCGGGCGTCCAGGCCCAGCCTGGCCAGGTTCTCGCGCAGGCGCAGGATGCGGGTGGGGTCGCGCTCCACCGCCACCACGTCGGCACCGGCGGCGGCCAGCTGGGCGGTCTTGCCGCCAGGGGCCGCGCAGAGATCGGCTACGGCCAGGCCGGGGGTGACATGCAGAAGGCGGGCCGGCAGGGCGGCGGCGGCATCCTGCGCCCAGGCGGTGCCGTCGATGAAGGCCGGCAGCTCGGTGATGCGGGTGCCGGCGGGCAGGCGGGCGGTGCCGTTGGGCAGCAGGACGGCGCCTTCGGGGAGCTCGGTGCCCGGCTTCAGCGAGAGGTCCAGCGGTGCCGGCAAGCGATGGGAGCGGGCAATGGCACGCACCCGGGTGCCGTAGGCCTTCTGCCACGCGGTCCAGAGCCAGCCGGGCGTGTCCAGCCGCTCGCCATCCAGGTCTTCCAGGGTCTGCGGGCCCTCGGCGGCCACCTTGCGCAGCACGGCGTTGACCAGGCCGGCGAAGGGGCGCGGCACCAGGTCCACGCAGCTGGCGACGGCGGCATGCGGCGGCGTGTTCAGCAGCAGCAGCTCCGCCGCGCCGATGCGCAGCACGTGCTGCACTTCCGGCGGCGGCTCCCGCCGCAGCAGCGGCTCCAGCACCGCATCCAGGCTGCCCAGGCGGCGCAGCACGGCTGCGGCGATGCGGTGGGCGGCGGCACGGTCCCGCGGGTCGGAAGGCGGCAGGGCGTCCAGCGCCTCTTCCATCGCGCGGTGGCGGTCCAGCACGGCGGTCAGCAGGGCCAGGGCCGCCACGCGGGTCGGATTGCGCGGCGTGGTGGCCGGGCGGCGGCCACGGGCGGGCCGGCCCTGGGGGCCGTTCTGGTCCGGACGGCGTCCACGGGGCGGGGCGGAGGGGGGTGCTGCGGGTGGCTTCATCTCGCGCGCAGCTATGTCGCCTTCCGCCGCCGCGTGCTAGGGGTATCTCGGTCCGATGCGTGGCCATGCCCGCATGCCTGTCCCTCGCCCGATGCTCCACGGGGCGCCCAAATGGCCCCCCTTCGCCCCCGAGGCCACCACTCCCATGCCGCTCCGTGACGTACTCGACCGCCTGCCGGAGACGCGTTGGCCGCGCCTCTGCCTGACCTTGCTGTGCCTGCTGCTGTGGCTGCCCGGCTTCTTCTCCCTGCCGCCGGGGGACCGGGACGAGAGCCGCTTCGCCCAGGCGTCCCGGCAGATGGTGGAAAGCGGCGACTACGTCCGCATCCGCTATGGGGAGGAGGAGCGGAACAAGAAGCCGGTCGGCATCCACTGGGCGCAGGCGGCCTCCGCGCATGTGGCGGAGGCGCTAGGCGTGGGCAGCCGGGACCAGATCTGGCCCTACCGCGTGCCATCCCTGCTCGGCGCCCTGCTGGGGGTGCTGGCCACCTTCCACTGGGGCCGGGCGCTGGTGGGGCGGCGCGCCGCCTTCCTGGCGGCGGCGATGCTGGCCTCCTGCCTGGTGCTGGTGGTGGAGACGCATATCGCCAAGACCGACGCGGCGCTGTTCGCCACCGTCGCGGCGGCGATGGGGCTGCTGGGCCGCGCCTACCTCTCCCCCGGCAGCTTCACCGGGCGGCAGGCGGCGGCGTTCTGGCTGGTGATGGGCCTGTCCATCCTGCTGAAGGGGCCGATCGGGCCGATGGTGGTGGCGCTGGCGGTGGTGACGCTGGCCATTAGCGACCGTGCCGGACGCTGGCTGAAGGCGCTGCGCCCGGCCTGGGGCATCCCGTTGATGATACTGGTGGTGCTGCCCTGGTTCGTCGCCATCGGCCTCGCCACCCAGGGCCGCTTCTTCGCCGAGGCGGTGGGCGGCGACATGCTGGCCAAGGTGAACTCGGGCGAGGAAGCCCATTGGGGTCCGCCGGGCTACTACATCCTCACCTTCCTGATCGCCGCCTTCCCCGCCGCCTTCCTGGTGCTGCGCGGCCTGCCCGCCGCCTGGCGCGACCGGCTGAACCCCGGCACGCGCTTCCTGCTGGCCTGGCTGATCCCCTCCTGGCTGGTGTTCGAGGCGGTGGCGACCAAGCTGCCGCACTACAGCCTGCCGATGTTCCCGCCACTGATGCTGCTGGGCGCCGCCTGGGCGATGGACCCGTTGCGCCGCCCCGCCCCCGCCTGGCTGCGCTGGATCGGCACCTTCGCGCTGGTGCTGGGTGCCGCCGGGCTGGGCCTGGCCAGTGCCGTGCTGCCCTATTTGGCCGACCGCCGGATCGACCCCTTCGCGCTGCTGGGCATCCCGGCCGCCGCGTTGTTCCTGTGGGGCGTGCTGGGGCAGTTGCGGGCGGGGCAGCCTGCCCGCGCCGGTCTGGCCGCCGCCATCCTGGCCATCCCGCTCTATGCCGTAGCGATGCAGGCGGTGCTGCCGCGCCTGTCCGCCCCCTGGGTCTCGCCCCGCGTGGCGGCCCTGCTGGCGCAGCGCGCGCCTGGCCTGCCACCGGCGCAGTTCGGCATCGCCGGGTATCATGAGCCGTCGCTGATGTTTTCCACCGGCACCGGCACGCAGCTGCTCCGCAACGGTCCGGCGGCGGCGGCGTTCCTGGCCGAGGCTCCCGGCCGCTTCGCCGCCATCGGCGACCGCGACCTGGCCGCCTTCCAGGCCGAGGCGCAGCGCCTGGGCCTGAACCTGCGGGAGGAAGGCGCCGTGGAAGGCTACAACTACACGCGCGGCCGGCACATCGTGCTGCGGCTGTACCGGGCCGCTTCATGAGGGTGACAGGCCTCATGCGGCGCCGCGGTGCGTCGCCGAGGGCGGCTACCGCCAGGGGGACTGGCCGGTGATCGAGTGGGTGACGGGGATCGTGGAAAGCGCCGGGCTGCCCGGCGTGTTCGCCTTGATGTTCCTGGAAAACCTGTTCCCGCCCATCCCGTCCGAGCTGATCATGCCGCTGGCGGGGTTCGTCGCGGCGCGGGGCGGGATGTCGCTGTGGCTGGCCATTCTGGCCGGCACGCTGGGCAGCGTCATAGGCAACGGCGTCTGGTACGAGGTCGCCCGCCGCGTTGGCAGCGCCCGGCTACGCCGGCTGGTAGAACGGCATGGCCGCTGGTTCGCCGTCTCCACCGACGAGCTGGACAGCGCCGAGGCCCGGCTGCGCCGCCACGGCCCGTTGGCGCTGTTCTTCGGCCGGCTGCTGCCCGCCATCCGCACCCTGATCTCCATCCCCGCCGGGCTGGCCCGCATTCCGCGCCACGTCTTCTACCTGTGGACGCTGGCGGGCTCGGCCCTGTGGGTCAGTGTCCTGGCTGGCGCCGGCTACCTGCTGCAGGAACAGTACAAGAAGGTGGAAGGGTTGCTGGAGCCGCTCAGCTACGTGGTCGTCGGCGGTGTGGTGCTGGCCTATCTGTGGCACGTCTTCCGCCGCCGTTCCGCCTGAGGTGCTGATGGATCGAGGGGGCGCTGCCCCCTCGGGCTCCCCCGGCAGGGGATACGATCCCCTGCACCCGCGATCAGTGGTCTGCGGCTGGGCGGAAGTTAGGGCGTCATGGCTTGAGGTCTCATCACCGAAAAGAGTGAATCGAGCGAGCAGACAAAGACAAGAGCGCGGTATGTGAACGGATTTGAACACATCAAGTTTTAGTTATTAATATATATCAAAAACAATAACTTAATCAGAAACCCCTCATTCCCCGGAGCGCCCCTGCCAAGTGGGTTTCCAAAGGCCTCAGGCCTTTGGCGGGGAGAGTTTGAGAGGGGCAGCGCCCCTCTCAAGGCCGCCTGTAGCGGCCCCCCCTACGCCATCGCCATGGCCAGTGAGAGATGCAGCCGGTTCCCCGCCGGGTCTTCCGCCCGCAGCATCCCCGGTGCGTCCTCCACCACGCTGCCGCCGGCGCGCAGGGCATCGGCCGCGCGTTCGAAGGTAGCGCGGTCTGCCGCGCGCAGTTCTACTTCCAGCAGGCCGGCCAGCCCCGCCGGGCGCCGCGGGCTGCCGCCGGTGGCCCAGGTATTGGCGGCGATGTGGTGGTGGTAGCCGCCTGAGGAGAGGAAGGCGGCCTGTGGCATCTTCTGCATCACCGCCATGCCGAGGCCGGTATAGAAGGCCTCGGCGGCCGGTACGTCGTTGGCGCGCAGATGGACATGGCCGATGACGGTGCCGTCGCCGGGCAGGGCGGCGCCGGGCACGGTGGCCATCAGCGCCCGCAGGTCCAGCCGGTGGGTCACCATGGCGATGCCGCCGCCGGCCGCCATGGGCCAGGCAGCGCGGGGGCGGTCGGCATAGACCTCGATGCCGTTGCCCTCGGGGTCGGCCAGGTAGATGGCCTCGCTGACGCCGTGGTCGGAGGCGCCTTGTAGGGGCACCCGCAGGGCGGCGAGGTGGTGCAGCCAGCCGGCCAGCGCATCCCGGCTGGGCAGCAGGAAGGCGGTGTGGAACAGCCCAGGCTCCTGCCCGCTTTCCGGCCGGGCATTGGGCGTGTGCACCAGGTGCAGCAGCGGACGGTCGCCCGCCGCCAGGGTCAGCCGCCCGGCATCCGTGCCGGGGAGCGGCCGCAGGCCAAGCAGGCTCTGGTAGAAGCCCGCGACCAGGTAGAGGTCGCGCACCGCCAGGGTAACGGTCGCGGCGTAGAGGGGGGTGGAGGTGGCGGTCTCGTTCATGGGGTCTTGGCCTTCTGCTGGCGTACAGGTGGAGCGGGCGGGACCGGAAGGGAAATGGTCTTGCCGAACGGCCGTCATTGCCAGGGTGAATGATGATGCGCCTGGGTGGCCTGGGTGGCCTGGGTGGCCTGGGTGGCCTGGGTGGCCTGGGTGGCCTGGGTGGCCTGGGGGCTGTTATCCGCCGGCGATCCTGGCAAGCGGGCTACTTTCACGGTCGTCATCCCCAACGAAGCATCGTGCGGTGTCCATGAGCGGCTTGAGAAGCGCTCGCGGGCCTTGCGGCGCACCTGCTGCCCGACCGTGTTTTCCAGCCCAGGGCCTTTGGCGATTTCACCCGGCGCCCGCAGGCTCTACTGTCACCCATACATGCCCTGTCCCTCCCCATGATTTTTGACGGTTTCTTCCCCCGCGCCGCGTCGCGCCAACCTGCCGAGACACCCACCCTGCTGTTCCTGCACGGCGCGGCCTGCGGCGCCTGGGTCTGGCAGCAAGGCTTCGCCGAGACCTTTGAGGCAGCCGGCTTCCCGGGCGAGGCCGTGCAGTTCGAACGCGTCGTGGAACGCCACCCCGCCGGGCTCGGGGACTATGTGGGACAGGTACGTGCGGCCATGGCGCGGATTGGTGGGCCGGTGGTGCTGGTGGGGCATTCGCTGGGCGCGCTGGTGGCGCAGCGCCTGTTGCTGGAACCGCAGGTGAAGGGCGCCGCCCTGCTGGCCCCCGTGCCACCGGAGGGCCTCTGGCTCTCCAGCACTCGGCTGGCGCTGACGGAACCCTCCCTCTGGGCGGAATCGGCGCGGATGGACGCACCGGTCGGGCAGGCCGACCCATCCCTGGCCGCCACGCTGTTCAGCCCGGCGATGCCGGTGGCCGAGGCGCAGCTATGGCTCGCCCGCATGGGTGGTGAATCCAGCAATGCCCTGCTGGAAGCCCAGGGGCCGCAACCAGTGCCGCATGGCTGGGTGCATGGCCGCCCGGTGCTGGTGCTGGGTGCATCCGAAGACCGGCTGATCTCGCACGACGCCGTGCAACGCTGCGCCATGTGGCACAACGCCACCCCGCGCTTCCTGCCCGGCATGGGCCACCTGATGATGCTGGAACCAGGCTGGCCGGATGTGGCGCAACTGCTGCTGACGTGGCTGCGGGGGCTTTAAGCCGGGGGCTGGCCTTGAGGGCGAGGCAGCAGGCCGGGGAAGGAATTCCCCGGGCCCCATCTTCTTTTCCGGGTTTGGGGCGGGCGTGGCTTTGGGGGCTGCGCTGACGGTTGGGTGCGGGGCGTGGTTGTGTTCCGGATTGGCCAAGGCGGCCGGGGCCCCTCCCGGGCCAATCGCGCCCTTAGGACAATCGTCCAAAACCCGTCCGGGTAGCGCAGCCATTTCCTGTCCGGTGCGTTGCTAGGCGGGCGCTGCCTGCGCATGCGGGCGACCCAGCAGCCCAAAAACCGGCGTGATGTTCGTTAAAGATTTCCACCCCGGCTTTATTCAAAAATCCTGACAAATTATACAAATTTTTACTCCATAATTACGCCTTGTTTGCCGTGGCATTCATGTCATGCAATCCTTGCTGGTACGGGGTTTGGTCCCTGCTATGCTGCGCACCAACAAAAACACTCTGGGAGAGGCGGCCGTTCGGTTCGGATTCCGAGGCGGGCTGTTGTCATGTGCGGCTTCCCCCCGCGCCTGACCCTTGGGCCGCAGGCGGACGCGATGAGCGCCGCCCGCACACGAACGATGAGGGTTGCGGGACCAGGCGTTGAAGGTGTGACGAGATGATGGATTTCCGTGGCCGGCGCATCATGTGCCTTGGCGACATTATGCTGGACCGCTTCTACTACGGGCGCATCGACCGGATCTCGCCGGAAGCGCCGGTCCCCGTCGTGCGGATGAACGACAACCGCGCCATGCTGGGCGGCGTCGGCAACGTGGCCCGCAACATCTCCTCCCTCGGCGGCGAGGCCGTCCTCATCGGCCTGATCGGCGAGGACGTGGCGGGGCGCGAGATCGCCGCGCTGATCGAGGCCACGCCCGGCCTGATCGATGCCAATATTCGCGCCCCCGGCCGCCCCACCATCGCCAAGACGCGCATCATCGCCAGCCAGCAGCACGTGGTGCGGCTGGATGAGGAAGTGGCCGACGCCATCGGCGCCGACGATATCGCCACGGTGCGGCAGAGCATCACCGCCCTGCTGCCCGAATGCCACGCGCTCATCATCTCCGACTACGCCAAGGGCCTGCTGGTGGAGGAAGTGGTCAGCCACGCCATCGCCAGTGCCCGCGCCCTGAGCCTGCCGGTGCTGGTGGACCCCAAGCGCGATGACTTCGCCTTCTATGCCGGCGCCACCGTGATGACGCCGAACCTGAAGGAACTGCGCGCCGCCGCCCGCTGCCCGGTTGAGACCGAGGAGGAGGTGACGGACGCCGCCACCCGGCTGATGGCCCAGGCGAAGGTGGATGCCATCCTCGTCACCCGGTCCGAGAAGGGGATGATGCTGGTGGAGGCGAATGGCAGCGTGCACGCGGTGCCCGCCAAGGCGCTGGAGGTGTTCGACGTCTCCGGCGCCGGCGATACCGTCATCGCCGTCGCCGCACTCTCCATGGCCGTCGGCAACACCCTTCCGCGCTCCATGCGCATCGCCAATGCGGCGGCGGGCGTCGTGGTCGGCAAGCTCGGCACCGCGACCGTATCGATCGAGGAACTGCACGCGGCGGCCGAGGCGGATGCGGCGCAGGACGGCAGCTCCGGCGTCAAGATCGTCACCGCCGGCCAGGCGGCCGGTATGATCGAGACCTGGCAGCATCGCGGCCTGACCGTCGGCTTCACCAACGGCTGCTTCGACATCCTGCACCGCGGCCACGTGACGCTGCTGCAGGCGGCGCGCGATGCCTGCGACCGGCTGGTGGTGGCGCTGAACACCGATGCCAGCGTGCGTCGCCTGAAGGGTGAGACCCGCCCGATCAACGAGCTGGAGGACCGCGCCGCTGTCCTCTCCGCACTGCGCTCCGTCGATCTCGTCGTTGCCTTCGACGAGGACACGCCGCTGGAGCTGATCACCCGCCTGCAGCCGGACATGCTGTTCAAGGGCGCCGACTACACCGTGGAGACGGTGGTGGGCGCTGACGTGGTGCTGGCGCGCGGCGGCAAGGTGGAATTGCTGGACCTGGTGCCCGGCCGCTCCACCAGCAACATCATCGCCCGCAGCCGGGCGCTGAGCGCCGTGGCGGATTGAGCCAATGAGCAGCACGCTGCAGGACGCGCCCCACGCCGCCCACCCGGACGCCAACGGGACGGAGCAGGACATCCGCTTCGCCGCCCCGGCCGCCGTGCTGCTGGCCACCGGCCAGCCGGCGCAGGACGAGGCCTTCCTGCCCGTGCTGCTGGCGGAGGCCGCGCGCTTCGGTCTGGGCCACGCCGTGGCCGTGCTGCCCGCCGGCCAGCCCCACGAGGCGCTGGATGCGATGGCGACAGCCCGTGGCGTGGCCTTGCAAATTCGCGAATCCACGGCGGCGCCGGGAAGCCTCGGCGCCCTGCGCGCCGCCTTGCCGGTGGTGACGGATGGCTTCCTGCTGCTGGATGGCGCCGGGGTGGCGGAGAGCAACCTGCTCGCCCTGCCGCTCCATGCCGGCGAGGCACCGGCCACGTTAGTGATGCGTCCAGGCCCCACAGCGGGCTGGGCCGGTGCCGCCTGGATGCGCGCCGGGCTGGCCGCCAGCCTCGGCGCCGACGAGCTGCCGTTGCACGACGCCCTGCCCCCGTTGCTGGCCAGCGGCCAGGCAAGCGGGGTGGAGGCGACCGGACGCTGGCTGGACCCTGCCACCACCCACGCCCTGCCCGCCCGCCCCGCAGTCTTCCTGGACCGGGACGGCGTGCTGATCGTCGATGACCACTACCCGCACGATCCGGCCAAGGTGCAATGGATTCCCGGCGCGTGGCAGGCGGTACGGCGGTTGAACGAGGCGGGATACTTCGTCTTCGTGGTGACCAACCAAGCCGGCGTCGGCCGCGGCTACTACACCGAGGCGACGGTGCGCCACCTGCACCGCTGGATGGCCGCCGAGATGGCGCAGGCGGGCGCCCATATCGACGCCTTCGAATACTGCCCGCACCACCCGGAGGCCGACGTGGCCGCCTACCGGCGCAGCTGCCACCGGCGCAAGCCCGGCCCGGGCATGATCCTGGACCTGATGGCACACTGGCCGGTGGAGCACGCGGGCTCCTTCATGATCGGCGACCGCTCCACCGACGTCGCGGCTGCCGCGGCGGCGGGGCTGCCGGGGCATTTGTTTCCGTCGGATGATCTGGAAGCATTCTGCGCGACGTCGCTTGGAAAATATTTTGAGCCTGAGCCGGTAACTTCTCGTGTTGGAGCGTAAGTATGTCTGATCTAGAGATCGAGAATGAAGTTATCATCGGCAAAGGCCGCGAGCTCTTTCTTGCTTCCAAAACCAGGCGTACTTTGGATTACCTCCAGGGGAACCTCGTGCCGGCCCCGGCGAACAGCAAAGCATTCCGCCAAAATATCGAATCTCGCCGTGCGTTCTGCAAGGAGATCGGCGCGCGCTACGTTCACCTTGTGGCTCCGGACAAGCATCATGTCTACGAGGAGGCCTTCCCTGGCGATATCAAGTTCTCCTTTGCCGATCATATTCATCGGGAAAGTGGAGTTTCCTTCGTTTATCCCAGGGGCTACCTGCAGGGACTGCTTCCGCGTCGCACGTACAAGCGGACCGACACGCATTGGAGCCAATTCGGGCGCATTGCCATTGTAACATTGCTGGCACGCCATTTTCTGCTGCCTGAACACAGGATCGTGGCGGGCGCGAAGGATCTACTCGCCTGCCTTGGGCCGACGGCACGCATCACCGGAGATCTTGGCAATAAATTGAATCCTCAAGACTTCGAGGAGTTTGAGACATTCCGCCCCAGCTGGAAATTTACGCGCGAGTTTAACCAGATGGTGCCCGGCAATGACGGGGTGCTCGAGATCTTGCTCAGTTCGCACCCCAATGCCGAAGGCCGGCTTGTCATCTTTGGCGATTCGTACCTACGTGATTGTCTTGATCTGCTTTCGGTTTTCTTCCGGGAGGTCCTTTTCTGCCGGACACGATTTCTGCATAAAGAGATGATCCAGACGGCCTCCGCCGACTATGTTCTGACCGAAAATGTGGAACGCTATTTCGAGTTTGTCGCAGCCGATACAGAAGCTCCGCCGTGCCTGATGGTTCCGTTCTTGCTTGGACGAGAGGCACGATACAGCCCTGATCTGGCAATGCTGGTCACTTACATGATGACCTCCAGCAATACGAGGCTTCTGAAATCCGTCCAGGAGCGGTTCAGCTATGAGCCGAAGCCTGTGCAGGAGAGCGATCGGGAAGTGCGGAATCAACTGCAGCATGCCCAACTTGCTCATCTGGATCTTGCTGATGCGTTCAAGCAACTCGGCCGAGAGCAAGATAAGCAAGGCTTGGTCACCTCCCTGCAAAATCGGGGCAGCTTGTCCTCCGACATTTCGGCTCGGCTCGACCAGCTTGATCGTATGATGGTGGCAGGCTGATGAGCGATTCATCCTGGGATTTAGGGCCTTTCGCATCGCAGATTCGGCTGGCCTCGGGCCAAACGCTCCACCAGCTAGACACGGGCGAGTACTTCCTCGATTTTATCCCAGGGAACGCTCAACTTGTCATTACGTTCGAAGGGGCTGGCGCCAATATGTCACGCCCCAACGGGAGGCGGCCCGGATGGGGCCAGGCATTCCTGCAAAAGCGTGGCTTCTCGTATCTGGGCGTAAAACCGAAAAAAGTAGACTGGTACCGTCAGCCGGATCTGCATGTTTTCTTTCGGTCAAAAGAATTCGCTGCCTTTGCTGGCCAGTTTGAGCGGCGTATTTTCTTTGGTACCTCAATGGGCGGTTACGCAGCACTGGCCTTCGCGCCCGCGCTGCCTGGGTCAACCGTCATTGCCCACAACCCACAATCCACACTGGATTCGCGTATCGTCCCTTGGGAGACACGATTCGTTGAAGGTCGGTCCCAGGACTGGAGTGGCGACTTCGCGGATGGAGTTTTGGCCCAACCCTGCAGCCGCCGGATTTACCTCACCTACGATCCGTTCCATCAGCAGGATCGTTTGCATGTGCAGCGTATTGCTGGGCCAAACGTAACCGCCTTCAAGATCCCTCTCGTCGGACACGGCACGCCAGACTGGCTTTTGCAAATGGGCGTGCTCCAGCACGTGACGGACCAGATGCTGGACGACAGCGTTAGTGTCGAATCGTTTGCACAAGCCGTTCGGGCACGGCGTCGTATAACTCGTTACTATACACGTCTTTTCGAGACTTCGAAGAACGAAGCGGTACGTGCACAATGCTTACGATTGGCCAGGGACATAGACCCAGCTGACGGTGAACTGACGGGCATCGCTATCGAAAGTCAGTACCGGAAGAATGAGCACGCAGCGGTGCTGGAAGCCTATCTTGCTAATCAAGCAATGGTGGGTCTTGCCGGCTCAAAGCGCCCTCAGATCCTTGCGGCCGTCGCGACTTCTGCCTGGAAGTCAGACCGCCAGGATGTGCTGGCCCCCGTCCTGGCAGAACTGAGGGCAATGCAGACCGAAAACTATCGCTACCATGCTCTGCTCGCCGATCTTCTAGTCAGGATGGGCCTGTTTGAAGAAGCTGCGACCTTGGCGCGCCGTGGCCTCATCATCGCCCCAGGCCGGACAGAGTGTTACCTTGTCCTCAGCCAAGTTCGGGAGATGCAAGGCTTGCCGGGAGAGGCGCTCAAGGTTCTAGAGGATGGTCTGCCGAACCTCAGAATCAATCAGGTGTACCGCCAAGCTCTGGAACGGTTGCGCGAGCAGGCCGGCCAGATTGCCAGTGAGGTAGGCTAAGATGAAAGCCGAGATCCCCATTATCCTTGTGCCCCGTCTGACGGCCGGGGGATCCGCCTTGATCGGTGACCTCGAGTTGGCGGCCCTGGAGATACTTCAGGGGCCCAGCGGTGCTGCACTCGTCCTCGCGGAAGGTCCAGCGCCTAGAAACCTGCCGCGTCGGCTCGCCTGGCAACAGGTGGGAAAGAATGTAGAATCGTTGGGAGAGGCTTTGAGGGGCTTAGCCTGGCACACGTTGTTGCTATGCGAACCTGAAGAGTTTGGAATGACGGTTCTCGACCATTTTGGTCCGAAGTCGCAGAGGACCATCATAGCGGCGCGCGAAAGCGCAGTGCCTGAAGCGAGGCTGGCAGAGCAGCGCTCCATGGTGGATCAGCTTTTTCTGTTCAGCCGCGAGACGGAACTCGAACTTGCTGCGACGAATGGTTTGTGGAAGGCCGCCGCGGCAACCGCGGACATCCTCCTTTTGGAAGAGCAGCCATCTCCCAGCCCCACCTCCAAAAGTGATTTGAAGTCGAAAATTGATGCGACCGAGACGTTTCTGAAAGCTGGCAACGTCTCCGAAGCGGCAAGAGTGATGGAGGGGCTTGACCCTCTGGACCTGACCTCCCCCTCTCTGCCAATGACCTTCGCGCGTCTCTACCGGGCCCAGGGCCGCCTGGAAGATACGGAGGTTTTGTTACGGTCGGCGCTGGAAGCCTATCCCCAACACGCGGGGATGCGGCGGGCACTTGCCAATACCTATGCTGACCTGAAACGTTTTGCGGATGCGGCAGAAGAATACCGCTTATTGACTGTCGATAAGCCGACTGCGTCGGACCTGCAGAAGCTTGGTCAGATGCTGCTGCGTGAAGGTCGGGCCCAGGAGGCCATCGACTCATTGCGTGCCTGCCTTGATCTCGAGCCGCCTACGGCTGCACGCTATAGCCTGCTCGGTAGCGCATTGAGCCTTCTCGGGCATGATGACCAAGCGTTCGCGATGCTGCAAAAGGCGGTCGAGATTGAACCCGAGCGGGTCGACTCCCTCCGTGAATATGCACGCGCTCTGACTCGGCGGTCGGAATTTCCTGCTGCAATCAAGACTCTGCGCCGCCTCGTCGAATTGCGGCCAAAGGAGGCCAGGTCCTGGCTCCAACTCGCCCAGGTACAAAGTGGAGCCGGGCTTCAGGCGCAAGCAGCCGAGACGCTTAAGGCGGGGCTTGGCCATTTGAGCCAAGACGCCAATTTATTGATGACGGCGGGTCGCGTTCACGCACGCGCGGGCGATCGTGTGGCAGCCATGGAGTATTTTGGCCGTCTGATTAAGCTCGAACCAGACAATCTGGTCGCATCTCTCGAATATAGTCGCCAAGCCATGACCGCGCGCAAGTTCGCCCCGGCCAAAGAGGTGGTTGACCGCCTCATCATCAAGCATCCCGAACACCCCGAAGTACTATTTGAGTACGGTCGCGTCTGCTTGGAGACGGCTCAACCCGAACGCGCTCGTGAATCCTTCCAAGCAGCGCTCGCCCGCAAGCCCGATCTTCATCAAGCCCATTACCGCCTTGGTCAGCTTGCCATGCGGGACAACGACGTGGCCGCAGCCGTCGCATCCATGGACCACGCCATTGCGCTGGACCCCCAGCGCGTCAGCTACCGCATCGACCGCGCACGGATGCACCTGGTCCTGAACCATTTCGCGGCGGCTCGGGCAGATGCAGAAGCGGCCTTGCTGGTGGAGCCGAAGAACCCCAAGGCGGCACAGATCGTCTCGCTTGTGCGGGAGATGGCGGAAGAGCAGCCGGTCGCCAGCATCGCTGCGGCCTTCTACGCCGAACCCGCCGATTTGCCCGGGCTCGCGACCATTCTTGCGGCCATCCAGGCGCCGCACGAGGCCTGGGTCTCCTCACCCGGCGCCGATGCTGCACCCGTGGCGGGCCTGCGCCTCCTCCCTGCCGGGCGGGACGCGATGGAACCCGCCCTGGCCGATGCCTCGGGCACGGAGTGGATGCTCGTTGCCCCGGCCGCCTCTGCCCCAGCCATCGCCGCCCGCTTGGCGGACCCCGCCCTGGAAGCGGCCTTGCGCCCGGTGGAGCGCATCTACGGCCGCGCGGTCTTCACGGACGCCGACGGCCTGCCTGTCCTCACCCTCCTCCGGCGCGAACTGCTCCACTTCTTCGCCGACATGGCGGCGATTGAGCGCCGCCCGGTCCACGCGCTGATCGAGGAGCATGAGGGGATGCTCCGTACCATCACCCTTGCCCCGGACGGCACGCTATACCGCCTGCCCGCACCGGACGCCCCACCGGCCGGCGAGCGAGACCACGTCTTCCTCATCTCCCGCCACGGCTTCGAGCTGTATGGCGGCGGTGAGCAGTTCCTGCGCGGCATGGCGCATGTCTATCGTGGTGAGGGATTCGAGCCAATCATCATCGGCATGCGCAGCGATGTCCCGGGCGCGGTGGAAGGGCAGGAAGGCGAGCAGCGCTTCGCCCAGATCCGCCCCTTCCCCGGCGACATTTTCACCTATGCGCTGAAGCGCCGCCCGCGCGTCGTCCAGGTGCTGAGCGGCCTGGGGTACGAGGTGCTGACGCCGCTGAAATACCTGCACATGACCACGGTCTACGGCACACATTTCTGGCGCGACATGTTCGAGGAGATCGGCGGCTACCTGAACATCGACCAGAACGCCGTGCCGAAGCGTGAATTCAACTCCATCCTGAAGCAGGCGACTGTCGTCTACTCCAACTCCCACTACACGGCGGAAATGAAGCGGCGGCATTTCGGTGTCAGCACGCCGCTGGTCTATTCGCTGACGGCGGATACCGACGTGCAGCCGATCACGGATGGTGAATACGCGCTGCTAGTGAATGCACGGCCGGAGAAGGGCTTCGACCTGATCCTGGAAGTGGCCAAGCGGGTGCCGCATGTGCGCTTCCTGGTGTTGGCCAGCCAGAGCCCCGTGGCGCAGGCGGAGGAGGAGGTGGCGCGCGCCGGCGTCACCAACATCACCGTCGCCGGCAAGGTATCGGACATGATGGAGGCCTATGCGAAGGCCAAGGTCGTGCTGGTGCCCAGCTACGCGTTTATCGAGACCTTCTCCCGCGTGGTGATCGAGGCGCACCGGCTGGGCCTTCCCGTGGTCGGCTCGGACCGCGGCAACGTGCCGTACCTGCTGACCGAATCCGGCAGCGCGCTGCCGGAGGATGCCGATGCCTGGGCGGCGGAGCTGGACCGGCTGTTCACCGACCCCGCCTACTACCGCCGCCGGACCGAGCTGGCGCTGGAGAATTCCGCTCGTTACGCCTTCGCCGGCCAGCCGGAGCGGATCCGCCGCATCATCCGCTTCGGGGAAAAGCGCATCCTCGTCGCGGTCGGCGCCGGCCTTGGCAACATCGTGCAGACCTCGCCGCTGATCCGCCGTCTGGCGGAGCATTACGGCCGCCCGGTGGACGTGGTGGTGAAGGAGGACTTCAAGGGCTGCAGCGTGCTGGTCGCGGGCTCCCCCTACGTCAACATGGTCTTCCCGCTGGATCGGAACGTCCTGCATCGGGAGTATGACCTGGTCTATGTCACCCACTCCTTCGGGGACATCATTCCCTCCTTCAATTCGAACCAGGTGATCGCGGCGCGCCGCCACTTCGTCTTCCAGATGACGAAGGAGATCCACGAGGCCGAGTTCAATCTGTTCTGCGCGCGGGAACTGCTGGGCCTGCCGTATGAGAAGGCTGACGCGGCGAAGTACTTCGTCGCCAATGCCAGCCGCGCGGCCATCCCGAACGGCATCATCGGCATCCATTCCGGCGGCAAGGGCGGGGAGTGGGAGGAAGGCAGCTGGCTGAACAAGCGCTGGCCCTATTACAAGGAACTGGTGGCGGCATTGCAGCAGCGCGGTTACCAAGTCGCCTCCTTCGGCGTGGCCTCCGAATATGTCGAAGGCACGATCGACCTGACCGGCACGCCGCTGATGGAATCGGTGCGCAACATCGCGCAGTGCTCCTACTTCATCGGTAACGATAGCGGCCTGATGCACATCGCCGATGCGCTCGGCGTGCCGCTGACCACCATCTTCGGCCCGACCTCGGTGGTGAAGAATGGCCCGCTCTCTCCCACCAGCTCCGTCATCGAGCTGAAGAAGGATTGCGCGCCTTGCCAGTTCGATGAACGCTTCGCGACCTGCACCTGTATCGCCGCGGTGGGCCTCGTGCCGGTGCTGGACCACGTGCTAATGCACATGGACAAAGCGACAGGTCCGGATGGCGAGAAAGCCTATGTCCAGCTCCAGAACGTGCCGGTCACGGTCGGCTGAGCAAGGCAGGTTATCGTCCCACCGGCCACTTGGCGCTCACCTGGAGCCGCCTTCGGCAGCCTGCCGCTGCCCTGGGCGGTGACGGGCTGCGGCGGAGGACATAAGGATAGTGGCTCTGGCGAGCGGCTCACGCATTCTGTTTGGCGTCACCACCTTCAACCGCCTGGACATCGTGGCCCTGGCCGCGCGCTCCCTCTCCCACGCGGCGGGGGTGGCGGACGCGGCCATCCTGGTGATCGACGACGCCAGCACGGATTACGACCTCGATGCGCTGCGGCCGCTGTTTCCGCCGCATGCGGAGTTCATCCGCCGCCCGGTGAATTCCGGGCGCGCCGACTATGCCGCCCACGAATTGCTGCGCGTCTTCCGGGAGGAGCGGACGGAGGATGTCCTGGTCTGCCTGGATTCCGACCTGCTGGTGGCCGAGGACGTGATCGCCACGCTGCAGGCCGCCTTTCCGCGCACGGATGGCCTGCTCTCCCTGCTCAACGCGCCGTCGCATCCCGGCACATTGCGGGACGGGCTGCTGGTCAAGCGCTCCGTCGGCTTCGCCGGCACCGCCTGGTCCCGCGACGTGGTGGCCGATGTGCTGGGGCATGTGAAGCCCTCCCCGCGCTATGACTGGGACATCTCCGAGCATCTGGTGGCCACGGGGCGGGAGATCTTTTGCCTACCGGACTCAGCCGTGCAGCATCTGGGCTTTGCCCAGGGGCAGAACTCGCATTTCCTGCGGGCGGATTACGGGCTGTCCTTCACCGACACCAATTGGTGGAACGTTTCCGCCATCCAGGAAACGCTGCTGTTCGGCGTGCGGCAGGAATTCCGCAACGTGATGGCACACGCCATGGCCGCGGCCGAGATGCGCGGCTTTCACGCCCTGCTGGAACGCCAGCAGGTCGATACCGCAATGGCGGCGCTGGCGGAGCCGCCGCCCCTGCCGGCGGCGGTGAAGAAGCAGCTCTCCACCCAGACCAATGCGGCGAAGGAGCGGGAGGCGGCAGAACACGCCATCCTGGCCGGGCTGGCGCGGCCAGGATGGGTGTGCCTGGACGTGGCGCAGGATGCCGGCCAGGTGGCGCTGCTGCTCAGCCGCTGCGTCGGCCCCGGCGGGCAGGTGCATGCCTTCGGCTCTACCCCCATGGCGCGCGGCAAGCTGCGCACGCAGGCGGAGATGCTGGGCCTTGGCAACCTTACTATGCCGGAAGCGCTGGTGGCCAACCGCGTCGGCTCGCTGCAGCAGCTGGATGCGTCGGCCGGAGAGGACGGCCCTGCCACGCCGACACCGGTGGTGACGCTGGATGGCTATGTCGCCGCCCAGGGCATCGCGAAGGTGCACCTGCTGCGGCTGGGCATTCCCGGCCAGGCCGGTGCGGCGCTGGAAGGTGCGTACAACCTCATCTCCCAGCAGAAGCCCTATATCGTGCTGGACGTCGCGCACGCGGCGGGGGAAGACCCTGCCCCGGTGAAGAAGTTGCTCAACCGGCTGCGAATGGCGGGCTACACGCTGTGCGGCATCCGGCGCAATCCGTGGCCGCATGTGCGGCTGCTGGAGGCGCCGGATTATGACCGCTCTTTCCACCACAGCCTCTTTTGCTACCATGGGCCGCGGAATGACGCCCATGTCTGACATGGCCATGACCCTGAACGCGGCGCCCGCGCGCCGGCGCCGCCAAGACCTGGGAACAGCTCACAACATGGATATGCAGACCATGGACATCGCCAACGATCCCAAGGATGCCGTGGCCTCCGCCCGTCTGGCGGGAACCCTGGCCGCGCAAGGCGAGTTCGCCGCAGCCGAGCGCGTCCTGACCGAGGCGCTGGACCAGGCCGGCCGCGTGCCGGTGCTGCTGCGCCGGCTGGCCGAGCTGCACCTGCAGCGCGCCGCCTATGATGCCGCCCACGCGGCGGTGGCCGAGGTTCTGGCAGCCGAGCCCGAGGACCCGGGCGCGCTGGACACCCTGGCCCGCATCCACCTGCGCCAGGACAACCTGGACGAGGCCGAGGCCGCCGCAACCCGGCTGGTGGCTCTGACGCCCCCTGATGCCAACCGACTGCGGCGGCTCAGCGGCATCCTGGCACGGCGGGATGACCTACCCCGTGCTTTCGCGCTGGCGCAGGACGCCCTGGCTTTGGAACCGCAGGCGCCAAAGAGCCACCTCTTCCTGTCCGAATTGCATCTGCGCAACGGTGACCTCAGCGCCGCCGAGGCTGCCGCGTCTCGCGCGTTGGAGTTGGCGCCGGCGGACCCGGCCGCCCTGCGACGCTTGAGCGGCCTTGCCATTCGGCGCGGCGACCTCGCCCAGGCCCTGGCCATGGCCGAGCGGGCGCTGGAAGCGGACCCGACGAATCTGGCAAATGGCTTGCTGTTGTCCTCCGTACATCTGCGCCGCGCCGATCTGGCGGCCGCCGCCGCTGCCGCCAGTCAGGCACTGGAGGCAGCCCCCAACAATACCATTGTGCTGCGACAGCTTAGCGACATCGCGCTGCGCGGCGGTGATGCCGATAAGGCCCTGGCCTGGGTAGAGCAGGCCCTGGTGCTGAATCCGGCCGAGGCCGCGTCTCACAGCCAGCTCGCCGTCTTGTACCAACGGCAGGGCGATTGGGAGGCTGCCGCCACCGCCGCCAGCCGCGCTGCCGACCTGAACCCCAATCCGATGATGCTGCGGCGCCTCGCCGATACCCTCTCCCGCAAGGGAGAGACAGAGCAGGCCTTCGCCGTAGCCGAGCAGGCACTGACCCTCGCTCCGATGCTGCCCGTCAGCTATCTGTTCCTGTCCGAGCTGCAAGTGAGGGCCGGTGATCTGAACGCCGCCTGGGCCAGCGCGACCCGGGCGCTGGAGCTGGTGCCGGGCGACCAGCCATCTCTGCGGCGGTTGAGCGACCTCGCGGCGCGGCAGGGCGATTTCTCCCGCGCGTTGGAGTTGGCCGAGCAGGCACTGGACGCGGACCCCAACCATCCGGCCAATTACCTGACCCTTTCCTCCGTGCATCTGCGCGCTGGCGACGTGCAAGCGGCCGAGGCCGCCGCTGCCCTGGCACTGGAAGTCTCCCCAGCCGATACCACGGCGCTGCGCCGGTTGAGCGACATCGTCTTCCGGGGCGAGGACCGCGAACGCGCCTTCAGCCTGCTGGAACAGGCTATCGCGGTGAACCCCGCCGAAGCCGCTTCCTACAGCCAGCTCGCCGGGCTGCACCTGCGGCAGGGCGACCTGCGGGAAGCCGAGGTCGCCGCCTCCCGCGCCGTCAATCTCGCCCCTGCCAATGCCTCTATGCTGCGCCGCCTCAGCGACATCGCCGCCCGCAGGGGCGAGACGGAACGAGCCTTCGAATTGGCCCAGCGCGCGGTAGATGCGGAACCGGCCTTGGCCGGCAACCACCTGCATCTGTCCAGCCTCTATCTGACCGCCGACGACATCGAGCAGGCCGAAGCCGCAGCGCGTCGGGCGCTGGCCTTGGCGCCAGAGGACGTGACGGCCTTGCGCCGGCTGAGTGGCATCCTTGCCCGCAAGGGCGACCTGGAAGCCGCCGTCGATTTCGCTCGCCAGGCGGTGGAGGCGAACCCGAAGGACGCGAACTCCCTCGGCTTCCTCGCCGCGCAGCACCTGCGCCAGGGCGACGTGGAGGCCGCCGCAGCCGCGAATGCCAAGGCCCTGGAGCTGGCGCCGGGCAACCCGGTCGCGCAGCGCCGGATGGGCGAGATCGCTATCCGCCAGGGCGACCCGGACGAGGCCGAGAACTGGCTCCGCCAGGCGATGGCCTCCACCGTGGCAACCGGCTCGGCCGACCTGTCCGCCTTCCGCCATCTCTCCAGCCTGTTCCTCAATCTGGGTGACCTGGACCAGGCCGAGGCCGTGCTGCGCCAGGCGCTGGACCACCTGCCCGATGCCGACGCGATGTGCCGGCTGGCGCAGATCGAGGAACGCCGGGGCAACCAGGATGCGGCGGTGGAATGGCTCAGCCAGGCCATCGAGCTCTCGCCCTCCCTGTTGCGGCCCTACAATCTGCTCACCGGGCTCAGGCTGCGGCAGAAGGATCTGGATGGTGCGGCCCGCGCATTGCGCGTCGCCACCACCATCGCACCGGATGACAAGGCCGTGCTGCAGCATCAACGGAACCTGGAACGGCTGCGCAAGCAGGCGGGCTCTGCCTGAAGCGTCATCGTCTTCGGTTGGATCAACCGGGAACGTAAGGCACGCGGCCTAGCGAAGCCTGGAGCGGGTCGGCTGCATCCACCGCAGCAGGCGTGCTCCAGGACGCGCGGCTTGGCCTCAGCATCCGGCAAGAAACGGCTATTGCCCGCTCTTCGTACAGGAAGGCGCCGGCGGTCTTACATGGCATTCACATCCGGTTCAGTTGAGGTCACGGCCGTTCTGCCAGCCTTTAAGTTGGCAGCCAGGTAGCCCGCCGGTGCTTACAGGGCTGCGCTCCCTTTTCTGGAGATGCGACGTATGTATGGCATGACGTCTTCCCGTGTGCGGCGCGCTCTCATCCTGGCCGCCTTGGCCGGTGCCTTTGCCGCCCCGTCGTCGACTGCGGTCGCTTTCGAACCTTCAGCGCGGGATGCGTTGGCCCGGCAGCTTTCCACCGCCGGCGCGCAAACGCAGCGCTCTGCGGAACGGCCCGGCGCACAGCTCTCCTTGCGGACCTTCAGCAATGCTGCACTGATCGCCCTGGCTGTCGAGAAGGACCCGGCCAAGGCGGCCCGTCTGCTGGAACCAGTCCTGGCTGCACAGGATCCGGCCACCGGGCAGTTTCCATGGCTTCAGCCCGGTGCCCGGCGCATGGACGACAGGAACGCCATCGAATTTGCGACGCAGGCCTGGGGGCCGCTGCTGCTCGGGTTTGCAGACCAATTGCCTGCCGATTTGCGCGAAAGGCTCTCCCGCCAGGCGAAGGCGGCGCTTCCGGCCCTTGCCGCGAGTAATCCGCCGGTAGCGTACACGAATATTTATCTGATGAACGCGGTGACTACGCTGCTGATCGGCCAGGCTGTCGGAGACGATGCGTCGATCCGGCGGGGCCGCGCCAAATTGGAAGCCTGGCGTGAGACGGCGCGGACCGTTGGGGTGCGCGAGTTCGGTAGTCCGGTCTACTACACGACGGACCTCAACTCACTCGTGGCCGGATATCTCTACACGACGGAACAGCGGGACAAGGACATGTTCCGCGGCATGCTGGACTTCTTCTGGTCCGACATCGCCGCGCATACCTTGCAGGGCAAGTTGGCCGGGCCCCACAGCCGCGACGAGGATTTCGTTTTCGGCGAGGGCCCGCTGAACATCTATCTTGGCGCCGAGGGATGGCGGCCGGTGGACGAACAGACCCGCCTGAACCCCGAAATGGTCTTCGCCTTCCTGAACATGGGCGCCCAGGGCTACCGGGTCAGCCCGGATATCGCCGCGCTGGCGCAACGGCGGACCCGCAACGTCATGGCCCGCTGGGGCACGGAAACGGGCCAGACGCGCAACCTGTTCATCGAAGGCGGCGCGGCCATCGGCTCGGTCGGCGGCGGCAATCTGAGCTCGACCGACAAGGTCTTCACCATCGACCTCCGCCGCGACATGCGCCGCTCCGTTACCATGAGCTTCTTGCCGACGGCGGGCGAAAGCCCGCTTGGGGAGCGCAGGCGGGTCGGCCTTGGCCACAATAAAGTCTGGCACCCGCCGCTGAACGGCGGCATGGCGCAGCGGAACGGCTGGGTGCTGGGCAGTTTCGACCTCAACCCGTCCCGGGAGCGCGAGCGGGGCGGCGCGGCCTTCAGCACCAGCCTGTTCGTGCCCCGGGATGCGGAAAGCATCTCCCTGGATGGCCAGCGCTTCGCCGGGCAGGACCTGCAAGGCAGCGGGCGTTCCATCATCGCCGTGCGCGATGGTGACCGCTGTGCGGCCATCCGCCTCATCCGCGCCGATGCCCAGGGGCAGATCGTACTGACCGGCGAAGGCAGCCTGCCGGAAGCGCTCCGTCTGGTCATTCCGCAGGACCCGCAAAGCCAGCGGTCACAGATTGCGTTCCTGGCCCGCGCGGGGCGGTGCGATGCCGGCACGCAGTCCGAATGGGTTCGGCAGGTCGCCACCGCTCCCGTGCAGGACAGCACGGACCGGGACACCTGGTCCCTGAGCGCCACCGTGGAAGGATCGGCTCTCTCGCTTCGCCGCAGCCTGCGCTCCCGCCGGGTGACGGAGCTTCAGGGCAGCGACAGCGCCGCCAGTGGCCCGACCTTGAGCATCAATGGCGAGGATCTCACCACCTCCCTCCGCCGCTGACGCACGGCACGGGCAGGCCCACCCACACAGCGGCCTTCGCAGCGATGCCATCTTGGCAGGGTGCCGAGTGACCCCCGGGTAGCCTGCGGAAAGTATGACGACCGGCCGCATCCCAGCGGCCGGCGCAGCCTTCCACTCCCTACCTGCGCGGCGCCCCGCGCAACGCATCACCGATCGCGCCCCAGGCCGGCTTGGGCTGGAACGTCTGGTCGAACGGGTGCGGGCGGGTGGGCTGGCCGTCCTCGCGCTGGGCGAAGCGGCTGTCGTTCATCCAGGTGAAGCGGTCGCTGATGCCCCAGAGCGCCACCAGGGTCACGTTGGGTTCAGCAAACGCGGCGTCCAGGAACTCTCGGTAGGTCCGCGCCACCGCCGCGTCGCGCAGTTCGACCTCCGGCGGCAGGCCGCGGTCGGTGACGTCCAGCTCAGTCACGTAGCATTCCAGCCCCAACCCGGCGACGCGGCGGATGAAGGCGCGCAGCACCGCCGGGTCGAAATCCCGCCAGGACGCCGCGCTCAGATGCGCCTGGATGCCCAGGACATGGATCGGCACGCCCCGTCGCAGCATGCCCTCCAGCAATGTCAGCAAAGCGGTGCGGCGCGCTTCCTGCTCCGGCGTGGCCATCTCCACCCCGTATTCGTTCAGCACCAGCCGGGCGGTAGGGTCGGCCTCAGCGGCCCATCGGAAGGCGAGGTCGACATAATCCAGCCCCATCCGGCGCAGGAAGGGCGAGTCGCGTAGTCCGTCCGGCCGGTTGTCCCAGGGCTCCACCGGTTCGTTCACCACGTCCCAGGAATGGATGCGGCCGGCATAGCGCCCGGCCACGGCGGTAATGTGGTGGCGCAGCAGGGTGCGCATGCCCATGGCGTCGGCCGGGCCTTCCCCAAACCAGTCGGGCAGCGCGCCGTGCCATACCAGCGCGTGGCCACGCACCGCCTGCCGCCGCGCCTCGGCGAATTCCAGCATGGCGTCGGCACCGGAGAAGTCGAACTCCCAGGGGCCGGGGCGCAGGCCAGGCCATTTAAATTCGAAGCCGGGCACCAGCATCGCCATCTCCTCCGTGGCGATGCGCACCATCTCGGCCGATTCCGCGACCTGGCCCTGGGTCAGCGTGGCGCCGAACAGGATGCCGCGCTGCGCCGCCAGGCCGCCCATGCCACCGCGCCCGGCCGCCTGCTCCATCCCGCTCCACGCCGCCGGCCTGGCACGCGGGACTGGCGAGGGGCTACCCGGCGGTGCCCCGGCGGCCAGCGCGGGCGTGGCAGGAACAAGTCCGGCCAACAAACTGCGCCGCCCTAGCTGCAAGCCGGTCATGCCCAGGTGCCATGAGAGGATGGCTGGCTTTGCGTCACCCTTTGACCTTGCTGCTTTCCGCCGGATCGGTGATTTTTACGTTCTGCGTATCTTTCAAAGAGCACGATGCCCGCGCCGTTCATGATCGCCAGCCAATTCCGTGGACGGCCGGCCCTCATCGGGGCAAGGCAGGCAGCCGGCATGGTCCGATGAGCCTGCCTAAAGCCGAGAATGGCAGCATTACCTGGAGCGTCGGCCCGTCCCACGACTATGTGGCGCCGCTCGATGGGCTGCGGGCGCTGTCCATCCTGCTGGTGGTGCTGGGGCATTACGGGCTTGGCTCCCTGCTGCCGGGCACCTTCGGCGTCACGGTATTCTTCTTCATCTCCGGCTTCCTCATCACGCGTCAGTTGATGCTGGAACAGCAGCGAAAGGGGCGCGTGCGGCTCGGCCCGTTCCTGGTGCGGCGCTTGCTGCGGTTGTGGCCGGCGCTGATCGTCGTCGTCCCCATCGCCTCGCTCATCAACGTGCAGGCAGGCGGCACCACCAGCCCGTCCCAGTTCCTGGCCGGGCTGTTCTACTTCACCAACTACATGGCGTTGTTCGAGCCCTACAACACCGGCCCCGGTGGCATGGACAGCCCGCTGGCGCCGCTGTGGTCGATCGCGGTGGAGTTGCATTTCTACGCCCTGTTCCCGTTCCTGTTCGTGGCCGTGCGCAGCCGGGCGCGGCTGATCGGCATCCTGGCCGTGCTGATCGTCGCCATCATCGCCGGGCGCACCGTGCTGGCCGGGCAATGCGTGGCTGCCGGTCCTGGCTGTACCGAGGGGCTGGGCGCCTTCCGCACCGCCTTCTCCACCGACCTGCGGCTCGATTCCATTCTCTACGGCGTCCTGATGTCGCTGCTGCTCAACACCGGGGCGGCGCCGCTGTTGCTGCGCCTGTTCAATGCGCGCGCCACGCTCGTCGTCTCCCTGCTGATCGTGCTGGCCAGCCTGGCCATCCGCGACCCCACCTTCCGCTCCAGCCTGCGCTACACCATGCAGGGCATCGGCCTGTTCCTCGGCTTCGGCTGCGTGCTGTTCGGGACGCGCCATGGCTGGACCCGGCGGCTGCTGGCCAGCCGCCCGGCCGTGCTGCTCGGCCGGTGGAGCTACTCGCTCTATCTCTGGCACCTCGCCGTGCTGGTCTGCGCCGTGCCTCTGCTGCCGGAAGCGCTGTGGAAGCCCGCCATCCTGGACATGCGGCCCAGCCTGTTCTGGCTGCTGGTGGTGATGCCCACGCTGGCCGCCATCTCCACCGCCATCGCCGCCGTGTCCTATGAATGGGTGGAACGGCCGCCGCAGCGCCTGCGCCGCTTCCTGCGGCAGCCATCGTGACGGAGCGGGCGAAAGCCCTGCCCGGCAGCCGGCGCCGCACCGCGCAGTGGTTCGGCCTGCTGTCCATGTTCTTCCAGATCTTCCACTACAAGGTGGAAGCCGGGCCGTTCTACGCCCTGTCCAAAGGCTGGCCCATCGTCACGGTGCCATTGACGCTGTACGGCATGGTCAAGCTGCGCCTGCCCGATGGCCCGGTCTACCTGGTGCTGCTGGCCTACGCGCTGGGCTTCACCCCCATCCTCTCCCTGGTCTATTTCCCGACCGGGCTGGCGGATGCGCTGCTCTCCTCCATCAAGGCCTGGCCGCTCACCTATTACTTCGCCGTGCCCGCGGCGCTGGTGCTGCTGCGGCCATCCGAGCGGGACGTGGCGCGCGGCGCCATCAGCTTCGGCATCGCCACCTTCGTCGTCATGTGGATCCTGTGGGTCACGGTACCCGCCGCGCGCTTCCAGCCCACCGTGGCCGGCGCCAACATGTTCTCCTGGGACGACGGGCGCGGCATGTACATCCGCATGCCCATGATGCTGGCCGAGCTGATGCTGTTCTGGCTGGGCGAGCGCCTGGTGCGGGAACGCAAGCTGTGGCAGGTGGCGCTGCTGGTGGGGGCCATCGTATCCATGGTCATCATCTACAAGGCGCGGCTGCCCACCGGCGTCACCGTCATCGTACTGATGATGATCATGGTGTTCCGCATGCCGGCCAACTGGCTGTGGGGCCTCGGCGCCATCAGCATGCTGCCGGTCATCATCGTCGCGCTGATCTACGGGCCGGGCGTGCCGGAACTGCTGGGGCGGATCTTCGACGAATCGCTGTTCATCCGCCTGCGCTCCGTCGTCATCGCCTGGGACTGGATCACCAGCGACCCATCCAAGCTGCTGTTCGGCTCCGGCTCCATCTCCTCCTTCTCCGAACTCACCCTGGCGGATTTCTTCGGCAACTCGGACTTCTGGCTGACCGATATCGGCTGGCTGGGCGTGCTGATGGAATACGGGCTGATCGGGACCGGGATGATCGTGTTCATCCACGCCCGCTCCCTCAAGACCGCGCTGGCCGTGCGCAACGGCAGCGCCTTCCGCGCCGCGCTGGGGGACTACGTGGTGTTCGAAATCCTCTGCTC